>Ga0307512_10000444_pt1 | contig 60546 bp, 54 predicted proteins | sample 14_EM_MG_FD_200267 | JGI IMG/M metagenome (GOLD analysis project Ga0307512, IMG submission 200267) | Populus trichocarpa ectomycorrhiza microbial communities from riparian zone in the Pacific Northwest, United States - 14_EM | ecosystem: Host-associated > Plants > Roots > Unclassified | place... | reverse complement strand
GGATTGGCGCTTCGATATATCATTCAGCGCTCTTCAATCCCCTCTCCGACCTCGATTAGAAGCACCTCTATTACATTCCAGGCTCTTTACCTCGCTCCCCTTTCGGCGATGCTCAGCACGGATGGCTGCTCCGCTAGATAGGCGCTCCACAACCCCATTCGGCGCTCCTTGGCCATGCTTCCCTCCCCTCAATAACATTCCGTGCTCCTCCAACAACATCAGCACTCCCCATGCCCACCCTGCACTCTACCCTGCACTCCACATCAGGCACTACTACTATCCGGGTGGCCCACCTCTTTTTCTCTGAATTCATCATATTGCCTTTCAAACTCCATTTTGATTCACCGCAAGCTAACCTCTCAATTCCAACCTTATGGATATCACAAATCGAGCCCAACAGCATTGGAATTTGACATCACCCACTCGCCAGGCTCGAATCGTTCGGCAATACACGGAGTGCCTCCAGCTTCCTTGTGCCATTGATGAATTGTGTATTTCTGCGTTGGTCGGCCCAGATGAGATGGGAGATTTAGTGGATGACATTGAGACTATGTTCAATTGATATCGTTCCAATCGCTTAGTGGGGTTATTGTTTTGGTTTTACCTGGTTTCATTTCCAAATCACTCGCCATTTTCTTTCGTTCTCCTTAATGTAGTGATGCAAACAATAGAATGTTGAATGAGATGCTGGGTAGTATAGTATGATTTAGAAGTTGACAATGAACAATAATCTATGCATTATGCATGGAGGGAATTCTTATTGCTCGGGGTACATCAGGAGAATCTCAGATACCACCCGCAGTCCTTCGAATGAATATCCATCAGAACCCAGGCATCTCGCAGAGTTAGTTTGTGATTCTCGCATTGGTTGCGCAACAGGCCCAGGTGCTCCCAAACTTATCACAACCACACCCATGGTGCTCCCGTACCAGTCATCAGAGATCCCAGTTCCTCCGAAGGCCAGCCGGAATGCCCTCCTAGTGTTTGATTGGCTCCTGAAATCGACACTTCTAAGTTTCCACTCCGCCTCCTCTCACACACTCATGGAGGCTCCCAGTTACCAAAATACATTTTGCTGATGTTGACATCAAAGACACAGCATGTCTCCATGCGGTCCATATCTTGTAACATCCAACATCTCGCCCATCAACGAAGTCAACACAAAATACAATGGTCAATGCTCCAAAAAAGAACCATTTGCCACTTCCAGAGGGCAAATACGGCAAATTGACAAACCGATCCACACAACGATGTCATCAAGTGAATGAAAGCAAGACTTGCTTGGCGGCACAAAGGGTCCCAGCCTTAGAAGCATTGTGCAGCTTGCGATCCAAAACAATGCTTGGCCCGAAAGAAAGAAGGGAAATGCACACTTTGAGCAATGAGGAGAAAAAGAACTCCATCGAGAATTGAGTGGATAGAGAGACCGCTGTGCCGTGAATGCGAGTTGAAGACGCAGAGTCAGCGATTCGGCAAGAGCAGGATGATATGACATCTGCTCAAATTGTGAGATTGACAGCCAGAAAGCAGGAAAAAACATTCGAGGAGATGTTGAATTCTATTGGAGACAGTCTGAGCAATTATGCAAGGTCCAACGATGGGTAGAATGGGGAAGACGAAGACGATGATGAAGAGGATTCAGTGCTGGGGAAGCTGAGTGAACACGATCAACCTGGCTGGGTGATGGGCACAATCACCGAAGCAGTTCAGCACAGCATGGAGAGGTTCAGGCAGAAGCAGATGAGCCTTGACGAAGTGACGCAACTGGGATGGGGGGAGGCAGCCAACTACTTCCATAAGAGAGATATCAAGTATGGTACAGCCAAATTGCGGATTTCGGCATTCATTTAGCCACAAACGCAGAAGGTTGTAGCCACACCTGCACTGAGAACACTTGGAGAGAAAATGGAGTCTTATGATATGGTTGCCAGAAAATCGCGATTGCTGCAAACGACTTCTGAACCACAAAGTAGTCATATGAGGCTAGGTTCATGGACACCACAGTCAAAGGGATGCATAGGGTCTCACCCACCTCATGCAGTGCCCGACTTGTGGCCAATTCACAATTCAAAGTACCCTAAGCCCATAAGCTTTACCCCTGCATACAATCTGCCCAGCTAATTACCAGATAGGGATCAGATTCAGACGAGGAGATGGTGATGGCTCCTGCGTCACCCGCAGCATAGAGGGGTGAATTGCAATCTTTGATGAAATTTCTCTTCAAAAAGAAAATTGTGAACTTATTCTCTTACCTGTCAGCTTTTACTTGGTTAAAGCGACGAAATTGTAAGACATGATAATTCATCTGTGCATGTGCAAGGGTCGTATGGGCCATGTGAAAGTTCTAGACTCCAAATCTAGTCGATAGACAAGCAGTGAACATAATATCATCCTGCCAGTTACGGTTCAGTGCGATACCAAAAGACACATTTTTGACAAAATTGACTCACCTGATTTAAGTCAGTGATGTCATACTAGTCATAGAAGGAGCGGTCAATGTGCAATGGGAACCTGCATGAATGACAACCATCATGCTGCATTCATGCATGTATCCTACTGCATAACTTGCCGCTCAGACCTGGTGCACATGGTCAAGAATTTCAAAATTGCTTATTGTAGACCATGGAATTTGAAGAGGAGGAGCTGGATGAAGAATTGTGAAGAAGTCGGGCTATGTTAATCAAAAACTACTGAATGGATCTACATGCCTTAAATTGCTGGCCGAAAGCGCTTGAATGTAACAGGGCTAAGTCATCCATCGCGCAGATAGGGTGTGTAATGGTGGGTGAGAAATTGAGAGGCGACGAAACTTTTGGATGCAACTGACTATTCACAGAAACGATATATTGCCTCCCAATAACAATGATATGAATTTTGGCCTACAATTATTGAGCGTAAAATGTCTGTTAGAATGTGTTCAGGCTGAGTGTCAATGGAGCATCAACGATATGCAGTCTTACACTATCTGCAATCCACTGGCTGCATAGATATATCCTTCCAAAGTGAAAGTATTGATCATCATTATAGGGAACGAGGAATGTGGCATGCTTATTGCCCCATCCGAGAGATAAGTGTCAAAGGAGCGTCACTGATTTTCAGTCTTGCATCATGGATGTTCCAACGCCCATGCAACGAGCCTAACCAGGTGTTAGCAAAAGGTTCGGGTAACCCACCAGCGGTCCAGGTTCAGACTGCCAAAATGGTTCAGGTTGATTCCAGCGGTGTCTAAAATCCGGACCTACTGCATCTTGGCGGGCCAAACCCGGATGGATACATGCCAGCCCCCAGGTTGGGCCCAGATATGCTTGACCTGTCAGATTCAATCTCCGGTTCGGGTTATCGGGTATTCCTATTGATGGTCGGATTCAGATATCATACTGCTAGTTGCAAAAGATTGACTTTGGTATATCATCATCCTTTTCTGATGTATTGGCCGCCTTTATAATCACAACCAAGGGAGACACACTCCCAGCTCCATCCTGAAGATGATAGTCAACTGCACATCAATAATTTTTGGTCTTGCATCTTGGGTAATCTGACTGGCAATTGGATGCAGCCATTCATAAATGTATTATAGGCCACATTTATAACAAAAGAAAAAGCGTTACGCTCCCTGCCCCATTCTGAAAATGAGCGTCAACGGAGCATCAACACTGTTTGGCCTTGCATCATGGTTAATCTGCGTGGCTATTGAGTGGAGACATTCATTAATGACATATAGGCTGCCTTTAGAGGTAAAAGAGAGAGCAACATGCTCCATGCCCAATTCTGAAAATGAGCATTAACAGAGCGTCAACGATTCTTGGTCTTTTGAGCCAGGTAATGATAAGAGACACTGTGATTGTAATGCGTTCTGAAAGTATTGGCCCCCTCAATGGGCAAAAATTCCAGTACCAACATCGCAACTGTTTCCGAAAATGAGCGTCAATGTAGTGTCAACGATTTTCAGCCTTGTTAGTGAGGTAAGTAAAAAGTGACGTGGTCATTGTTATACATCAGCACAGTGCGGGCCGCCTTTATAGGCCAAAGAGAACGCGATATGCTCCCTGCCCACACTTAAAAATAAGTGTCAACAGAGCGTCAACAATTTTTGACCTTGCATCACGGTGAATGGATGCGCGAGGTGGCGGTTAATGACCAAATATGAAGTTGTGACTCGTTTTATAGGCCAAAACGCTCACGATGACTAATATGCAGCTGTGTAAATGAATACAGTTGTGATTGTCCAGGAGGCTGTCGCGGAAACGTCGCTTGCATATCTCGCTATACAGGCTTCTCACTCTTTGTTCAAAGATGTCTGCTATAATTTGCCACTTGGATTACGGAAGATACAATGCCAAAAATCCTTGACGCTCTGTCGATGCTATGCGTTAGGATGGGGCAGGGAGCCTGTAGCTTGCTCTTTTGCCAATAAAGGCAGCCAAGGCAATGAGTATGTATAAGAATAACTAATTCATGTTTCAGTTACCATACTTACATGACCAGTAATTCTTGACACTCCGTTGACGCTCATTTTCATGTATTGTCCATTCAAAATCTGCTGCCATCAATCAATGCATGGGTAATGATTTAAACTGATTGGTTGCCTATATACCTGATCGAGACTCATCCCTGGGGCAATGCCGAGCCCAGCAATCCTGCACTCGTCGCTCACATTCTATCAAAATATATACATCTTGCCAAAGAATTCAGTTTGCCCACTGTACTTCAGGTTGGTAACCAATATTCCCCAGTGACTGCTCAATATTCTCTCATAATATTCCTCCAAATGAAATTCCCAGACAATGTACATATACAACCTGGTGAAAATACATTGACTCATTCTGTCCTACATTTTGTTGATCCCCTTATTGCTCCTTGTTTCCATTGTATTGACCATCAGCAACATCTTTTGAGCCATTTTCTTGGACCTCCATGTAGGCCAAATCAATCCGGGAACATTCAGTGTGGCACTCACATCCCACTGCTCTGGGGTTGCTGAATCCTCGACAGCCTCATCTAGCTCCATGTCAGATTCATTGTCCGCCTCCCAGTCATCTTCAATGTCATTTGCATTATCCAAGTCACCATTCCAGTTAAGCCAATTTTCAGTATCCGAAATGGTTTCCAGTTCACTAACCCCATCATTTTCTGCAGCATGGCAGTCAATTCGTTTGATTCGGCAGTCTTTCAATACTTGAGTTCGTCCTCCAGGGATGTCCTTTACGGGCAAAGCTGGTGGCACAGGTGATCTTTCCGACAATTTAAATGCAGCCGCACCATCAGGTTGAACGTTTGACCAGCAAGCTTTGACGATCTCTTCAGTATCTGAAATGTATCCTACGGCTGTCATTTGTTTGCTTTGAGTGTGAGATTCCTTCTGGGTAGCACATATGTTTTGGCTGCCCTGCCACACTTCCAAAAAGTGATGTTCCTTGGCCATTCTGTGCAATGTCTTTCGCTCAGCCTCTCGCTTCATTTCCAAGTCGTTATCTGTATTCATCGTATCGAATGCTGGGTAATTGCCTGCCAATAAGCCATTATTGGCTTCAGCACATTGCCTTACTACAACATTTTTTGCGAAGTGTCTTGCCTGTGGTTTTCGAATGCCTCCTGCCGATCATATCTCGCTGAAGGGAAAAACTTGCCTCCACTCCGACATCAAGTGGTATGATAGAGAATATGTCGTGTGCCACATTTCAGTGATCAGCGTACTTTGACTGCATGTCCTCTTGCTGACGCCACCTGTCAGTGATATCCGGAATCCACAATGTACTGATAATCTCCATAGGGTCAGGCTGGTAATCATTATGATTGAGACTAATTTGCCCCCAGTTCAATGCATTTTCAGGAGGTGAATTCAAATGACGCTATACGGCTGTCAGTAGGCATGCTGCGCAATCGCTTCGTCTGGGTGTCATTTCGGCAAACATTTCGAGGCATTAAGTATTCTTTGTCATCGCTGGACAAATCATATGGATCATAAGAAGATTGACCAGATATTGAAGCCATTGCGGAAAAGAAAAGATTATTGCTCCATACAGTTCCTGGTTGAATGATGGGCAGACGTTGATGTCTGGCGTGGTATTCATTCTCCACCCACATCAGAAACGCCTCCCAGTCTTGGGTACTACAAGAAGTCTCGTCCTCAGGATTAGTATCCATTCCCTTGTCCCACTTTTGAAAGGATTGAAACTTCCGGAAAGGATCAAGGATATGTGCCGAAATCAGAATCATACCTGGCGTAGCAGTAAGTTCAGTACAACATTTGGACAGTATTTGGGGTGCAAACTTCATGGTGACATATAAGTCTTCCTTCCTTTGTGTGTTCTTCTTAGCCAAAGCTTGAAAAATGCCATCCATATAATCGAACATGTCATTATAGACAGTGATACAGTGATGCAGAGCAACCATATGCCATTTGGACATCCACAGGGTCCAGTACCGGAATGGCCTTAAAACCTCCATGACATACTCAAGATGGTCCGTTCATCCTGTGTTGGAAAGAGAGGCGGGTGATTACTGTATTTTGGATTCTTGAGCCACTTGCAGGTGAATTGTAGTAATCGACAGGCCCGCTCAAGCGACTCCAATGTCGAATCCACCTGTGTCTTGACATCCATAAAAGATAGTACTGCTATTGGTATTTTGGCTTGTTGACAGTCATTGAACTCGTTTCAATGACCAGGTGTCAGTGTGATCAATACAGGAAGCATTCTCTGCTATATGACGGTCAGTAACAGGACTTTGAAAATGTGTTGAAATACGAGCTTTCTCAATTATCTTTGCAAAACCTGGTCGCATGGCAGACGCCTTGTTGATTCTCACATTGCCCTCTTTTTAAACTCTTTGACTCTTCCCAATGTCAATGCGTTCATTCTCTCCCAATTGCTGATCACGCTCATGTGCTTCCCAAGACTTGGTGCGGCCTTTCACACCCAGACTGCTCATGAATGTGCCTAGAGCAAGCTGAATGACTTGCACCATGCATGGTATCTGGTTTCACAATGCAGGCCACTTGATTCCGGAGGGCTGAATGGTTGATTGTGATTCGCGAGGCACCAAGGAATTCGTCGAAACATTATCAGTTGTAATTTGAAGGAAACGACCATTGGTAAACTGAAAATGGTCAACACGTTCCTTCAGATGTACGGCTAGCCGTGCTCCACTATACTGACCCTTGACCTATTACCCTTAATTGGCTTGCGAAATGGGAAAAGCAGTGGCTATCAACCTCATCGAATTAGAGTTGTACTTGTCGCAATGCCCAATTTTGATCCAGATAGTAAGCAATGACCGACGTTAAGGTTAATTTGTTTGTCCATGTCCACCCGTCTAAAGCAAAACTAACTTTATTCATTGATGGCAATTGCTTCATAATTGCATCCAAGGTCAGTGTGCATTCCCTCCAGCAAATGATCGTCAGTTGTCTGGCAGTGGGCAGCACCAACTCGCTTTGTAATGCATTGTATGACCGTTGCAGCTCTAGGTTTCATATAGCATTCCATGGAATATAAGCTGAAACAAATCCTAACAGGAGGTGGTGATTCCAGGTGACTTGGTGAAATTTGGCAGCATCAAAGTACTTTGCTGCCAGTTTGGAGTATTTTGTCTGTCAATTCAGTCAATATTAATACAACCTAAATGTGAAGTATGAATTTCCTTTGCTAACTGACAATTGGAATTCCTTGACTTTCTTGTCTCTTCCGTATGGCCAAATCTGGTTCATCGACTGTTCAACTAGTCAATTCCGTAACTTCCGACCTTGATAATTTGGTTAACTTTGTGAAATCCGTATTTGCCAGCAAGTGTTTCCCCATTGAGCTGGTCCCATGTTCTAATGGATGGCAAAGAACTTGATGACACATGATACATATGATGCCAGGGCTGCCTGTTTCCTCAATTCCCCAGTGTGATTAGAAATGCCATGCAGGCGCATGTCTCGAATTATTCGAAGCAATTGATCGCTTCGAGCCCACATTCATTGATGCCCACCAGGCATCAAAGACGATTTCTCAAGTAAGTTTGCTCAAATCACGAATAAAGACACGTTCATTGTTGGAAGATATCATAACCTCTAGCAACGAGGTATTTGAAGATTTTGAATCCGACAAGATGGTAGGAGTTTGAAATCTGTGTAATTCGACTTGAGAGACTGTCAAAGATATGGTATTGTAAAATAAAAAGCTGGTTCTTAAATATTGACTTTAGAGCTACACACAAGACAAAAGTCAGACCTGTGAGACATGGCATGCATATTTGTGAAGTGGAATACAGGGACATACAGCGAAGACTGACCGTCAATAACTCCATTTAGGAACTATGCTGTGCAATTTGTTGCTGGGTAGCTTCCTGAGCCCCCACAAGCACTGTGGACACTCCGTTGGAATTGATGTTTAACTGGCAGTTGTGTTATTGTCAGCATCATTTGTGCCCTAAAACGCAGCCGATAGTTCAATTATAGGTTAACGCCGTTGCCTAGCCCTTTCATTATCCAAGACGCAAGACTAGATATTGTTGAGGTTCCGTTGACTCTCATGTTCAGGAGGTAGTAGCGATATAGTCGCTCGAATCTTTGCCAACAATGATGGCCAAATCTTTTCATCATGGGATAACACCGCTGCAGAGCCATTCGATTATCCAAGATAGAAGACCCAAAAATGTTGACACTCCATTAACACTCATTGTTAGGAGGTAGAAGCGGCATAGCCACTACCATTTTTGCCCATCAAGGCGGCCAATACTGAGATTACGGGTCAATGCCGGTGCACCGACCGGTGATTATCCAAGATGCACGACGGAAAATCGTTGATGCTATGTTGATGCTCATTTCCTGGATGGGGCAAGAAGCGTGTCGCTTGCCTTTCAACCTATCAAGATGGCAAATCCTTCCTCTTTGGATGGATACGACTATGCCGCCCTTTAAGTGCTGAATGGGTAAAACTATAAATCACTGACGCTCCATTGAAGCTCACCTTAGAGCCATACTAACAGTCATTGGGTGCTCAACAATTGTAAACAAAATGCATACAGTCATTGTTGACAGCCAATAGATCATCACTATGTTTAACGATTTGCATCCAAGAGCTTCGAGACCTCGCGGTTTCTGAGCCACCAGTATACACGTGATTCGAACCATGAAAGATATTGGTCTGTCGCGTGTCATCCCTTTCGGCCTGCTATTCACCGCATAAAAATCCATCCACTAGTTGTAGATTTAGATGGCGCGACTTTTGCATCATTCCTTATCCAGCTGATTCACCTCGATGTCCTGGAGGTATGAGAAGCAATATTCAAAATTTCGGCCATGTGCAGCAAGTCTGAGCCAAGAGTGATGTAGTTGTTTGCATGGATTCATGCAGCAGGACGGTTGTTGTTGATCCAGGTTTGGGTTGTGCATTGAGCTCCCTCTATGAGTTGTATGACGTCACTGACTCAAAGTTTGTTAGTAAATTTTGTCTCAAATTTAGGTTTTGCTGTCTCATTTATCTGTAACAGGCAAGACCATATAGAGTTCATTGGTCGTCTATCAACTCGATTTGGAGTCTAGAACTTTCGCGTGGCCTGTACAACCCTTCCACACACACTGACGACTATTCATGTGTTACAATTTGGTCAGTGAAACCAAGAACAAGGTGACAGAGAGCAAAATAGGTACATGAATTGCTTTTACTAGAGATACGTCATCAAAATTACCTGTTTGGCTATCGATTCTTCCGGCAACGCAGGAGCAGTCACCATGAGTACGTCCAAATCCGATTTCGACATGGTATTTCGCTAGGAATGATATATTTGAGGGTAAAAGCTTAAGGGTTCAACCGGCATTGCTTTCACAATCTGTGACGAATCGGGCTCAGCGTCGGGCAAGAGAGACACTATGCGGCTGAGTGACAATGTTTTCTCCAAATCAAACCTCATTTGACTACTTCCTGGTCGAGAAGTCAGTTGCGGCATATGTGATTCTCCGGGGATGAAATGCAGAGTCTGCATATGCTCTCCAATGTTGTCGGTGATGGTGTGGCTGCAATGGTGTCAATTTGGGGCATCACAACTGCCAGAACCATCAAATCGGCCATCCCATACTTGGTATCTCTCTCACTGAAGTAGTCTGCTGCGTCCCCGCATCCCGGTTGTGTCAGTTCATCAAGCATCAACTGATCCTGCCGAATACTCTGCATGTGGTGCTGTACCATTTTGTGGATTGTGCCCATCACCCAGCAGAGTTCGTCATCTTAGCTCAGCATACCCAGCTCTGTATCTTCTTCATCATCCTCCTCCTCTTCCTCATTGTGATAATCGTCGGAACTTGAAAGATCGCTCCAACTGTCTCTGATTGAATTCATCATCTCCTCAAGAGGTTTTTCAGGTGTTCTGGTTGTTGATCGTGCCTGTTCAGCATTTCTCATATCTTCCTGCTCTTGCATGATCGCTGTCTCTGCGGATTGAACTCACTTTGGTGCCACAGCGGTCTCTATATCCACATAATCGTGGATCCATTTCTCCTTCTCTTCGTTGCTTAAACAGAGCATTTCTCGTCTTTTCACCCATGACAGCTTCTTTGTGGATCGTAAGCTGCGCAATGCTCCCAACGCGTGGACCCATCCTGCATCCGAGCAGCTCTTGGCTACATCTGCTTGATGACCTCGGCGTGTGGATTGCTTGGTCGATTGGCCGCATTTGCCTGAGGGAAGTGGCAAACCGTTCATTTTAGGAGGATTGACCATTGTATCTTGTGACGACCTTGTTGTTGGGCAAGACGTTGGATGTTGCACGATATGGACCACATGGAGGCAAGCTGAATCGTTTATGTCAAGGTTGGTAGGTATGATCACCTTGAACAAAGCAAAATCTGCGTTTTGACCATCACTTCATTGGGAATAGTCATGGTGACCGTATATCATTGCCTGATAATGATGATGATGTGATTCATATAAGATCCCGACGATGTAGTGTGACCAACATCACAAGAAGTCCATTTTATATCTATCAAACACGAGATTCCAGCTGCCGTTCAGCACGATGTATCCCTGTAAACAAACAAACAACAACAAACCGACTTACTGCAAATCACAGGACCGTTAGAATACCCTGCAGTGATATGCAGCAGGATTCATCTTGATTAGATTGTGCATGTTGGTTGTCACTCATTGCAATTTGATTTGTTGCTAACTATATATTCCTCAAGACTTCCCACTTCTTTTCGTTATCATCTTCCTCACCTTTCCACAACACCAAGTCATGGCTCCACAAACACCTCAGCCAGGTGCGATTGGAACCGAATGGAGCCAGACGACAGACGCTTGATCCAATGCGTCATCAGCTGAGACACAGCATCAATGCAGATATCGGTTAGTTCACCGTGACGCTGCATTTGCAGCCGCCGACAATATCACCCTGCAGAAACGTTTGAAAATCGTATATAGACCCGGAAGCAGAAAGAATAGGAATCAGCATGCGATCGGATGTCAGTAACTGTATAATGACGTAGACTGTGGCCAACTAGCCTTATAAAGTACAGCTGCTGTATGTCGAGAGATATGTGACCAATTTATCACTGGCCATAATGGGAAACCTCCATGGTCGACCAAGGCATTAGTCACAGTCTACAAAATGGAACATCACAATGTCGTCAGTTCTGGGATTTTCGCAGACAAATGTTGTGATGAACTTCCCTGGCAGTGGACGAAACAGGCTCTTAAGACCTTGGAGAAGGCTACGGAGTTGTATATGGTAGAGGTAATAGCCGAATCTCACTTTTGGATGCAGCAACTCATTTGTTGTTGGTTTTCAACATGTCAGCTAGTATGGTAAGGCAGGGAGGTTGGGTACAGCAAGAACAGTCCGACATGTGCAGTGCCTTGAAAATGGCCAAAAAAGCCAAAGAACTGTTTTGACCCAACACAATAGAGCAAACGCGACAACTAATCAAGACACCTTGTGCTGATGTCTGGGAAGAGAAGAAGCGGGTTATTGAATTTCCGGGAAGTGGATACGTGAAGGCTTGGATAGAAAGACACTAAGCAATGGTTCATGAAAATCAAACGTACAGCTGCCTGCCTCACCAAAGTGGCACCTCAAAAAATCCACAGACATGCTGGAGGCGCAGTGGAATGGGTGCACCTCCACCAGAACCAGCTCCACCTCCGCCCGGAATGCCACCCACGCCACCTGGTGGCAGTGGGGGAACTCCAAGCTCCGAAATGGAAGGTGTGCCACCCAGATATGTGCATATACATACACCTCTTCCCAAGGCTCAATTTTGCAATCTACATGCATATGCCAAGGATCGCAAGCATGATAAAGATTGTATTCCAGATTTGCTGACTGACAAAAAACCATCCACTGGTTAGTACACTATCTGCTGAGTGGTGATGCAGCTGTTATCCATTTTGCAGACGAAAGCAGCCTTTTGAGGGAACCTGACAGTGAAGACGAGAATTGATTGAAGGGAATGGGATTTTTGAGTTGTATCATTATCTACAATTAGCGGTCACTTTAAAGTATATTTTAAAGGATATATCTATCAGAGTTATTAAAGAACAATGTAGTGATAAAGGAGAACGTACATGAACATAATAGAATGGCTGCCACAAAACCATTCCTGATATACTATGCCAAAGTGAATGTTCACATATTGCGGATCCACGTGTGTCAAAATGAATGTCAACGGAGCGTCAACGATCTTTGGTCCTGTAAGTCAATTAATTGAAATGTGATTAGGTTGCTGCTATGCATATCCAACGTATTGGAAGCCTTTATGGGCAAAATAGCTAATGTCACGGCTACTGCCCCATTCTGACAATGAGCATCAACGGAGCATCCATGATGTTTGGCATTGCATCATGGGTAGTCTCGGTGGTGATCGGTTGCAGCGATCCATGAATGACTTATTGGCTGCCTTGAGAGGCAAAAACAATTGCGACACATTCCCTGCCCCATCCTGGAACTGAGTATCAATGGAGCGTCAACGATTTTTGGTGATGCATCTTTGCGATCTAAGTGGCAGTGGCTTGCAAATATCCATGAATGAGGTAATGGCCACCGTTAGAGGCAAATAAAAAAGTGACATGATCCCTGCCCCATTCCGAAAATGACCGTCAATGGAGCGTAAACAATTTTTGGTTTTGTATCTTGGGTAATCTAACTGGCGATTGGTTGGAAACATCCATAAATGAGGTATTGGCCGCCTCTAGAGGCAAAAACAATAGCTACACCCTCCATGCCACATTCTGAAAATGAGCTTCAATGGAGCATCAACCATTTGTAGTCTTGCATTGTGGCTAATCTAAGTGTCGCTTTGTGGCAATAGATCATATACGATGTCCTGGGAGTCTTTTCGTCCAAAACAGTGCATGACATATGCATTACCCCATCATGAAAATGATCGTCAACCAAGCGTCAACAATTTTTGGTCTTGCATATTGGGTAATCAAGGTATTGTGTGGATGCATTAGTTCATAACAGCACTGTTGACCACCGTTCTACGCTAAGATACAACATGTAAAACAAACAACACGGATTCCAAAATAATCGATAGAGCTAACTGCACATCATGCAGAATGAGATTATTGGCTGCTGAATACGCGATTTTGACAAGAGACTTTTATCTCACTGCAAAACAAGACCAATATATGAATCTACAGATGGACCCACTGGGAGACCCGGGTACAACCTGCCCAATTCTGACAGGTTCGGAGATTTCCATTGAACCCTACTCGAGCGGATAGTTCGGCTCATTTGCCCGCCTGGACCGATACTTTGGGTACTGTATGGTTCTGAGCTGGACCCAGACCGACATCCCACCCAAAGCGATGCTCCGGAACCATTGCAAACACTATCCCAACCCATATTCAATATTATGCCTGCCTTTCTTGGCAAATACACTAGCTATGACCTTGCTACTATCTCATAAAGATTTTCGTCAACGGAATCTCCATGATTATCGGTCTTGCATCATATATCATCAAAGGGCTGTGCAATGGCATTACCTCATAATCAATATATTGGCCACCTGTCTTGGTAAAAATGTTCACAACGCAATCGCTGCTGTCTTTTAAAATTGAGCGCCAAAGGAGCATCAACAATTCCTGTTCTTGTATCTTGGATCGTCCAAGCACCATGCAACGACATTGACCCATAATCACAGTATTGGCCGCCTTTATGGCCAAAAATGTAGGTAACCATGTCGCTACTGCCTCCAAGGAATGTGTGTCAACAGACTGTCTTCAATTATTGTGGAGGCTTTATGAGCCACACAGCAATAAACTGCGTTGCATTGTTCCTGAATCAAGTTTTCAACAGTCAGTCTATTCAGTACGTCCTTGTCCACAACTTCACAAATATTCATGCAATCTCTCACAGGTCGGACTTTTTTCTAAAATGCTAGTTTAGATATTGCTACCGCCTCCTAAAAATGAGCATCAATGGAGTGTCAACAATTATCAGTCTTGTGACATGGACAATTCGCAGGCTGTGCAACTTTGTTAACACATCATCGATCTATCGGCTACCTTCATGGTCCAAAATGCAAATGACGATACCACTGCAATCTCTCAAGAATGGGAGTCAACGTAGCGTCAACAGTTTTTGTGGGGGCTGAATTACCTACACAGCATTCAACTGGGTTGCATCGTTCCTACATCATGTATTTTATGGTCAGTCAATTGAGTATGTCCCTGTATACAATGTGACAAATATACCTGCAACATCTCAGAGGTCGGCCTTTTTCCTACAACGCTCCTTGCAAAAACCCTACCACCTCCTAAACATGAGCGACAAAGGAACGTCAACCAGTATTAATTGTGTGCCTAACATAATTCACGGGCTGTGTAACTGTACTAATCCATAATCGATCTATCAGCCGCCTGTATACGCAACAATGTAACTAATAATATTGCTACTGCCTCCTAATGCTGAACATCAACAGAGTGTCAACAGTTTTTGTTGGGGCTTGGTATGCTACACAGCAATGAACAGAGCTGCATCGTTCCAAAGTGCAGCTTTTAACGGTCTGTCATTTCAATAGGTTGTTGTATACAACTTCACAACTAGGCACGCAATATCTCACAGGTCTGACTTGTTGCATGCGGGTAGCTCTAGAGTCAATAGTCAAGAAACCGCGTTGTACTTTCCAATAATGTATCTTTTGACAGTCTCTCAAGTCGGATTACACATTTACAAATTCCTCTTGCTGTGTCGGATTCTGAATCTTTAAATATCACGTTGCTTGACATGATGATATTGTCCAAAAATGAACATGTCTTTATTCGTGATTTGAGTGACCTTACTTAACAAATCATATTTGATGGTTGGTGGGCTTCAATGAATGTAGGCTGGAAGCGTCTGATTGCTGGGAAAGATTGTAGAGACGCATCTCCATGGCAATTCTATTTGCATTGCGGAATTGAGGAGAGTGGCATCCATGGCATGATATGTACCGTTTGTCATTAAGTTTTTTGCCATCCATCAGAATATCGGACTCGCTCAATGGGGAAACAACTGCTGGCAGAAGCACACATCGCAAGGTTTAATCAATTGATAAAGTTAGAAGTTGCTGAAATGACTACTTCAACTGTTGATGAAACAGCTTTGGCCATACTGAGCAGACGAGGAAATCGAGAAAATACAATAGTAAGTTCGTAATGGAAATTCATATTTGACATCTAAATCATATATACTTTGACTACATTGATACACAAAACGCTCCAAACTGGCATCCAAGGACTGCTTAACTGCCGAATTTCACCAAGCCACCTGGAATCGCTACGTCATGTTAGCATGTTCTTCGTCTCACATTCCACGCAACACTATATCAAACCAAGAGCTATGGCGGTCATATAATGCATTAGGGTGCGAGCTGGTGCTACTGTCCTCCAGCACCTTCATCAACATTTGCCTGAGGGAATACTCATGGACAGTGGATGTATTTAAGAAGCAGTTGCAATCATGAAATATAGTTAGTTTAGCTTTGGACTGGTGGACATCAATGAAAAAACTTGCGATTACTTCATTCATTGCTTACTATATGGATTCAAACTGGGCATAGCGTGAAGTACAAGTCCCATTTGATGAGGCTGATAGCCTATTCCTTTCCAAATTCGAAAGCTAATTAAGGATAACAGGTCAAGGGTCAACATAATGGAGCTACACTGGCCATACATTTGAAGGAAGTTCTTGATCGTTTTGGGCTTACTGACGGTCATTTGCTTGCAATTACAACTGACAACGCATCCTCCGATTACTCAATGACTTGGGAACAACAATCAACCCTTCAGTGCTCTGGAATCGAGTGGCCTGCATTGAGAAACCACATATCACACATGGCGCACGTCATTCAGCTTGCTTTAGGTGCATTCATGAGCACTCAAGGTGTAGAAGGCCACACAAACTCTTGGGAAGCCCATGAGCGCAATCAGCAATTTGGAGAGAATGAAAGCACAGGCAATGGGAAGAGTCAAAGACTTCGAAAAGAGGGCAATGCTAGAATCAACAAGGTGTAGGCCATGAAACTAGGTTTAGCAAAGATAATTCAGAAACTTCAACTTTCAAAATATTTTGACACTGCTGAAACTGACGTTGATATAGCACTGAATGCTCGCCATATTGATTACACTGACACCTGGCCGTCGAAACGAGTTCATTGACTGTCAAAAAGCGAAAGTACCAATTGCAGTGCTGCCAATTATGGATGTGATGACCCGGTGGAATTCGACACTGGAGTTGTTTAAGCGAGACTACCGATTCCGAGTATTCACCCACGAGTTGCTAATGAATTCAAAATGCAGTGAGTACCAGCCACTCTTCACAACACAGGAAGAATGGAACATCGACAAGTATGTCATTGAAGTTTTAAGGCCATTCAGATACTGGACCATTAGGATGTCAAAACGGCATGTCGTTACTCTGCATCTCATTGTCACTGTGTCCAATGACATGTTTGATCATATGGATGGTGTTATGCGAGCTTTAGCTAACAAGAAAACTCAATGGAAGGAAACGTCATACTTTGCTGTGACGTTTGCACGACCGAAGCTGTCCAAATATCATGCCGAAGTTACTGCAACTACCTTTATGCCCCTCATTTCAGCACATATCCTCGATCGGTTCCGGAAGTGTAGTAGTATGGAGTGACCATAGTGTATTCTCTGTCTAAGCGAGCGATGTCTATCCTCCTGCCGATTCATGCAATTGCATGGATATGCACGTTCCACTTTCCGGCCCATGCACTATGCAGAGCCGGACATCATTTCAATCTTTCCTCTCTCTCCACATTTCATCCCTCCTAAACAGTTTGAGATACTTCTCAAAAGCACAAGAATAAACGCACTTGTCATCAACTCCACGACAATGTGTATCCACATAACCAATGGCCATCGACTATGCGGCCTTAGGCGTTCCTGTTCCGTTTCACCTTCGTTTCTCCCAATTTGTGCTGTTTTTTGTAGTCATCAAGGACTCGCTTTTCTTGTGAGAGATTGGCGGCTGGATCCCAGGTCATCTCATCATCATCGTAGCCTTCACATTTGATTTGATATTTGTAGCCACCTTTGACGCCCAGCACCCACTTATGCGAAATAATCGCTTCTACAACATATGACTGCTGCATTGTGCCATCTCTATCCCTCAAAGTTCGGCCGAGAGGAGGAGGAGGCATTTCTTGAGCTCAATCCGCAATGCACTTCTCGAGACTGCTGACGTTCACCGTATTGTGGATCGTCATATCTGCCGGTGATTTTAGTTTGCGTGCATTTGCCGCATGGAACCGAGTGATCTTGCGACGTCCGGCCCACGGGTGTTGCACCTTCTGCCGAGACGGGTCCTGGTTCGGGTATGTCATTGGCGGGTCTTTATTACTCGACATCACAAAGTCTCCCACTTCAAGGGTACGTGGCCTTTGCCTCCTGTTTTCTCCTGCCATCTGCCAGTCCTGTGCCTCATGGAGGTGGTCCTGGGCATCAAGCAACGAAGCTTGCAATTGTTCAATGAACACTGCACCTTCCAGGCTCCGCATTTCTTCATGCTGCTGTTGGCCCGCCATGAAGTTCAATGGAATGGATGGTGTGTTTCTTAAGTCCCATTTGAACCGGCTTCGATCGGTGGATGAGTGCGTAGATGTGTCATATGCATATTCCATAAGTGGAAGCATGGTGTCCTCCTGATTTTGATAATGAGTGGTGAAAGGCTGTAGATACCGTGTGACCAGCTCATTCGAGATCTCTGACAGCCCATCTGTTTGACGGTGAAACACGGTTGACATGAGCAGCTTAGTCTGAAATCTCTTACTCACTGCTGCCCAGAAATCCCACACACCGCATGTGTCTCTGTTGCTCAAGATCTCTCCAGGGACACCATGAAGTCGTATGATGGCCTCTAAGAATAACAGTGCAAATTCCCCGGCATCGATGGTCTCACTGCAGGGCATCCAATGGCATTATTTGGAGAAATGGCCAACAAAAGTCAAAATGCAATCGTTTCCTCTCAAACATGTTCGTACGTCAGTAATGACATCCACTCCCATGGGCTCCTAGCAACGTCGTGCTACTGGTAGTGGTTTTAACAAGCCCACCACTTTCCCAGCCAGTTGATTAACTCTCGCGCATGTGTCGCTGCCTGTTGTTTAGTCTTGCACTCCTTTCCACATCCCTGCCAGAAGAAGCGTGGTTTCTGGTGCTCCAATATGGCCTCCCACTGCAGCATCATGTCCTGCTCGGAAGATTGTGTTTCTTAGGGGTGTTGGAATGTAGAGCTGATGTGGCTCGACTTTGTGTTTTTCAGGGTCCTGTTTCTGGTGGTCTAGGTGAAGTAGGCCGTCGTCTAGGGAGACCCGGTGGCAGCAAGCTCAGGCCTTTCTTACCGTGGCCAGAGCGGACGCCTTTGGCTGATGTTCTTGGCTCTCCTTGGACACTAGTATCTGTACAATATCCTTCCTCCAGCTGTCATCCTTCATTTTGGCGGTGACTCCTCAAAACCACTCTGTCAAGTCCTGAACTACCAACAGCGTCAGTCGACACTGGGGGACTTGACAGCGTTCGCGACTAAATTCCGGACGTCTCATCAGTGCATCACCCACCAAGTTTTTCATGCCTGCGATGTACTGGTTGTGGTACGTATAATTGTGAAAGGTTGCTAAGTACTCGATGTGTGGTGCTGTGAGTCAAGGTTGCGTCAGTATGTGTCTTGAAGAGGCATGGTCCATATGTACTGAAGATGTTCTGTCCGAATGGGGATAGTGGTGCCAGTTCACAACTGCATCACAAATTGCTAGGAGTTCTTTGTTGTATGTAGTGTATCACATCTCCGCAGTCTTAAGCTTCCTGCTCCAAAAGGGAATGACCCCGGTCTCTCCATCTTGTTGCTTCTGGGATGAGTGTTGGCATCAGGTCCGGGTAACCCGCCAGTGGTCCGGCTTTGGACCGGAAAAACGGTTCAGTTCGGTTCCCGTTTGGTCCAGAATGCCGCTCCACTGTGTCTTGGAGGTCCAAACCCAGCCCCAAACCCGTCAACCCGCAGGTTTCGCCGGGTGTGGCTACACCTGTTGGGTCCAATCTCCGGTTTTACATCTCAGGTGGTTCTTTTTATGGTCGCATTCAGATATCCTACTGATAAGTTGGAATTATTAATGATGATACGTCGATGTTCTTTTTGGATGTACTGGCCTCCTTTGTGATCAAAATATGAAGATGAACATTCCCTGCCCCATCCTGGAAATGCGTGTGAACAGAGCGTCAATGATTCTAGGTCTTGCATCCTGGGTAATCAGAGCGGGCAATGGCTGCAGATAGTCATAACTGAGGTATTGGCCTCCTTTATACGCAAAAGCAGAAGCTACTCGCTCCCTGCCCCATCTTGAAAATGAGCGTCAAATGAGCGTCAACGATTTCAGGTCTCAGATCATGGGAAATATAGGTAGCGCATCATTGCCAACCTCTGTGAAGGAGGAATGGGCAGCCTCACTAGGCAGATAAGCTAGCGACATTCCCGCGACAGCCTCCCGGACAGTCACAACTAATTCCATTTACAATGATGCAACGAAGAGTTCATAAACGTTTTAGCCGAGTAACACAGCCAGAACATCGTATACACACAATAACGGATGCATCACACCTTGATTACCAATGATGAACAGGCAAAAATCGTTGACACTCCATTGACGCCCATTTTCAGGATGGGGCACGCAGCATGTCGCTATCTTGTTTCCCTATAAAGGTGGCCAATACATTGATTATGTATAGAAACGACCATATCCATTTTGAATTTCCCAACTTACAAGACCAAAAGTGGTCAACGCTCCATTGACGCTCAATTTCAGAATGGGGCAAGGATCGTGAGGCTCGCTCTTTTGCCTATAATGCCAGCCAATAGCGCATTTATCAATGGTCTCAACTGATTGCAGCACAGATTGCCAATGATGCAAGACCAAAAATCGTTGATGCTCCGTTGACGCTCATCTTGCCATGGGCGTATCCTCAATATGTTGTCGTTTAATTTGGCCTAATACATCAGTAATCTTGTTTTGACAGCCTGTGTACCATCTTCATGTACTTTCTCCTTCATCAATACGTTGTTCTTCAATAATACATATGAATATATCCTTTAAAATATACTTTAAAGTGTCCACTGATGCTAAATAATAATTGACTCAACAATCCCGTTTCATTCGTTCAATGCTCATCATCACTGTCAGTTTCACTCAATTGGCTGCTGTTGTCTGCAAAATGGATGTCAGCTGCATTACCACGCAGCAGATAGTGTACTAACCAGTGGATGTTCCTTCATCAGTCAGTGAATCTGGATCAAAATCTTTATCACGCCTGCGATCCTTGGCATATGCATCAAGATTGAAAAATTGAGCACTGGGAAGAGGAATACGTATATACACATACCTGGATGGCACACCTTCGATTTCGGATAGATGAGCTGCCTCATTGTTACCAGGTGGAACAGATGGCGTTTCAGGTGGATGTGGCGTCAGTTCTGGTGTCAGCTGTCTGAGTTGCGCTAGTGGAGGTGCACCCATGCCTTTGCGTTACCAGCGTGTCTGGGGATTCTGTGCTGTGCTATTTCGGCAAGGAAGGCAGCCATTGATCTGATGTTCCCGAAGCATAGCCGGGTGTCTTTCCATCGCAACCTTCACATCTTCAAGCCCAGGAAACACGAGTCCCCGGTTCTTCTCTTGTCGGACTTCGGCCCGAGGTTGCTTGATTAGGAATTGCGTTTCCTCTAATGCGGCTCGCAAAAACCCCCATTTGGCTATTTTAGCCCTATTCAAAGCCAGGCACATGTCAGACTGTTCCAGCTGTACCCAACCTCCTTGCCTTGCCATAGTTGCAGACATGTTGAAAATCTACAAGGAATTAGTTGCTGCATCTACATACTAGATTCGGCTATTACCTGAACCATGTACACTTCCTCAGTATCCTCTGACGTGGTTAAAGCCTGTTTGGTCCACTCTCGGGGATTCTTATCACTAAATTTGTCCTCAACAATCCCAGTGCTGACAACATCATGATGTTTGTTTTGTGGACTGTGCGGACAAATGCCTTAGTCCACCATGGAGGTTGCCCATTACGGGTGGCAATACATTGGTCATGTAGCTCTCTACGTACTCCAGCTGAATGTTATATCATTAATTGACGGCCGTGTACCTCGATACTACGACTCTTACATCCGATTGCATGCTGCTCCTTATTCTTGCTGTTTCCAGTTTTCAGGACAATTTTCAACTGTGCATCTGGGGTCATATTTTCGGTGGCTGCATTTGCACCATCGCGGTGAATTATGCGGTGTCTGGGCTGTAGTTGGGTCTCAGCGGGTGGCATCTGGGATGAAGTGCCCGTTGTTCTGCTCGATTCTGTTCCACTCTCACCTTGCTGAGGTGTTTGTGGAGCCACCATTTGCTGCTATGGAAGTGAAGAGATGATGATAATAAAATGAAGTGGGAAGTCATAAGGAAGAAGATAACGAAACGAAATGGGAAGTCCTGAGGAAAATTCATTTAGCATTAAGTCAAAATGGCATGCATAACAGCCAACTTGCTCCTTCTACACAAGATGAATCCTGTTGGGCATAGCTGCCGGTTTCACGGGTTGCGAATGGTCCTGCGATTTGCACTAAGTCGGTCCAATGTTGGGTGAGGGTTTACAGGGATAAATCACAGTGAATGACCGTCAAAATCCTGTGTTTGAGAGTTAAAAACGTTACATTCTTTGTTGGAAAGGACGTCTGCTGATGTTTGTCTCAAGCAATCCCTGGGATCTTACATGAAACAGACCATAAACTTCATGTCATGATGTACGGTTAGTATTGCTATGCCCAATGTAGTGACGGTCAAAACGCAGATGTTGCTTTGTTCAAACCGATTACGAGTACCAACCTTGACATGAAAGATGCAGCGTGCCTCTATGTGGTCCATATCTTGTATCATCCAACATCTCATCCATCAACAACGTTGACACAAAATACAATCATCAAGGTTCCAAAAAAGAACCTTTCGCCACCACTGGCAGGCCAATACGTCAAATCGACAAAGCGCTCCATGAGACGACGTTATCAAGTGAACAGAGGCAAAAGCGGCTTGGAAGCAGAATGGGTCCGAGCCCGTGGAGTGTTGCGTAGCTTGCGATGCAAAAAGAAGCTTGCAGCAGGGAAACAACGAGAAACGCACTTCTTGAGCAAAGAAGAGAGGGAGAAATAGATCGAGGATGATATGGAAAGGGAGACTGCTGTGAGAAGAAAGCGAGTTGATGACGCAGAGACAGCAATTAAACAGGAGCAGGAAGATATGAGAAATGCTGAAAAGGCGGGATTGATGACTGCCAAGCCTGGAACAACATTTGAGGAGATGTTGAACCCCATCGGAGATAGTCTGAGCCATCTTGCAAGTTCCAACAATGGGGAGGATGGAGAAGACAAGGATGATGATGAAGAAGATCCTGCGGGGGACAAGCTTAGCGAAGATGACAAACTCGGCTGGGTGATGGGCACAATTCCTGCGACGGTACAGTATCGCATGGAGTGTTTTCGGCACAAGCAGATGATGCTTGACGAAATGACTCAACTAGGCTGGGGAGACGCGGCCGACTACTTCCGTGCAAGAGGTAAGAAGCATGGGCCAACCGAATTGAATGTTCCGGCTGTCATTCAACCTCAAACAGCATATGATGTAGCGCCATCTGTCCCGACAACATATGGTGAGCCTATCGAGACTCTTGATAGCGTCCCCGGAAAATTGCAGATGCCGCAAGTCATTTCTCTACCTGGGAGTAGTCATATGAGGCAAGGTTCGGGGTGACCGCAGACGCAAAAATGCACTGGATCCCTTCTGCCCACCCTGATGTCCGATTGGTCACAGATTCACAAATCAAAGCATGTTGAACCTGTAAGCTTTAACCCGTACATATCGAGTCCCAAGCTATTTACCATATAGGAATCGGATTCTGACGAAGACATGGTGATGGCTTGTGCGTCGCCGCAGAACTGAATAGGCAAATTGGCATTTGTGACGACGTATCATATTGAAATTCAATACCTGTGCCTATTTTGCTACGTGTCACCATTTACTAGATTTCAGTGACCACATTGTGAGACATGATAATTCGTCTATGCATGTGCAAGGGTCGGATAGGATATGCCAATGTTCTAGACTTCAACTCTCATTGACCGAAGACCAATGAACGTGATATTGTCCTGCCCGTCACTCTCAAGTGAGACAATTAAAACTCAATTGCAGTCAAAACTCACTAACAAAATATAACTCAGTGATGTCATACGATTCATAGATGCAGCAGTCACAGCACAACGCGAAGCTGAATGAATGACAACCTTTACTCTGCATACAATCATGCATGCAACTGCATACCTCGCTGCACAGACCTGGTGCACACAGTTGAGATGTTGAAAATTGCTTATGGTAGGTCATGGAAATCACAGAGACTGAGCTGGATGAGGATAGGCGAGGAAGTTGGGCTAAATATATCAAAAAATAGTGTACGGATGTATATGGGGTTAAATGCTGGCCGAAATCGTTGGAACGTGATAGGCCATTGTCATTTATCACCCAGATAATGAGTCTAGTGGTGGATCAGAAATTGAAAGGCTTGGAAGCTGTTGGATGCAAATATTTATACATAAAAACAATTTGTTGGCTGCCAATAACGACTATATGCATTTATACATTCAATTGTTGATCATCCACTGACTGTTATTATGGCATTGAGTTGAGCGTCGGCGGAGCGTCAACAATTTTTGTCTTACATTTTGGGCAAATAAACGGCTGCATAGTCACATCCTTTCAAAGTGGTTGTATCGGCGGTTTTTATAGGCAAAAAGGATAGTGACACGCACCTTGACCCATCCTGGAACTGAGCGTCAACGATGTGTCAACGATTTTTGGCCTTCTGAGTCTCATAATCAAACAGAAGACATGGTCGCTGTAACACATAATCAAAGTATTGGCCACCTTTGAGGCCAAAGATGCTAGCATCAACATTGCTACTATATGTTGAAAATGAGCGGCAACGCAGCGTCAACAATCTTTTATTTTGCATCTTGGATAATCAAACAGCTGTGCGACGATATTAAGCTATGATCGAAGTGTTGGCTGCCATTATGGGCAATGATGGCAGTGACAATATCGCTACCACCTCCTAGAAATGAGCGTCAATGGAGCTTCAACAATTTTTGGTCTTGCATCATGGACACTCAAAGCGCTGCACATTGACGTTAACCCGGAATCAATGTATCGGCCGCCTGTATGGGCATAAATGCCAGTGACAATATCGCTAACACCTCCTAAAAATCAGTGTCAACCAAGCGTGAACAATTTTTGGTCTTTCATCATGGACACTCAAAGCGCTGTGCATTGACGTTAACCCATGATCAAGGTATTGGCCGCCTTTATGGGCAAAAATGCTAGTGACGATATCGCTACCACCTCCTAACAATGAGCATCAACAGAGCATCAACAATTTCTGTTCTTCCAACTTGGAAAATCTAAGGGCTACGGAATGGCGTTAACCCATAATCAACTCATTGGCTGCCTTTATGGGCAACAATGCTAGTGAGGATAATGCTGCCACTTCCTAAAAATGAGCGTCAACGGAGTGTCAACAATTTTTGGTCTCGCATCATGGACTCTCAAAGTGCTGTGCATCGCTGTTCACCTATAATCAATGCATCGGCCGCCTTTATGGGCCAAGATTCTAGTGACAATATCGCTACCACCTTCTAACAATGAGCGTCAAACAAACATCAATGATTTATGGTTGTGCATTTTGAATAATCTAAGCGCTATGGAAAGATGTTATCCCATAATCAACTTATCCGCTGCCTGCACGGGCAGAAATGATACTGACGATATCACATCCACCTGCTACAGATGAGCGCCCACCGAGTGTCAACAACTTTTGTGGGGGCTCAGTAAGCTAAACCGCAATGAACTGCATCGCAATGTTACTAAATTGAGTCTTACGCGGTCAGTCTTGTCAATATGTCCTTGTATACAACTTCACAAATATGCATGCAATGTCTCACAGATCTGATTTTTTTGCTTGTAGCTGTAATGTCAATATTTAGGAATCCTCAGTCTGCTTTGTTGTATCGTTAACTTCGGCAGTCTTTAGAGTCAGTTGACCCAGATTTCAAATTCCTGCAGCCATGTCGGATTCAAAATCTTTAAACACCAAATTGCTCCAGGTTATGATCTCTTCCAAAAATGAATTTGTCTTTATTCATGATTTGAGCGACCAGACTTTGCAAATCATCTTAGATGCTCGGTGGGCTTCAATGAATGTACGCTCGAAGTGACCTATTGCGTGGAATCATACTAGACTTGTGCCTTCATGGCAATTCTATTCACACTGCGGATTTGGGGAGACTGGTAGCCCTGGCATCATATGTATTGTTTGTCATCAAGCTCTTTGCCATCCATCAGGACATGCGACCAGCTCTATGGGGAAACACTTGCTGGCAAAAGCTCACATCGCCTAATTAAATGAATTGGCAGAGTCAGAGGTTATTGAATCGACTAGTTCGACGGTTAATGAAAGGGCTTTGGCCATCCTGAAGAGGCAAGGAAGTCGAGGAATCACAATAGTAAGTTCGCAGAGGAAGATCATATTTGACATCCAGGTTGATCTATCTTGACCGAAATGACAGCCCAAACGTGCCAAGCTGGCCGCTAAGAACTGTGAAACTTCCGAATTTCACCAAGACACGGGGAATTGCTACCTCATGTTACAATTCATTTAGGCTGATATTCCATTGAATGCTATATCTAATCTAGAGCTAGGACAGTCATATAAGGCATTACGAGATGACCTGGTGCTGCCGTCCGCTACCACCCCTAGCAACATTTGCTGGAGGGATTATGCACTGACCGTGGATGCCATTAAGAAGCAATTGCCATCACGAAATAAAGTTAGTTTAGCTTTGGACGGAGGGACATCTCGGAACAAACTGGCCATAACATCGGTCATTGCTTACTATATGGATAGAAATTGGGCAAGGTGTGAAGTTCAACTCACTTTCGATGAGGTTTATGGCCTGGTCTTTTCCCGTTTCGAAAGCTAATTATGAATGATCGGTCAACGACCAACATACTGGAGCAAGGCTAGCCGTACATTTGAAGGACGTGCTTGATCATTTGGAGCTTACCGACGGCCGTTTGCTTGGTATTACAACTGATAATGCCTTCTCAAATTACTCGATGACACGCGAGCTGCAATCAACCCTTGAGGCCTCTGCAATCCAGTGGCCTGCTTTGTGCAACCACATACCATGCATGGCGCACGTCGTACAGCTGGCTTTAGGTGCATTCATGGGAAGTTTCAGTTTAAAAGGCCCCACCAAGTCTTGGGAAGCCCATGAGCGAAATCAGTACTTTGGAGAGAATGATAGCATAGACATTGGGAAATGTCAAAGACTTAGAAAGGAGGGCAACACTAGAATCAATAAGGTGTCGGCAATGAAACCAGGTTTAGCAAACATAATTGAGAAAGTGCATATTTCATCATATTTTGAAAGTCATGAAATTGACCTTCATATAGCAGAGAATGATTGCAGTATTAATTACGCTGAGACCTGGTCGTCGAAACGAGTTCATTGACTGTCAAAGAGCCAAACTTCTCATCACAGTACTACCAATGCTGGATATGAAGGCACGGTGGAACTCAACACTTGAGTTGCTCGAGCGCGCCTGCCGATTACGGGAATTCACACGCATGTCGCTCCCACATCCAAAATAGACTCAATACCTGCCACTTTTCACAACTCAAGATGAGTGGACCATTGTGAAGTACATCATGGAAATATTGAGACCATTTCAATAATGCACCCGGTGGATGTCAAAGAGGCATACAGTCACCTTGCATCACGTTATCACAGTGTACAATGACATATTCGATCACATGGAGGCCGTGATGCAAGCTGTGGCTAAGCGGATGACTCCATGGACGGAAGACTTGTTCTTCGCTGTGAAGTTAGCTCGACAGAAGCTGTCCAAATACTACGCTGAAGTGACTCCAATGACGGGCACGCTCCTTATTCCTGCACATATCCTCGATCCTTTTCAGAAGTTGCAATCGTTCAGAAACTGGGACAAGGGAATGGATATTAATCATGAGGACGAGACATCCTATACTACCCAATACCAAGAGGCCTTTCTGAAATATGTGGAGCATGAATACTGTGCCAAACATCAACGTGTGCCGGTCAATAAGCATGAAAGCCTACCGAGCAGCCATCTCATCCCCTCTGCAACGGCTTCGGGATCCTGTCAATCATCCTTCGATTCATATGATGTGTCAAGTGATGTTGAAGAATACTTAACGTCCAACACTGTGGCTGAGATGACACCCCGACGAAGCGATCATGCAGCATGTCGATTGACTGCCACGAGGCTTGTTTTGAATTCGCCGCCTGAAGCACCAATGACCTGGGGGCCAATTAATCCAAATCTCAATTATTACCACTCCGACCCAATGGAGATTAGCAGTACAGTCGGGTTACCAGACATAACCGACAGGTGGCGTCAACAGGAGAAAACGCACTCAAAGTACGCCGATCTTTTCAATGTGGCGTGGGACATATTCTCTATCATACCACGTGGTGACAGAGTGTAGGCCAGTGTATCCCTTGGCCGAGATGTCATCAGCTGGAGGCAGTGAAAAACCACAGGCGAGACCCTTGGCAAAAACGTCGTTTAAAGGTAGTTTGCTCGAGACAATAACGAGATTTTGGCAGGCGCTGACCCAGAATTGTATACCACAAACACAGAAAACAACTCAGAAATGAAGAAGGAGGAGGAAGAATGGATATTGCACAGAATGGCCAAGGTTCACAACTTGTTGGAGATGTGGCAGGGCAGCCAAAACATATGTGCTACCCAGAAGAAATCTCGTGCTCAAAACAAGCAGTTAACCGCTGTGGGATACATTATGGACACGCAAGAGATCGTCAAAGCATCATGGTCACTCTTTCAACATGATGGTGCTGCTGCATTTAAATTGTCAGAAAGATCACCTTTGCCACCACCTTTGTCTGCAAAGGACCTCCCTGGAGAACGAACTCAAGTATCAAATGCCCGCAGAATTCGAAGAATCAGCCGTCATCCAGTTGAATGTGATAACGAGAGCGCACCTGAAAGCATTTCGGACACTGAAGATTGGCTTAACTGGAATGGCGACATAGATCATCAAAATGGCAGCGAAGACGATTGCGCAGCGGATATAGAATCCAATATACAGCAAGACAATAGCATCGAGGATCCAGAACGCCCAGACCAGCGGGATGTGAGCACCAAGCCAAATATTCCTCGATTGATCTGGCCTACATGGAAGTCAAAGAGACAGGTGGACAACGTAGTGATGACGGTCAATGCAATCGAAACGAGGAGGAATATGGGAGCATAGAAAAAGAAGTACAGAATGGGACATTGTTTCACCATCTTTTTTATGTCTCTTGACCAGGAGTTTTAGTCAGAGATATATTATGGGTGAATGGTGAGCAGTAGCTTGTGAATACCGGTTGATAAACAGATGTATAGCAGGCACAATGAAACTTTTGACAAGATACATAAATTTCAGTCGTGTGAGAGCGAACTGTGCAAGAATGTTACTGCGCTTGGATTTGCCACAGGGCCAAGTCTCAATCTAAGAGAAAGATTACCGAGAAGTTCAAATCATGACGAATAGTATCATCGATGGCAGCAGATGTTGAATGGACAGTACATCAAAATGAGTGTCAACGGAGCTTCAACGATTTCTGGTTTTGTAAGTATGGTAATTACACAGTGATTTGGTCACTGTTATGCATAACCAATGTATTGCCAGCTGTTGTAGGCAACAGAGACCGCAAGACGGTCACCGACCCATTCTGAGAATGAGCGTCCACGGAGCATCAACGATTTGTGGTTTTGTAAGTACGGTAATTACACAGTGATTGAGTCGCTGTTATGCCTAACTGATGTATTGCCAGCTTTTATACCCAAATGAGACACCAACATGGTCACCGTCCCATTCTGAGATTGAGCGTCAATGGAGGGTCCACTATTTGTGGTCTTGTAAGTACGGTAATTACACAGTGATTTGGTCGCTGTCATGCATAACCGATGTATTGCCATCTTTTATATGCAAACGAGACAGCAACACAGTCAGAGCCCCATTATGAGAATGAGCCTCAACGGAGCATCAACAAGTTTTAGCTTCGCATCTGGGATAATTTTTGTTCCGATTGGTTGCAGACATCCATTTATCAGATATTGGCTACCTTCACTTAGACACACTACAACGACATGCTCGCTGCCACGTCCTGAGAATGAGAGTCAACGGAGCTTCAACAATTTTTACCTTCGCATCTTGGGGAATATATGTTCTGATTGGTTGCAGACATCCATTCATCGAATATTGGCAGCCTTCGCTGACAAAAACACCAGCGACATGCTTCCTGGCGCATCCTGAACATCAGCATCAATGGAGCGAAAACAGTTTTAGTTGTTGCATATTTGGGAATCAAGGCATCGCACTGATCTACGCATTCATAACGGAATTATTGACCGCCCTGATAAGCAAAATGACACTTTATCAGAGGTAAAATACCGATACCAAATTAATCGATATTGGAAGCTGCAAAGCATGCAAAAACATATCCATGGTTGTTGAAAACGCGATTTTGATAAGATACTATTAACATACTCCAAAAACAATTGCCTTATTTCAATCTATGGATGGACCTGCTCTGCAACCCGCTGACAACCCGCCCAATTCAGACGGGTTGGGAGTTTACCATCGAACCGTACCCAAGTTGACAGTTAGGGTATATTGACCACCCGGACCGCCAATTTGGCAAAGGTTTGGTTTGGACCCGGACCCGGGCCAGCAGTGACAGTCCGGAACCGTTCCTAACACTATCTGTGATAGTATTGCTCCAACTGCATATTTGCTGGCGTCAGAATGCAGCACATACTCACCCTCTTCCTCCAGTAGTGCCAGCAAGGGTGCCTTGCACTTGGCATCTTTGAAAGTTTCGAAGGCCTCCTCTGCCTCCCCTATCTAACCAAATTGAGCTGTACCCACATCCTTGAGCCGTGGCTCGCCGCAGCAGCCACGCATTCTTACTTTCAAACTCATTTTGCACATTTGATATAACCGGGAGGTGATATGTGCATAGTGTCGTATGAACCTGTGGTAATAGCCCATTGAACCGAGAAAACCATCAACTTCTTTCATATCACAGGGCCAAGTCCATTCGGTTACTGCTCGTGTCATTGACTCCAACATATGCACTCCTACTGGATTGATCTGAAAACCCCAAAATTCAATCTCATCCCGAAACCATTCACAGTTTGAGCTTTTCAGTTTGCAGCCAGCTTGCTGCAAACGGTCCAGCATAATCCATACATGATGTACATGCTCCTCTCTCGTCGAACTATGGATTAATACATCGTCAAGTTCAACCGCAACGAACTTACATAGTCTGGGATTGCATGCCAGCAGGCAGATCATAACTCGGATGAATTGACTAGGTGCATTGGGCAGTCCAAAAGGAAGCACTGTCCACTTCTATAGTCCATACTCGGTTGAGAACGCAGTTTTTTGACGATCGCTGGTGCATATTCAAATTTGATGACCTGAGGCTGAATCTATCATCGAGAAACAGTCCGCACCCCCCAGCGGTTGGACAAGCTCTTCGACGTGAGGTGATGGGCATCGATCCTTCCTGGTGATTCGGTTAACTGCCCGATGATCGATGCCCATGCACATACCACCATGATTCTTAGGTACGAATTGGACAGGTGAGCTATAATCGCTGCTGCTTGGCCTTATCCAGCTAATGCATAAGGCCTTCTCCAATTGTCGTTGTAACTCTGCCTCATCTGGGGGAGACAAGCAGTATGGAGGTCGATATGGGGCAAACTTGTCATCTTCTGGTGATATGTCAATTGTAAATTGCGTTTTACTCCACGTGGTGATGTATGTGAGTTCTGCGAATAAACCACAATTCTCAATGTCGCAAGGCTTCCATTGAAATTTGTCTGGCAGCTGCGCTGACTGACGATCATCGTAGCACACTTGAACCATCAATGCCCTCGCCAAAACTCGACGATCCAGGTCATACAGTGGTTTCTTGCCAATAATTTCGATGCTGGTAGCGTGGGCCGCTTGATTGATGGTGTCGTCGTGTGTTTCAGTGTCTGGCCGAAGGCCATGAATGTGATGGATTTACGCTGCGTTTTCTCTGTCGTCCCATGAGATGTTGACTTGAGTAATCCATATTTCGTTTGTTCAGTGATCGATGTGATATGTTCCATTTATATCGCGTACCCAGTGCATCCAGATGATGCTGTCAAATTCTTTCATGTCATACACTGTAAACCACCCCGTATATGCGTAGCCGTCGTCTCGGAGTTTCAATTTCAGTGGCACCTGTTGCCATCTCTGAATACCATCTTGTACCTTGTCATTCGCCATCTCCACAATCATCCAACTGCCGTCTGTCTCTTCTACCACCCCACCTGTCTTTGTTAACTTTTCAACGGTCTCTCTTTCTACATAATTCTCTGATGCCCCATTGTCTTTGGCTGTTTTGGCTGCTAAACTACCATATGAGTCATTGTACTGTTTGTACCGAAGCTTTCCCGCGAAATGCAGAAGTTCGATGGTATTGGTATCACTGACTTGGAGATGATGATTACAAGCAAATCTTCTCATTATAGACTCAGTAGGAGTTGTAGTTCCAGGGAGTCGATTGACAGCGAATCGCTCCAGTCACCATTTCCCGAACCCGAATCACCCGAATCATCATCATCATCGCTTGCACTGTCGGATAATTCGTGTAACTCAGGCACCTTGGCATTGTCATTTTCTCCTCCCAAGGTCTGGGCTAAACGGATGCTCTGTTGTTTTCCTCCACCTCCACCTGTGTAGCCCTCTTTCTTGTGACTGCCATGGGAACCTCTGCACCCCTCCTTATTCGCCTTCTCTTTCATCTCTGTGGCTTCCTTTGTGGCCGCTTTCTTTGCTTGCCATGCTGCCATGACCTTCTCTTTGTTTGGGCATGTATGGGTGGGGTGGACCACTTCCCCATAAGCGTAACAGCACCAGTTGTTGATTTCTCAGCCACCACCTTCTCTATATGTGACTTCCATTCTGTTAAAAGTCACTTGCGTCGATTGCATATTGGAATTAAGCCTGGCATCCACTCGAGAGACATTCTCCAGACCATCGTTGAGCGACGCTGTAGGCTGACTTCCCAATTTGTCAATCAACGCCTTGGACACTTCTGGATTACTATCAAGTGTGAGCTGGTATGAGTCGCGAAGGCATTCATCGGAGAGTGGCGCATGGGGCTCTAGCTGGTGTCGAAGCTCTCAGACATGTTCATTAAAAGTCGAGACACACTTGCCACTGTTGATTTGTAGTCGCTCCCAATCTCATATTGACCAGGTCACAGCATTGGGAGGGATAACGGTCTCTCTGACTCCGGCTGAGAAGTGTTCCCAAGCTACGCCTGCACTTCCGTGTGCCGGAAACCGGTGGTTGTCCCAAACTCAAGCTTTGTCGCACAACAGTAGTAGTGCCACCGCTGCCCAACCATCAGTCAACGGAATACCACCGTCATCTGTCAAGCCTAACACCTGGGGATGAGGTCCAAAGTGGCGGTGCAGGGTGGATATGAAGGAGGTGACAGCGTCCAGGGTTCTCATGCGATGATAAGTCGGCACTCCGGACATCTTGAAGTTGAATATGCGGTTGCTGAAGTTAGTTTGGAAAGTGCTGACAGGTGCCGAGTTAGCCTTGACTCAAATTACAGCCTCATTTGTAGCACTCAGTTCCATCATGGCCGACTCCATCTGTTTACTGATCATGTCTCTCTTTTGTTCAGCGATTGCCAACACTTTCTTGGTTTCTTCGACTTCCTGTAAGGCAGCGCCCAGTTTGGCTTGCATTGACTTACTGAGTGCGTTCTTAGCGCTGATCTCTCCTTTCAGCTTCACAATCTCTTCTGCGGTTGCATCATCAACAAGGAGTGGCACTGCATCGTCATTGATGTCGTTGGAGGCATGTTGGGCCAATCTGTCGCACTCCGCCTGTTTCGTCACCAGGACCTGCACCTTGTTGTCCAGTTACTTCAACTGTTAGCAAAGGTTCCAAATCTGCAGTTCAGTTCCGGGTCCGGGTTGCAACTGAACTGTAACTGTTGCAACAGGTTCGACCCCATTAACAAACCGAACTGCACAAACCTGCGGTTTTTCAGCCGTTTCCACAATTACGCCAACTCCGAACTTGGGCTCCAATTAAGTGTTTGAGTTCTAATCATATCACAATATGATATATACGTAAAATACGCAGTTTTGCATGCTCTTCCACCTCCCGTTCTCCACTCTGCGATCTGATCAATATTCGTTGAGTTGCTGTGAAATAACGCTGAAAATTAGCCGTGTTTTGCAGTGACAAAACGAATATTGATTGGATCACAAAGTGGAAAATAGGAGGTGAAATAGCATGCAAAACTGCATCGTTTACACATATATCATAATGTGATATGATCGGAACTCTAATACTTATTTGGAGCCAAAGGTCTGAATTCGCAAAAATGAGGCTGTACTGTATGTAGAACCCAACCAAACAACCGCGAGTCTATGTCAGGTCTGGGTAACAACCCCTCCAAGACAATGCGAGTTGGGTATTTGAACAGGTCTGGAACCGAACGCAACCATTTCTCTCGTCCAAACCCAGACCGCTGATGGGTTGCCCTGGCCCGTTGCTGACACTAGCGACTACCGGCGGGTGAATGATGATCTCTTCTCAGTGGGCTCAGTCTTCATCAGTTCGCTGTTTGGGGAAGCTGAACCTGTATGGCCACACACCTGGCGAGACGCCGATAGCCCTGGGAGCTCTCAACATATGCGCCACTTTTAAGCCATTGTCCATTTGACCTCCTGCGGGGTCAAGGCAGATGGCAGCAGGCATCGTGTTTGTCATTATGGTGTTTTGTGGTGTCAAAATTCGTCTTTTTCACTGTTGGGGAGTTGTCTCTGATCGTTTCAACTACTGTTCCTTGAATCAAATTGGTCTCTGGCACGTATAAGGTGCAGGAGAAACCATTCTGAAACTGTTGCTAGCAATGAAGCGGTGTGAAGTGACGATAGTCTATGCTCGGTCTAAGCAAGTGATGTCTATCCTCCCGCTGATCCACGAAATTGCATGTATACCCACATTTCCCTTTCTGGCCCATGTGCTGCGCAGAGCCGCACCTCATATTAACCTTTCCTCTCTCTCCACAGGAAGTTGTGAGTGTTTAGGAAGTGGGACAAGGGAATGGATATTAATCCTGAGGACGAGACTTCCTATACTACCCAATACCAAGAGGCCTTCCTGAAGTATATGGAGAATGAATACTGTTCCAAACATAGATGATTGTCCGTCATTAAACCTGAAAGAATACCGAACAACAATCCCTTCCCCTCTGCAATGGCTTCTGGATATAGTGAATCTTCTTTTGATCCATATGATTTGTCCAGTGCTGATGAAGACTACCTAATGCAGAAAAGCATGACTGAAACAACACCCGGACTCAGCGATTGGGCAGCACGCTTATTGACAGCTGCAAGGTTCCATTTGAATTCACCTCCTGAATCACCACAGAACTGGGGTGAAGTTAAGCCGAATCCGAATGAATACGACTCTGACTCTATAGACATTAGCAGAGCATTTTGGATACCAGATATCCCCGACTGGTGGCGCCACCAAATGGAAACATCCTCGGAGTCTGCCGATCTCTGCAATGTGGCATGCAACATCGCCTCTATCATACCACATGCCGTCGGAGTGGAGGCCAGTTTTTCCCAATGGGAATACTTTGTCGGCTGGAGGAAGTCAAAAACCACAGGCAGGACCGTTCGCGAAACAGCCGTAGTAAGGCAGTTTGCCCAAGCCAATAACGGAATGTTGGCAGGCGACAACCCCGCTTTAGATACAATGGGAACTTAAATCGACTTCAAATTGAAGAGAGAGGCGAAGGAAAGCAAATTGCACACAATGGCCAAGGTCCATGACTTTCTGGAGATGTGGCAGGGCAGCCAAAACCTATGTGATACACAGAAGGAATCTTGCGCTCAAAACAACCAAATGACAGCAGTTTATCACATTTCAGATACGAAGAAGATGATCATAGCATCCTAGTCAAACCTTCAACATGATAGTGTGGCTGCATTGAAATTGTCGGAAAGATTGCCTTTCTCACCAGCTTTGCCCGGAAAGCACCTTCGTGGAGGATGAATTCAGGTATTGAATGTCCACTGAGTCACAACAAGCGACCATCATCCGGCAGAGAGTGAGCAGGATACTGCACCTGAAAGCATTTCTGACACCGAGAATTGGCTTGACTGGAATGGTGAATTCGATAATCTAAATGAGAGTGAAGGTGACTGGGAGGCAGACGATGATTGTGTTGTCAAGCAAGACAATGCTATTGAGGATCCGGAATGCCTAGAGAGGTGTAATGTGAGTGCTGCACCAAATGTTCCTGGATTGATTCAGCCAACACAGAGGTCAAACAAGGAGGCTGAAAAGGTGTTGATGACTGTCAATGCAATGGAACCAAGGAGGAATAAGGGACACAGGAAAAAGTAGGTAAGAATGGGTCAATATGTTTCCACCAGGTTGTATATGTTGCTTGATCGAGAATGTCACATAGAGAATCATGATGGGAGCATAGTGAGCAGTCACGTGTGATTATTGGTTGATAAATAGTAATGTAGTGGGCGAAATGCATCATTCAGCAAGATATACAAATTTTAATTGAATGTGAGCGACCCATGCAAGATGATTACTGCGCTCAGCTCTGCCAACAGATCAAGTCTTAAACATGTAGGAAGGCAACCAATAAATTCAAATAATGATGCACACAGTGATTGATCGCAGCGGACTTTGACTAGACAATAGATCAAAAGGAGCGTCAACAGAGCGTCAACGATTTTTGGTCAAGTAAGTCAGGTAATTAACAAGCGATTTGGTCATTGTTATATATAATCCATGTTTTGGTAGCCTCTATAGGCACAAGAGTAAGCGAAATGCTCCCTGCCCCACCTTCACAATGAGCCTCAATGGAGCATCAATGATTCTTGGTGGGTAATGTAAGTGGCGCTTGATCGCAGACATCTATAAACGAGGAGTTGGTAGCCTTCAGAGGCAGATGAGCAAGAGATATTCCCGCGACTGCTTCCTGGACAATAACAACTCAATCCATATTCAATGCTGCAACTCAGTGTGCATGAGCGTTTGAGCCTATAAAACCAGTCAAAACTTTGGATATAGTCAATCACGGCCACATTGCGCTTTGATCAACCTCGATGCAAGGCCCCAACTTGTTGACTGTCTATTGACGCCCATTTTCAAGATCGGGCAGGGAGCGTGCCAATATCTCTATTGCCTAAAATGATGGCCAATACTTTGAGTATGTCCAACAATGACCAAATCACTCTGTATTTAACTGACATACCGGACCAACAATTGTTGACACTCCGTTGACACTTATTTTCAAGATGGGGCAAGGAGTGTGTCACTGTCTCTTCTGCCCATAAAGGCGGCCAATACTTTGAATAGGTATGACACTGACCAAGTCACTTTTTAATTACCTGACTTACAAGACCAAAAATCGTTGATGCACTGTTGACGCTCATTTTCACAACATCGTAGCTATGTCGCGGCTCGCGTTTTCACCTAAAATGGCGGCTATTACTTCCATTATGCATTAGAGCGACCAAGTCTCTGATTCTTAATCTGACTTACAAGACCAAACATCGTCGACGCTCAGTTGATGCTCATTTTTAGAATGGTGCAGGGAGCGTGTCGCTTTCTCTTTGGACTGTAATTGCAGCCTATATCGCATCTATGAATGGCTGCAACCAATCGCCACTCAGATTACCCAAGATGCAGGACGCAAAATCATTGACTCTCATCCCCAGGATTGGGAAGGGAGCATATGTCTCTTTTTGTTGAATATACAGGCAGCCAAAGCATTAAAAAAGGACAATGATGTTACAAAGTCAATATGTTGCAATTAACAGTAGGATATTTGAGTGCATCCATGAATAGAAAAACCTGATAACCAAAACTGGTGATTGGAACTGACGGGTGAATACTTACACAGCACAACCTGCAGGTTGACAGCTATGAGTCGGGGTTTGGCCGCTAAGAAGCTGCCGTTATGGTTTGTGGACAGGTCTGGATTAGAACCTACCCATCTTTGAGGTCCGAACCTGGACAGCTGGCAGGTTACCTGGACCTGTTGCTAACACTAAGTGTCAGGATATGCAACAATGTCTCACTGATTTATGGCAATGCTGCAACAGTTGCTGGCATTTGATAGAAGTTTTGGTGTACCAGGGAATCCTTAGCATAGGTCTTGGGTTGCATTATGAGCGATCCAGCACAGCATATATGCTAATCCAATTTACCAAGACGACAGTCTAGACGATATTGAGTACTTGTATCAAAATATGAGACATTGCCAGCTTAGTCATGGCATAGCCGCAGCTTTTGCTGGCATATAATAGTAGTTGGGGCACTCGTCAGATGCACATCCCACATCTCTGCACTCCTGAGAGTCAGATGCTGAGACACAGCTCCGGAATTCATGTCCAAGCCACAGCTTCTGCTGCCGGGTATTTCATTGCCAATGATTGAAGTTCATGCACAACTGAAATCTGCAATCCAGTGCAGAATGACATTCTTAGATTTATATGATGCCAACTGTGACAAGCTGCAACTTATTATGGATGTATCATTCCAGCCCAGGCACACCTCAATTGCAACAAATAAGCCACTGAAGCGCATGTCCCCCTGTCCATAGTGCACTTTATATTTAAGTTTGCTTGATTCTCATCCTGTTTTCTTCAACTTTGAATCAATGGACACAGTGCACCCAGATTGTCATTAACCAAGTAACTTCACATTGATGTGCACTCAGCTCATCCCGCTCGGCCAGTGCTAATATATGAATTCATGCTGGATTGGTATATATTAGCCACTGCAAAAGTCCCTTGAACTGTCAGCTCCATGTCAATTGTCCATTGGAAGAGGGAAGCCCTGCACAACTAAACCATAAATGTACATACCTGTCCTCTTAGTAACCTCACTTAACTAAATATTGACTAAGTAGTATGCTTGGACCTACGCTTTCAAATCCTACAATAGCTTGTGCAAGATCAAGCTCTGTCAAAATAGCTGGAGCTTGAGATGATGAATCTCAAAATACAGATCCTGCTCTGCAACTCTGCAGGATGGCCGGCAACTCCTGCTTATGCATGTACCACACTTACTCAAAGAGGACTAAGTTCTCAATGCTTTGAATGCAGACTTAACTGGATTCTGACGAAATGTATGTTTAGGCCACCAAAACTCGTATCTCTTAATGGATTATGTGAGCTGATTTCCTTCAAGAGAGCGGTTCAAACAGAGTGAATCTGGAAAGCTCTAGTTATGTAACGACAGCTTCGAAAGGGTTCAATTAACTGTCAGGGAGTATGGCACGCCTGCACACCCCAACTAGTGAATCCAAGCACAACCATTTAAACTTCGGTACACTTCCATTCCCCAGAACTGGATGCTTACAATCATCAGTCCCCTGCCCGCAGTGAGATGACGTCTCACCATACATTCATACGATTGTAACATATAGCTTTAAACCCCAACATTTATTTTACTTCAACATTGTAGTGGTGTAACTTACAATGGATGTGTGATTTAATGGTGTGCAACTTACGATATATTAGGTGCAAAATCAGAATGTGAGTGAGTATTTATAACCTCGTTGGTAGCAATGTTGGCATTGATAAGTATTTGAATCAATCAGATTACCGCTGAATGATCTATTCATCATATGTTACCATTCTTTCGCTAAGCCTGCATCTCTCTTTTGTATACCAATATCTCTCCCTTCTCCATTACCTGCTGATATTGTGCTGACATGGCACAGCTGAATGCATTAAAGGAAAGTGATGGTTATGATATTGCCTTAGCGACCGCTAAATCAGCTGCAGCATCCTCACACAATGATGTATTACGAAAATCGGTGTGCCTTCCAGCGGATATACTACATATGGAGATTCATAATTCTCCTCAATCAATAACAAACTCAATATCAACCCTTGCGACTCAGCAGTTATTCTCAAGGTCCCAAATCTATCGAGTTCTGCAGATTGTCAATGCTGCCCCAGTTCTATGCCATGCAGTCACCTCAATCATTCATGCATAATTACTAAGTTTAGAGGCATCATCTGCAGTGGCACATGTTTTCATTCAGATTCTCTGTGCTCCATTTGGCCAGCACCAAGGGTTAGTTATTGTCATGAGTCTCCTTCCAGTGCATCTGGATCAGGTGCATCCGATTTAGGTGCATCTGGTTCAGGTGTGTCTGGTTCAGGTGCGTCTGGTTCAGATGTGTCTGGTTCTATTCAATGTACATTGGCTTTAGCCAACCTCCAATTCTTGCATCCATACAGAGTGTTGTTGATAGGAGTTGTTCACATTCAGCATTAGGAATTCATATATTCTGGCACACCTGGCAAGATATCTATCTATCCCACTGCACCTGAAAACAGTCGAAATTGCATCACAGAACTGCCTTCCTTGATATAATGATGATCCGTTGAAGTCATCTCTCCCGAACAGTTCAAAAAATGCCTCGAATTGCATCCGCCTCCACTATGTGCAACTCTTTGCACCATTTTTCCCGTTATTCTATTGCACTTAATCTTATATTTACTGCTTATACACTCTCTCCCACATACCCCAACTTTTTATCTTTATTACCACAACTGGAATCTATGCCCAGCCAGTTGAGGAATCACTATTCACAGAAGAATCCGAAAGCACACCTTCAGAGTGCAACCGCATTCCAGAAAGCAGCATATGTTCATTGTCCATTTAATGTTTACCTTCCAATTATCTGCCGTTGTGCATTGTATTACAGATGACTAATGTCGCTGATTGCATTAATGCACCAGAATGATGATACCAATCAGGAGATCTGTATTGACGAGAGTGAGGATACCAGTGTGTCCGCCTCATCATCAGACATTGAAGAAGATGGTTTGGATCATCATCAGGAGGTCTTACTTCTTGGCCAGGAGAACTGGAATAAGCCATTACAAACTACAAGGGTGCCATCGCCAAAGAAACAGAGCCGTGCTGATACTATCATTACACACCCTCTGCTTCCAAATTCCTGCAATCCCCCTGGGGCAATGGTACCACCACTGCTCAAATGCCAAAAGCCAACCCTCCTCAACAAGTTATCCCAGTCTGACCATTCACCATCCATCCAGGCACTGCTGCTACCAAAGGCCAGTGGAGATCAGAATATTCCCCAACACAAAAAGGCTACTTCTGAGGTTGCAAAAAGGTTCATGGAGGCAATCTTGTCCACAAGAACTCCTTGGCCATTATTATCTGACGACAAGTACTTGATGGATGATGCAGCTTTGAAACTAGCCATTAAAGCTCAGAATCATCAACAGGCATTAGCAGGTGCTTCTCTAGGTACACCATCGGTGTGTCAATGGCCTGGCGTTCCATCTCTCAAAATAGATCCGCAAACACGAGAAGCCGCAAGTTTCGGATTCTGTTTAATGTTCATGTATCAGATTCACAATATTGTCAAGGGCGGGATTGGATGTAGGTGATATTTGTAACACAACAGTAATATCGCAATCAGGGCAAGGTGCGTCGAAGTTTGTATCGAGAAGATCAGGACAAGACAAGCATCAGAGCTGGGTCAAAGTCATGCTTGCTTTGCTATACAAGAGAACAAGTAAAGAGAGAAGAAAAGGAAATCCTCCAACACCTGACAACCTCTCTTAATATACACTTCGTCTGGGACCCTGGAATCATTCCTCCTGCTCCGATGTACCATCCGAATATCTCCCCATGATCTTACCCACCACCAACATAATTCCTTATCAACACAACCACGCCTCATTGCCCAACGTCGCAACACCTCAACCTACTTCCTTATCATAACAAATTATACCACCACCATCTCACAACATTCCCACGTCATTCCTGCATCTATCAATGTCTCCGCTTTTCCATAACACTAATACTATTCCCAAGTACCCTTCGGTCGATCACTCTTATCCTGAACCGTGACAGATATCGACTACGCCCCAAAAGTATTCATCTTTACAAGCAAAGATAAGTATCATATTAGGATGCTTCCCAGATCGACCGCATCAAACTGTTGTCCATAGTTACCGGTTGCATTTAGGTTCTGAGACTAAGCTTCAGATCCAGGTTAAGGAGCTCCTGTTTGATGATGCAGATCTCTCCATGGTGATCAATGTTAAGGAATCATGGTTCACCCAAAAGAATGTGCTGATTCTAATATCCCATCAATTTTTCTTCACCGCCAATAGCTTGGGGCACCAGCCAACAACCTCAAGTGTTTCCAACCTCTCGCCCCCCAGACTTTAGAACTGGCAGCCACAGCTATTCATTGTATGTCATCAGAATATGCCAGTGGAGAGAAGGCCGCCTATGTGTTTTCTCAAAATGAATATCGGGCTATATTTTGCCCATCCCATGTGATAAATTTTACTCTGGAAGCCGCTTTGCTGATCAATCACCCATAAGTGGGCCGCTTCGTACCTCCCCCAGGAGGTGCGACTGCAATAGGATAGGCGCTACTCAATCCCCATAGGGGCTCCTCAGCCTAGATTGATGATCTCCCATTTCATTCTTCCACTGTGACAGGCACTCCTTAATCCCCTCTGTCTGGATTGGCACTCCTCTCTTCCATTCTGCACTCTATACCCCACCTGTCCGAGGTCCTCAGCCGGGGATGGGAGCTCTGCATTTCTCACTGGCGCTCCTTGGTCTGGATTTTCACTTCTATATTGCATTCTCTACTCCTTACTCCCCACCCCCCATTGTGGCATTACTCCACTATGAAAGCACTCCACGATCCACATTGGCTCCTTTCTGCTTGGATTGGTGCTCTTCTATTGCATTCCGCACTCCGTACCCCCCATTGTGGCATTCCTCTGCCACGATGGGTGCTCCTCAATCCCAGTTGGCGCTCCTCAGCCGTGATTGAGCGCTCGTCCTTATCGTTCTGCACTCATCCAACCCCTTCTGTTTACTCTTCTTTCCCACCATGCACTCCCCATCTCGTACACCTCTTTGCCTGGTGGTTGCTCCCCTTTTTCATCCACATATTGCCTTTCAAATCCCGATTTAGATTTGCAGCTAGCTAACATCTGATTTCACCTTTGTTAGATATCACATATCAAGTCAAATGAGATTAGAATTCTATTTCATCCACTCACCAGCTACAAATAATCAGTACACACAAGAAGTGCCTGCAGCTTCTTTGCGCCGTTGATGAATTGTGTGTTTCCGCTTTCGTTGGCCCTGATCAGATGGGAGAAGTAGTGGATGACATTGCCACCAGCTTCAATCGATATCATTTGATCGCTTAGTTGGGTAATTCTTTTGGTGTGCTTGCGCATATGCTTGAATATCTCGCCATTTTCCTTGGTTCCTGAATATAGCGCTGCAAAAAATGGAATGTTGAAGAAGATGATAGCTAGTATAATTCAGAAGTGATGATGAACATTAATCCATGCATCATGTTTGCCATTGAGGGAAATCTATTGCTCCTGAATATCTGGAGATTCTCACATTACCTGCAGTGCTCCAAATGTATATTTATAAGCGCGCAGCCATCTCTCAGAGTTTGTTTCTGATTCTGGTGTTGGTTTGGTGACACTTCCAGGTGCGCAAAAAGTTCTCTCCAGCGCTCCAATATTTTCCATACTTATCACATTTACTCCCATGGGACTCCTGTGCCAGTCATCAGAGATCCCAGTTACTCTGATGGCCTGCTGGAATGCCTGCCTAGGGTCTGACACTCTGCTGAAACTGATACTTCTCAGTTTACACTCCACATTCTTTCAGACACTCCTGGAGGCTCCCAGTGACTAAAATGTATTTTGCTGATGGAGTACAGGTTGCTTCTTGACAACAATAATAAGGAAAAGTGGGATGCATATGGAATGACAATGTTTGAGTTCAGGTTTATATGATCGAGTTCGGAAAAGCTTTCGTGTCGCCGTGGCTGACATTTGTTTGCCCCTTAGGGTGGTACCATGATCCATTATTGATCTTACTGCCATGCCATGGCACATTACAGGTTTATTACCATGAGTCGTGGCATTTTATGGGATGTTTGCTTACATTGTTACTGTTTTCAAAATATTATGACATCTTGTGTGCGAGAACATTTACTTATGCAGATGATGTTTATTACCAATTCAGATACCTACAAGTTGGTCTACACATACAAAAAATGATATGGCACAATTCCGTGATATATCAGAGCAATCATGTCATTAATCATGATTTATGCTCTCTTTTTGGTGTAGAATCTCATTTAGCAAAATATATTCACAAAGGTTGACTACTCTTCCACCACTCCCACCAATAACTCCCACCACTCCGCCAATGTAATATCAAACTAACATGGTCGAACATGACTGTTGAAATGGGAACGCATGTTGGCGTGAATTACACGGACACTCGAGATGTGTGCATCAACTAATGGCAATGTGCACGTATTGAAGACAACTTGGTTTGACTTGTATATCAGCAGTAAGCGACTGTCCTGAGATGATCGATATTTTTCTCATGAGATTGGTGCTGCAACACTACCTGGTATTCATCGCCACTTTACTGTGACAAGCGCAGCTCTGATATGGTCTGACAATCCTGGTCTGGTTAATGTGGCTCTGACAAGTGTGGCTCTGATATAGTCTCGGACAATCCCGACTATGACAGTACACTCTGATATAGTCTCTGACAATTCCAGCTCTGATAATGTGGCTCTGACAAGTGTGGCCCTGACAAGTGTGGCTCTGACATGGTCTCTGACAATCCCAGCTCTGATTTACATAGCTCTGACAAGTGTGCTCTGACATGATCTGACAATCCCGGCTGCGATATATGTGACTGACAAGTGCAACTCTGAGATGGACTCTGGCTCTGACAAGGCGCAAAAGGCGGCACTGATGAGAGCTGCCTCTGGATACAAGGCATCCCTGTTGACATCAACATATCCGGGACATCTAGTATATCATGTTGTATCATTCCAAACATGCGTACTTGTTGAGTAGGTATTGGTAATCATCCCTGTTCGGAACAAGTTACACGGATGTGAGAACCAAAGAAACAACTACAATGTGTTGTACTCTTTGCGCCGCGTCTTGACTCATAATCATTCAATGGGTTCAGCTTGGCATCGCAGATGATAGATTCTCCAAATCCTCTACACGCAATGGGTCATCATGAACCGTCCACCATATTACACACCGATTAGCATTGGCTTCCCCTGTATGGAATCTATCCCTAAAACAAAAAGCGTATAGCAGTTTCACTGGGCAATATCCTGCTTGACATACCCAACTATTGCTTCATTGTGCTTAATCTCATTATATCAAAATATTGTCGAATCGATTGCCTTGTCCGCGCCGCTTCTCCACTCACCTTGCCTTTTGAACTACAACCACATCTGGATTATTGCGCTGGTGTATAGTGCCTGGGACTCCGTTCGCTCAGTGCATGTTTGGGCGGAGAATCCATGGTCCACGGGACCAGGAGGTGTATATGTCTAGACTTGTGCTCGTATCCACTTCCAATGTCGAAGAATCGGTTGACAGAGCATCAATAAACTCCGATATGCTGATACCCTCTGGAAATGTCATAGTTGCAATCAAGCTGCATTTGCTCATATATCCATTGATGCGAGGTATCAACCTAGGTGATAATTTGTCGCATGGCAGAGAATCCCCAACAGGAAACTTTCTGCATATATCTGCCTTCGGCGAGGAGGGATCAGATTTAACACTATGCAGTAGCATTCTAACTCTCGACTTGATAAGAGATAAGCACATTTCCCATTGTACTATCTGCCGAATATAGTCAACCTTGTTGGGAGAACGGTAGCCATCCTTGATGAGGTTTTATGAGGGGCTTCAGATATTTCAGTGTCACTGTTATCGGCAGAGCCCATATCCCTAATACATTCAATATAGTGGACAAGGGAATGAATTTTGGGTATCTTGTTCATACTGTGGCTCTTGCGGTATAGTATGAAGAGGTGGATGTTGCTGCCGATGCCACTAACCCCATCAGGTAGGTATTTGAGCGTAGTTCTGGTGTGGGAGTGGTAGCTGGCAATTAATATGAAGTTGGTGACAGATTTGATGAACTTATAGTGTTTGGGATGCCCTTTGAGAAGATGGGCAACGCTGGAAGCCAGACCTTCACCATGGCCTTCTACTCTGCACCGGTCCATTGTTTCACACGCGTAAGTTTTTCTCCAAAATTGTGTATGTGAGAGAAGTGAGCAATTATGGAGAATTGTTCATCTATCAGGTCCAAACCCTTTTCCTGGCCATAAATATCCTTCAGAAAACCAACAATCCATTCCCAGGTGTGATCTTTAAACAAGCCATTTGGTAGCTGGTGCAACCAGTCAACATTCATGCAACTATGTAGATTACAACATGCATGGGCATTGGCGAAATTTGGACAGTCAGCAAACTTCCAAAGCCCCACCTCTTTTGCAGCCATTGTTGACAAATGAAGGTATCATTGGGGATGGTGGTGCCTGGGCCCATGGGCAAGGCCGGGCATGTTATCCTGGTATATCTCGCATCGAGGGCACCAACCATGTTTCACGATAAATATTGTGCACTGCTCTGGGTAGTCTGCACAGAATGACGCAATTCAGGGAAATGCATGACGAGTGCGACCGTCTGCACACTGAACCGCTATTCCCCTATTTGCCAGTTTCTCTAGAGCACGCAATATTGTAGCAACAGATTCATGATAGGCGAACCAATTAGTGTGGTGTTTTGGTCCGTGTGGACATTGTGATAAACGACTGATTAGTATGAATCCATTTGTCTTATCCGATCGTCTCGTCTTCTTCGTGAGGCTGCCGATGCTGTGATACACTGGCCGGGCCATTTTGTTGCTGCATAGCGTACATAGCATAGTTTGTCGCTCCCAAATATAATTGGGACAACTGTTGATCCATCTGGCAAAGATTCCTAGGATATGTTATCAATGAGTAATGAGGTTCTAATATCTAGAGAAATCCTGTCAACACTGGCGCTGATACTCTTGACACGCTACCCGCTCTGACACAATGACACTCTGACATGCAATCTCTGACAATCTGACTCTGATGCTCTCTGACACGCTCTCTGACACATTCTCTTACAAGCTCTCTGACACGCTCTTGCTGACAATCTGACTGTGACGCTCTCTGACACGTTCTCTCTGACACGCTCTGTCTGACGAGTTCTCTCTGACACGCTCTCTCAGACAATACAAGGAGACTTGCCTCCATTTTCCACCACCAATCTGCAGTCCACATCACAGCAAAGATATGATTGCCATTGGCATGCATTTGTGTGACCAATGCATACGAGAGTTGGTCCTTGAACAGGGGATGTACTAGGATATACCATACCGCTGCAATGGAGTTCCAATACTGCAACGGAGTTGGTTTTCCTTCAGTATCAATAGAACTCTCCTCCCATTCGCATCCGAGGCCATCCATTTCGTCCATGTCTGTAATGAGTTGATAGCGCTTATCAGGGCTTTGGCATTGGCATCAGGTACAATAAGTCTTCATTGGAGGATGTTGTTTAGTTTCGCTTTACCTAGGTTGGTATCCACAATAGAACAACAAAGTTGCCATTGTTGGGGTGTAGCAAACAGAGCAACAGCGTCCCAGTCATCATCCTCGAAAAACAGAACTCGTACTGTGTCATCAATTGGAGCACCTGTGATAAGGAATATCTCCATCGCAGGTCGACGGATTTGTTTATTGTCATCAACGTGGGGAATGTCATCTGCTACTTTGTAGTCTAGCCCATCTGACAAGGAATGGTTGCTGCAATTTCAGTGAAGATGTGCATGTGTTGAATGGCAGGGTCGAGTGAGACCACGTCGTCGGGAAAAGACCAGGCCACATGAAGTGCAAATAATGGACTGCATTGATGAAGGTGAAAGGTTGCAATTGAGTGCCACTGCCCCGGGAAATGATCATATTGAGGCTCCCATCATGTGTCCCAATGTTGTGTATCAAGCCACCCTAAACAGACTTGGGTTCTAGCCTAGCCTCATGATGTTTGTTGTACCACACACTATCTTTAGCCGCCCTTGTTTCATTGGGTGGGAAGTTCCACCTCTTAGAACAACTTTCCGCTTCCCTGAACAGAACAGTGTGAGCCGATATTTCGGCTGTAAACCAATCAGCATTTTCGCACCACACAACCCCTCACTTTCTGAACCTCGTTGTGTTCGGCCTTCAAAATAACCACTGACACTTTTGCATCATCCATATTCGACTTGCCTCAACTAACAAGCATTTTGCTTTGTCAGACCCTCCTCACTTCAATCTGCAGCGCTTTCTTAACCAGATCGACTTGCACATTTGCATCACCATGACAATGTGTGTTTCAGTGGTCATCCCTTGGAGCGTGGGTCAGAGCGCATCTAGTAGTACTTGTTGGTATATAACACATACTATCCTCACCTATTCACTTATATCAATCAACATTAACTTGACAACTGTCATGTCCACTCAGCGATCGTCATATCCACTCAGCGACCATCATATCTGCGGAACGACCATCATTACAGCACCACCACCAGTTGCACCAAGATGGCCTACCGGCATTTCGAAACTTGACCGCAGTAATCTGTGCCTCCATGCTGAAGAAGATGAGCCAGGACATAGATGCTGTGAGTAGCCGGTCTGCATTCACTGAATGCCTTGCAGCAGTCTAGGAATGGAATTCTCAACACGAGAAACCCACTATATGTTTGTACACCAATATCAAATTGTACAGCTGGGTGCGCGGCATAGCAAAGACCCGTGACCAAGTTAGTAAATCTGACTCTGACTTCGAGTCTCTGACATCAACTCTCTGACATCTCGTCTCTGACATCAAGTCTCTGACATCAAGTCTCTGACATCGACCTGACAAATAGGAGTTTGCCGACCTCTGCGAGATGCACACTGAAAACTGTCGAGATCTCCTGGGACTTACACCGGACCCGAAGATAAATGATAATAATGTCTGTACAATGCAAAGACTCATCCCACGCTTACAGAGATGAGTCCCCCAATGGGCCACCACCACACCCAAGAAAGCCCCACCAAGCCCCACTAGAAAGTCAAAGACCGCAACGAGCCCCACCACAAAGCCAAAATCTGTATCACGCCCCGCGCCAAAGACAAAGATCACATCACCTCCTTCATTGGACCATATTCTGCTCAGTCCTAGTACACCGATCAAACACACTTCCGATGTTCATATTGGGTCTACTATACCCGCAATCTGAAGCTCAACTTAATTGCTGCCATGGGAAGATTCGGTAGCATGGGGTAGGAGTACCACTCGTAGAGGAACTACACCATCGGTGGTGTCGTCTGTGATGTTGTCCCCTCCAGTTCCAGCAGTTCTGGGAGATGCTCAGTCGCCTATATTCGACCCATTTCACATCAACAGCACTGGCAGTGCCTTCCAGCCAGCGTTTTTTGGACGGAATGATGCACCGTATCCCTCACCACTTTCACTTGTAGATCCGAACAGAAGGAGGCCTACACATGGTGGAACCAGCTCACCAGCTCACTCTATGGTGAGAGGCACCTCACCTGGAAATCAATACCAAAAAGCCAGAGAAGACCATATTGAACTTTTTGTCATGTGGATGGAAGATGATCACCCGGTTGATATTGTGGAAAAGTTGAAAAGGCCTCGAGTTCTAAGGGACTTCACAAAGAATCCTAATGCGCACCAGTGTTATAACCAACTTGTTGGCTGGATAACTCGGCAATATGAACTAGCAACATTCCTGAGGGCTGTTGACTCCTGTTTGGCAAGCACAACATCCACTCAGGGTGATAGTCCATTGTCCATATTTGCACAGATTGAGAGTCCATTGGACGAATGGAGCTGGGAAGACAGTCTGACCATAGCCAAAATTGAAGGTCATCTGATGGTGACATTCATTACCATCAATAAGACAGTCATGGTAGATGACAGTGACAATGAAATCGAATTTTTCAAGACCAACCCCGTCGACCTGGAAATAACATCGACCATTAGGGTGAACCAAGAGGAGGAAGATAACGAACCCTTAGTTATAGACGTACTAGACAGTTCCGAAAACTAAATCACTGGCAAGGAATTGGATGATATGGAGGAGGAGGAGTAGGAAGAGGACGAAGACGATGGGAAGGAAGAGCTACCAGGGAAGTCAGAGGATGATTTGGAACCACTAATCATGCCAATTACTGACAATGTACCAACAAGATATGCCCCCATCTGTACTGTCAAACTGGAGGACCAAGATTTCAAGATTAAAAACGTGGAAGAATTCGATCAGGTAGACCCTGACTTCAACAGCATTGCCTAAATGGAACTAGAGCTAGCCAAAAACCCCGATGCGCAAGCACAGAAGGAAGACCCGGCAGATAATGCCGATGTGGACTGGTGAGTCACTGTCCTTGTCAGAGCTGTTGAGTCACTGTCAGAGCTCAGCCGCTGTCAGAGCTACTGTCAGAGTTGTTGTCAGAGCTGCTGTCAGAGCTGCTGTCAGAGCTCAGCCGCTGTCAGCGCTACTGTCAGAGTTGTTATCAGAGCTCAGCTGCTGTCAGCTGTTGTCAGAGCTACCGTCAGAGCTGTTGTCAGAGCTCAGCCTCTGTCAGAATATCAGAATGAAGCCAATTTTTACTAACAGGTTGGCGGAGCTGATGGATAACAAGGAATTTCAGTGAGAACACTTGGAGTAGTCAATAACAGCATTAGGCGTCACCATGGAGACCAAAACTGTCAAGCCACTCCACAAACCCACGCAGTTACAACCTCACCAAATCATTGCAGTGAATGGGATGGCAGAGAATGACAATAGCTTGGCAGATGGTGGTCCATTGGCTGATGACAGCGGCAGTGGCAAGGTTAGACCCTGCTGTGCTCTCGATATACTGTTCGCCACACTAATAATCATCAGACTCTGACACCACTGGCTTTAATATGTCACCAGGTTAATGTCTGGGAACAAAAAATCAACAATTCACCTCCTGAGTTCGACAAATGGGAGATCGACATGGATGACCACAATGCAACAGTTAAACGTGGTGAGATGATCAGAAGCGAGCCACGAAAGGCATGGTGGAAGGTCCACACCCCAACATTAATTCTATGGTATGACCAGAACACATACCACTATACTAACTTCAAGCTAAGGTTGAAATCACCCTGAACTGATGGTGGCAGAATGGGAAGCTGCGGCGACTAAGTTCAGTGAGTCAACTCCACATCTCCATTATGGTACTTCTTCCTGGAGGAGGGCATCCCATCGCACCACTCTTCATAGCAAACCATGGACAATACTTGTGATCCTGACCATTGAGACTTTCCACCAGCGGTGCAACAAAGAGGAACCCGACTGTTCAGAATGTTGGGGCCAAGGCATGTCTTATCGGGTCATCTTGGAATAGCCCAACAGGTTGAGAATCAGCGGGACCCCAATCAGCACGTTTAGGAAGGCTAATGGCACAATGGTTAAAATGGACTCCCGCGATCAGAAATTGCATATGGCATCATATATACTCAGTTTGAGCTGCAATACAAATGGATGTTAACGGCAACCCCATTGGTAAATGGCATCAAAGGCTTGCCCGGGATCTTGTATTTTCTGGAGAGTTCATCCTGGTTGACACTACAGCTGCTACCAGATACATTTGGCTATACTCTCAACTTTGATAACCATTGGGTAATGGATGGGAGTAATGTGTCAGGTACTGAATGTGGTGCTAGGTCCATGCCAGTTGCATATCCATACCAGAATAGCCCTGAATTTGGATCACATGTTCACTGCACAAAAATCAGTTCGGATGCTCATATGTTCCCCCTAATTGGTGAAATCGGGCCATTAAGAAGGGCCACACAAACATCATATATAGTAATCAGCTAGTACCGCTACAAGTAAACTATTAGCAAATGAGCTTTTGCAGTTTTATGCACACTATTGGTACGGTTAACGATGGTGAGCCACATCCCGTTCAAGAACCCAAAATTCATCATGAACATCCCGCCTATGCATGTAACCACCGAACTTGTTATATTCACGGAGTCCTCTGGAGCTGGCCAGTTCTACATACATTTGGTAGATGGTGGCTATACGTGGCTCAGAGAGAGAATCACAGGGGTTTCCTCCATGCCAGCCGCAACAATGGGCAAGACAAAGCCTAGTGGCCCTCAGTGGTGGTTGATTCACTTTATCTCCATAGCGGTTATTCTTGGCCCTACCTCAATAGGTCCGGAAACGTCTTCATCGAATGGATTATGGAAATTTCCTTCTGGGGTTGCTGACATTGGCAGACCAAACCTAATCATGCTGATGATGGTTATTTCTGCGGTTGCAAAGGCTTTCCCAAGGAAGACGGACCAAATTTCTCTGCCTGAGAAGGTCAAGGGTATGACATATGTTCAGATCAAGGCTGCATTGCGGTTTGGGGCTCCAAAGTTGTCTTGGCTCAAACAATATCACCAGAACACCTTGACAGCGAAAGACAATGGAGAGAAAGTGATTCTGTGGGTATATTGCCCACTTACCCAGTGGCTTGTCAAACAGGTTAGCACTCCTTGCACATTCCCACTCTCTGCCATTCGCATCAGCTCTGACATTTAAAACTGACGTTTAACTCTGACATCGGCTCTTCGTATGACAATGATACCAACTTGTGTGCAGTACTGCCGCCTCTTAGGCTCCGATTGATTTGCTATCCATAGCTCAATGAGTGCCGATGCGTGTGCCTCTGTGAAGAAGTCCTTCATCAACCGTGGGTAGGTGAGGGTCCTTGTCTTGTCCTATCTGTCAAGCAATGATAGCTTGAACCTACATTATAATTGCCAAAATTCGGTCATGGTAGAAGAGGGTATAAAATACTCGATGGACCATCAGGCATGGTTGCGTCTCTGGCTGATTGGTCAGCAGCAAACACAATGCACAACTTGATTAGTTAACCTCTCCACAATTGATTGGTTGACTGAACACAGCCAGCGGATGAAGCAATCACCAATGCTATAGTATGCATCGGGGGTTCTCCAAAACACTGCCACTGGTGATGACATTGATCTCAATGCTGATCAAGTATATGATACCTTGATTGGAATGATTTCCCCCCAGGCACTCCGGTCTGCTATGATTGGTCAATACAACGATGTAATTGATGTCAGTTACTTTGTGATCTTTCTCTACTTTCCACTGTTCGGTCTGTGCTTTTTTTCCTTCTGGGTTGGTTCTTGGGTTTCCAGGTTCATTTGGGTTTTCAGCTTAGCTCTCCAGAGATCTGGGTTTGGATTTCCAGGTTAGCTCTGCTGGGTTTTGGTCCGCTTTTGGAATATCTCAAGGTTCTGTCTTTTTAGAAGGTTTCAAGCTGTATAGATGACTAGTACCAACGAATGGAGCCATTTAGTCGCTGACTTTGACTCTCACAGCAGCCACTCTGACCGAAGCCCTCAGAAAGCAGCTCTCTGACAGTGGCCACTCTGACAGAAGCCTTCTGACAGAAACTCTCCGACAGCAGCCACTCTGACCGCAGCCATTCCGACAGAAGCCCTCTGACAGCAGCCATTTGACAACCACTCTGACAATGACCTGACAACCACTCTGACAACCACTCTCCGAAGAGTTTGCCATGACCATGCTCAGGGAACACTAACTCTTCATCATTTAACAATGCAAAATCTCTACTAGTAACCTCTCTTCAAGCATAATGCATAGCAAGTACTCTTCAGGCAAGGCGACAATGAACAATGGTTTTGGTACTTCCTGAAACGATATTGAAGGGACACCCCAACATTCAACTGAACTGAGATCCCTTATTGCTGACAACAGCTAAGACTAACCCCCCGAAGACCTAAAGAAGCGAACAAATTCAATATGCAGTGCTGAAGCACAGTCTTCCTATCCAAAGAGATATCCATGCCACCCAGTTGAAGGCTCCAGTGAGTCGCTAGTGTGTATTCACTTGGGAAATATGAGAGAGACTCACAATTCCAAACTGGGATGTTTTAACGCTTTCGAATACACGTTTAACTTGGCACGCATTTCATGGGCTTCGCTGCAGAGCCAATCCATGCAGTAGCCACCCTTCAAATCATCTCATTAACCGATATATTATCATCGGAACAGTGCTGTTTGAGGCTTTGGGATGAGTGGCAATTTGTAGCAGGCATTGTAGGGTACGTAGGTAGAGAACGTTGTGGGTAGAAATTGGAAATCCATCAGCAAAATGTAATTCGGTCCGGAAGCCACATGCAATCCTCCCAGACACTCTGGGCATTCTCACCAGTGCTTCTATGTACTTCCAGACGCTCCCAGACCCACCTGGAGCTAAGCCAAGTGCTCTCAGACTCTGCAAGAGCAGTCTCAGTTATGGAGGTGCATTCAGGATGCTCCATCAAGGATAGTCAAATTTTGGAGCTTCGGAGACCTCTGCGCAGATCTGCGGGAGACTTCTAGAGAAGCTGAGACCGATGTGCAGCTCTGCGGGAGACTTGATGCCGTATTCTCACAGCACTGGTTCTTACATAACCACAAGGCATTTCATCTTATGATATTCATCTTTGTTACAGTCACAATATTCGCTACATCATAATATTGCATGCATTAATTAAGTCTCTCTCTATATATACATACGTTCAATCTGGCCGCAGATGGTACTCAAGCATAATCGGAGGAGCACCAGGCCACGCCCATTGAGAGAACTTTTGAAGATGCACCATTTGGAGGCCGTTGCATTGAAACGATAGAGCTAGAAGGCAGAGAGCCCATCATCAACACTCCTCCACACCTCTCGCGACATCCAAAGGGCATTGATGAGAAAGAGCGGTTCTGGTTCTTGAGCGTAGGAATCGGGTGAGAAGATATGATATGTCCCAGCATTGAGGATCCCATGTAATTACGTCGATCCATGATATCGTGGACAGAGCGAGTGAGACTAAAAAGTTGGGAAAGATAGTGTATTTTCATCGTATGATAAGATAAGATAGAAAAGAGATGATGTCTATCTACTCCGGGGTCTGCCGAATATATACTCCCCGTCACTCTTTGCACCTCCATTACCCCTGTATCTCCCTACACCTGCCGTCGCTCCTTAATATTGTACCTGGAGGCTGTGATCGAGCGTGTGTGGAGATGCACTTGGCGGCAGTAATCGAGCGAGTTTGGAGATGCACTTGGTGGCCGTAATTGAGCGAGATTGGAGATGCACTTCGAGGCCGTGATCGAGCGAAATTGGAAGATGTAATCAAGCGAGTTTCGAGATGAACTTGGAGGCCGTGATTGAGCGAGATTGGAGGCTGTAATCGCGCGACTTTGGAGATACACTTCGAGTCCGTGATCGAGTGATTTTGGAGATGCACTTCGAGGCCATGATCGAGCGAGTTTGGAGATACACTTCCAGGCCGTGATCGAGCGAGTTTGGAGATACATCTGGAGGCTGCGATTGAGCGAAGTTGGAGGCCGTAAACGACCGAGTTTAGAGATACACTTGGAGACTATGATCAAGCGAGTTTAGAGATGCACTTGGAGGCCATGATTGAGCAAGATTGGAGGAGTACTTGGAGGCGGTCAATCTGGAGGTGGTAGTTCGGGAGGGAGGTCCGACGGGAGCTGAGAGTCTATTCATTGGTTAACTTGTGATTGTGGGAATGTAGAGAATTGAGTACAACATGGTCTGCTGAGAGATGAGAGCGGGAGACAGTCGATCTTGGGATGATGCAGTACGCGGTGTATGCAGTACTCGGTGTATGCTGAACTTCAGTGTATGCTGTACTCGGTGTATGCTGTACTCGGTGTATGCTGTACTCGGTGTATGCTGTACTTGGTGTATGCTGTACTCGGTGTATGCTGTACTCGGTGTATGCTGTACTCGGTGTATGATGTACTCGGTGTATGCTGTACTCGGTGTTAACTCGTGATCATGGCATGGACAGATAGAGAGCGATGACTTCACTTTGTGTTCTTAGGTGATGGTAGACTTCAGGACGAGAATGAGAGAGATGAGAGGAGATGGGGGAAATCATCATGAGGAACTGGGACTTAGGGGAATTTGATGTGCAAGTCAATTTACCATCCCCGAAACAGCAGATACAAGTCTCGATCCGGAGTGTAATTAGACTGATTTGAGATCTTCCCAACCCAATCAGGCGATTCGTACCCCTGATTTCTCATATCCGCTCATATCCTCCACATCATTCTCATCTTCATCCCCCATCTCTCTCTTTCTAGTCCACAACTCTAACATCATTACAGAACACAAAGTTAAGTTATCCCTCTCCATCTCTCCATGTCATGATCATGAGTTGACACCGAGTACAGCATACACCGAGTACAGCGTACACCGAGTACAGCGTACACTGAGTACAGCATACACCAAGTACAGCGTACACCGAGTACAGCGTACACCGAGTACAGCGTACACCGAGTACAGCGTACACCGAGTACAGCGTACACCGAGTACAGCGTACACCGAGTACAGCGTACACCGAGTACAGCATACACCGAGTACAGCATACACCGAGTACAGCATACACCAAGTACAGCATACACCGAGTACAGCATACACCGAGTACCCAAGAATGTTTGTCTTCCCTTCGTTCTCATCATTACGAGTTGACCCTTCAATGTAGCTTCAGCTTCTGGCGTGCCTCCCTACACGATCAACCGCCATCAGCCAGCTCTACATGAAAGCTCAAAGGTAATGTCACCATGTCACATTCCCACAGTTGCTAGTTAACTAACTGCTAAATAGAGTCTCAGCACCCGGTGTGCCGTCCATCGACCATCGCTAAGCACTCGTCCAAACTCGCTCGATTACGGCCTCCAATCTCGCTTGATCACGGCCTCCAAGTGCATCTCCAAACTCCCTCGATTACGGCCTCCAAGTGCATCTCCGAACTGACTCGATTACGGCCTGCAAGTTCCCACGATCATGAACTCCAAGTGCATATCTCCAAACTGGCTCAATCACGGCCTCCAAGTGTATCTCCAAACTCGCTCGATTAAGGCCTCCACAAGTGCATCTCCAATTTCCTGCAATCACGATCTCGGACTGCATCTCTAAGTTCACTCGAACACGGCCTCCAAGTTTATCTCCAACTTTGCTCGATTACCGCCTCCAAGTGCATCGATCACAATCTCGGAGTTCATCTCTAAGTTCACTCGATCACGGCCTACAAGTGTATCTCCAAATTCGCTCGATTACCGCATCCAAGAGCGTCTCCAAAGTCGCTCGAACACGGCCTCGGAGTGTATCTCTGAGTCCACCTGATCGTCATTTTCAGGCGCACCTTTAATTGCTCTCAAGCGCCGCGTGCAGCCAATCCAGATTTACCGTGTGTAGATCAGTAGCTATATAGATACATTGATGAGAATACAAACTGAATACATGAGTTTTAACAATCGTTGAACGATATGTAGTAGCTATGATTTCCAGGCGCACTAGCAGCATTCCCAAAGAGGATGTTGTTTTTCCCTGACTACTCTACTGTGATTTGAGGTGCTCCCAGACTTGTCGCCGGCGCTTCGAGGCTTGTCGTCGGCGCACCCAGACTAGTCGCCGGCGCACCCAGACTCGACGCCGGCCCATCCAGGTGCTCCCAGGCTTGTCATCGGCGCTCCCAGGCTTATCGCCAGTGCTCCCAGTCTTATCACCGGTGCTCCCAGGCTTATCGCCAGCACTCCCAGGCTTATTGCCGGCGCTCCCAGGTGCTCCCAGGTGCACCCAAAGTTCTCTCCGGCGCTCCGAGGTGTTACCAAATCTATCACAATCACTCCGATGGTACTTCTGTAGCGGTCATCAGAGAACCCAGTAACTCTGAAGGCCGGCCGGAATGCCCTCCTAGGGTCTGATACTCTCCTGAAATTGACGCATCCCAGTTTACACTCCACATCCTCTCAGACACTCCTGGAGTCATCCAGTGACTGAAATACATTTTGCTGATGTCTATGCTGCACAACTGTACGAAGTCTAGTGCCTCTGATGGTGCTCCCATAGTACTCCACGACCTCTAGATATACTACATACTCCCAACAAAAAGTTGCCAACATCAGCTGAAGTAACACCCAATCCCCGGGCCACACAAGTAAACTAATAATGGGTCCCTGACATTGATTCATCTACTCAATCCCTGGGCCACACAGTAAACTACTACAATGAGTCCATGACATTGATTCGTCCATTTCAATTGCATACATGGGCCAGTTGTGAGTAAAATATGCCAATCGAGCACAACTGGGCTCTGACAAGGTTGCTCTGACAGGTTGCTCTGATAGGTTGCTCTGACAGGTTACTCTGACAGGGTGTTCTGACAAGCAAATGCTACTCTAACAAGCACAAGTGCCAATTTCGTATGGCTGACACTGACTACTTACTGTACTTTAGATCCGGGAACACTAGTGGTTATGAACCCTGGCCGCTGTAACACACAGCTCGCATATTGGTGTGTCGGTGCACATGGTGTATACCACCAGATCTACCACTGTGCTTTGCGAATTGTGGCAAAATTCTCACAATACACTCTCTCTGAAAGACTCACAGTGATTTACAGCAATACTAAGCATTACATTGTCGAAATTCTGTCTTTAATGCAATGGCCATACAACCTCAGCTGCAGGGATAAAGCAGTTTGGAGGGTCAGCTAGGGATAAGAGCGGCCTGCAGTGTCCAACCAAACCTTTCTCAGCAGCCCTAGTTGGGGGCCTAACCACCCATATCTGGTGTAGCCATCACAAACTACTGCCCGTAGGGATACATGTGATGTCTGACACTTCTCCAGGTGAGTTACCTCCAGAAAGTCCTCAGTAGGTACCTACTCCAGTACATAGGAGAGCTGCACCGCCAATCCCATTGACCTTCAACTATATGTGGTTTCATGATGCTATACTACTTGCAATGTATCATTCGAATTTTAAGGCCATCATTTTGTTCACCATCAGGTCGGGTCAGCCACTGTTGCCCGCGGGGCACCAGTGGAAAGATCTGGCTGGACTTGCAAAAGCACAGCATTCGGGACTGTTTCTGCTCATTTCAGTCGCATGTCAGGGAAGACCATACTGCACCATATCGAGATTTACCTGTATGGTGAGATCCGCAGAGCGAGATCCCAGAGTTATTGCATGAGAAGGGTCTCATACTGTGGCCCAACATAGGGGTTTGTGGACAAGAATACGGTCGGGAAGATTGGCAGATTACTGAAACTTGCCAAAGTAGTATAATATCAATTCTCACTTATGGAACCTATAACTGAATCTGAAAGTGGGAAAGTCCAGTATCACTTTGACTCTAACATGGGGAAACACAATGTATATGGTATAACTTCAACTCTGACAATTCCTTTAACTCTAACAAATTCCTTAACTCTGACAACCACCCTACTTTGACACGTGAAGCAACCCCATCTATAATACAGCAATACTTCAACTTTGACTCAGGAGACCCAACATATACAGTATAACTTCGACTCTGACAATTATCTTACCTCTGACAATTTCCTCAACTCTGACAACCACCCTACTCTGATACGGGAAGCAACCCCACAGATAATCCAGCATCACTTCAACTCTGACTCGGGAGACCCAACGTATCCGGTATAACTTTGACTCTGACAATCACCCTAACTCTGACAATCACCCTAACTCTGACAATCACCCTAACTCTGACAATCACCCTAACTCTGACAATCACTTTAACTCTGACAATCACCCTAACTCTGACAATCACCCTAACTCTGACAATTACCCTAACTCTGACAATCACCCTAACTGTGACAACTACCCTACACTGACACTGGAAGCAACCTCGCCGATACAGTAATTACTTCAAATCTGACACCGAAGACTCAACAAATACGTGATAATCTCAACTCTAACGATGAACTTGATTCTGACACATTTACACTATAACTTCAACTTTGACATGGACCATAACTCTGACAGGGGAACCGATATTATTGGTTTTTTTTTAACTCTGACAAGGATATATTTAGGCGATGGGAGATGGAAATGCACTATATAATAAAGTATGACGAGCCTTGGATTCCGTGTACATGCAATGTGGATACACGCAATGCTAACCTGCACAACTTACAACACACACGGTTGCAAGCAGACTCAGATGTAGCAGCAGCACCCGCACACGATCTAGAAATTCCGGAGGCAGCAGTGGCTGCAATCATCAATACTCCAGTGGCAGGTCCCTGGGTGGCACTAGTAGCAGCCGCAATGATCAAAACTCCACCACCAGTAACCGTGGGACTGACTCCAATCACAATGTCCAACGGTGGCACCAATCCTGAGGGGATAATGGCAGTAATGAGGGCTTGGAAGGCCAGCTGATGAGTGATTATGATAACTATGACAATGACAATGACAATGACAATGACAATGGCAATGAACTGCGATTCCAATGTCAAAGATCCCACATATTAAATGGCGGTAGTTGTTCTTCCAGTTTGAACAACCAACGAGGGGAAGTGATGCATCCACATCTGCAACAAACCTAGATTCCGTCTGAAACACCCGGGTGTTCTGGACGGCTCTGACGGCTCGGACGGAACCTCGTACCCTCTGACGGAGAATTACACGCTTCCCGTCGCCCAGGCGACGGGTCGAGTTGCATCGCAGAGCACCTGGGAGCGCCGGCGACAAACCTGTGAGCGTCTGGGAGCACCTCGAATCACAGTAGAGCATTCTGGGAAAAACAACATCTTCTTTGGGAACGCTGCTATTGCGCCTGGAACTCATAGCTACTACTAATCGTTCAACGATTTTTAAAACTCATGTATTCAGGTTGTCTTCTCATCTATGTATCTATGTATCTATATAGCTACCGATCTACAACTCAGAGATACACTCCGAGGCCGTGATCGAGCGAGTTTGGAGATGCAATTGGAGATCGAGATTGATTGAACTCAGA
>Ga0307512_10000442_pt1 | contig 60591 bp, 81 predicted proteins | sample 14_EM_MG_FD_200267 | JGI IMG/M metagenome (GOLD analysis project Ga0307512, IMG submission 200267) | Populus trichocarpa ectomycorrhiza microbial communities from riparian zone in the Pacific Northwest, United States - 14_EM | ecosystem: Host-associated > Plants > Roots > Unclassified | place... | reverse complement strand
TGGCCGGCAACTCCCGCTCACCCATGTACCGCACTTACCCAAAGAGGTCTAAGTTCTCAATGCTTGGAATGCAGACTTAACTCGATTCTGACTAAATGTATGTTTGGGCCGCCAAAACTCGTATCTGAAAATAGATTATGTGAACCAATTTCCATCATGAGAGAAGTTCGAAGAGAGCGACTCTTGAAAGCTCGAGTGATGAAATGACAACTTCGAAGATTGCAATTAACTGTCAGAGTAAGGCGAGCCTGCAATCCCCAGCAAATGAATCTTATTGTAACTATTTAATCTTCGGTGCACCTCAATTCCCCGGAACTGCATGCATGCATGCAATCATCATTCCTATGCCCACTGTGAGATGATGTCTCACTATGCATTCATACTTATTGTAGCATATAGCTTTCAACCTCAACATTTATTTAAGCCTATATTGTAGTAGAGACTCATAATGATTATGTGATTTAACGGTGTGCAACTTACTAGATATTAGGCGCAAAATCAGAATGTGAGTGAGTATTTATGACTCATTTGTTAGCAATCTTGGCATCGACGAGTGCTTGAATCCATAAGATTACCCCTGAATCATCCATTGTACCTTACCATATTTTCTCTACGCCTGTATCTACGCGTGTATCTCTCCTTCGTATACCACATTCTCTCCCTCCTCCATTGACTGCAACATTGTTGTGAAGGATATTCTGCAGACACGGCCCAGATGAACACATGAAAGGGAAGTTATGCTTACGATATTGCCTTATCGACCGCTAACTTAGCTGCACCATCCTGATACAATGGACTATCGTGAATATACGTGTGTCCTTCCGGCGGATATGCCACATACGGAGATTCATAATTCTCCTCGATCAATAACAAACTCAGTATGACCTCCTTGCAACTCCGCCGTCACTCATTGAGTTCTGCAGATTTTCAATGCTGCACCAATTCTATGCCATGCGGTCACATCAAATGCTCGAGCATTCACGCATAAATAGTACGTATAGAGGAGTCATATGCAGGGGCACACGTTTTCATTCAGGTTCTCAGTGCTCCATTTGGCCAGCACCAAGGGTTAGTTAATGTCGCGAGTTTTCTTCTGGTGCGTCTCGTTCAGGTGCGTCTTGTTGTATTCTATGTGCGTTGGCTTTAGCTAACCTCCAATTCTTGTATCCATAGAGAGTGTTGTTGATAGGAGAGTTGCTAACATTTGGCATTAGGAATCCATCCATTCCGGCGCACCTGACAACGAATCCATCCATTCAGGTGCACCTGACGACACCCAAAATCGCAACAGCGGACTGCCGTCCTCGATATAAATATGAACCATTGAAGTCATCTCTCCTGAAACCTTCAAGGCGCACCTCGAATTGCATCCTCCTCGACTATGTGCAACTTCTTGCTCCATTTATCCCGATATTCTATTGCACTTAATCTTGTATTTACTGCTTATACACTCTCTCCCACATTCCCCAACTGTCTATCTTCATTGCAGCAAATGGAACCTACGCCCAGCCAGGTGAGGAATCACTATTCACAGAAGAATCAAGAAGCACGCCTAGAGAGAGCACTCGCATTCGACAAAGCAACCAATCTTCATTTCCCATCAAATGTTTGCCTTCCAATTATCTGCCTTCGTGCATCATATTGCTGATGACTAATGTCCCCGATTTCATTAATGAAGCAGGGTGATGATACCGATCACGACATCGGTGATGGCAAAAGTGAGGGCGAAAGTGAGGACACCGGAGAGTCCACATTATCATCCGACATCGAAGAAGACAATTTGGATCACCAGCAGGAGGTCCTACTTCTAGGCCAGGCGCGCCGGGACAAGTCATTATGAACTACAAGGGTTCCATTGCCAAAGAAACGCAGCCGTGCCGATACTGTGATAGCACGCCCTCTGCTTCCAAATTCCCGAAAACCACCTGGGTCAATGGCACCACCACTGCTCAAACGCCAAAAGTCAGCCCTCCTCAACACGTCGTCCCAGTCTGACCGTGCAACATCCACCCAGGCGCTGCCGCAACCCAAGTCTAGTGGAGACCAGAATGCTCCACACCCCAAGGCCAGTGCAGATCAGAAAGTTCCCCAACACCAAAAGGCTACTTTTGACGTAGCGAAAAGGTTCATGGAAGCAATTGTATTCACGGAGACTCCTTGGCCAATATTATCCGATGACAAGTACTCGATGGTTGAAGAAGCTTGGAAACTTGCCATTGAAGCTCAGGATCGTCAGCGGGCATTAGCAGGTGCTCCTGCAGGTACACCATCTGTGTGTCAATTGCCCAGCGGTCCATGGCTCAAAATCGATCCGCAAACACGAGAAGCTGTAAGTCATGGATTCTGTTTAATGCTCCTCTATCAGATTTACGATATTGACTACGCCCCAAATTATACATAGTTGAAACTGAAGATAAGTACCATTCGAGGACAGTTGGTAGATGTGGCACGGCGAACTGTTGTCCGTAGGTACCAGTTGGATTTGCGCTCTGAGACTGAGCTTCGGATTCAGGTTAAGGAGCTCCTGTTTGACGATGCATATCTCTCCAAGGTCGTTGATGATAAGAAGTCATGGTTCACGCGAATGGAAGTGCTTGATCTCACATACCATCAATTTTTCTTTACGGCCAATAGCTTGGGGCGCCAGCCAACGACATCCCAGTATTTCCAACCTCTCGCTCCGCAGACTTTAGCGCTGGTAGCCGCAGCTAGTCATTGCGCGCTGTCTCAATATGCAGGTGGAAAGAAGGCCACGGTTATGTTTTCTCAAGATGAATATCGAGGTACATTTTGTCCATCCCCTATGATAAATTTCACTCTGGAAGCCACTGCACTCATCAATCACACATTAGTGGGCCGCTTCAAACCCCCTCCCACCACCATGTGGCGCAACTCCGCTAGGATAGGAGCTCCTCAATCCCCGTCGGCGCTCCTCAGCCTAGATTCACTCTCTTCTATATCCTTCCGCAGTCAATTCCTCCTCATTCGGCGCTCCTCCGCTGGGATAGGCACTCCATAATCCTCTCTGTCTTGATTTAGCGCTCCTCTATTTCATTCCGCGCTCTATACCCCCATTTCTGCGCTCCTCAGCCTGGGATGGGAGCTCCCCACTTCCCACCAGCGCTCCTCGGTCTGGGTTGTCGCTCCTGTATTGGATTCCGCACTCCGCACCCACCCTCCCCCTTTTCGGCGCTCCTCCGCTGGGAGAGCACTCCTCAATCCCCATCGGTGCTCCTCTGCCTGGATTGGCGCTCCTGTATTTCATTACTTACTCCTGACCCCTCCCCTTTTCGGCGCTCCTCTGCTAGTTTGGACGCTCCTCAATCCTCATCGACACTCCGCAGCATAGATTTGGCACTCTTCTTTTTCATTCCGCGCTCCTGCAACACAGCACTTCCCATCTGGCGCTCCTCTTGTCCCTGGTAGTTGGTCCCCTTTTACATCCGACTATATCATATTGCCTTTCAAACCCCAATTTAGATTCGCAGCTAGCTAACATCTCATTACACCTTTGTTAGATATCACAAATCGAGCCAAAGGACATTGGAATTCAATTTCAGCCACTCGCCAGGTACGAATAATCAGCAAATACAAGGAGCGCCTCCAGCTTCTTTGCGCCGTTGATGAATTATGTGTTCCTGCTTTCGTTGGCCCTGATGAGATTGGAGAAGTAGTGGATGACATCGACACCATGTTTGATTGATATCATTTGTCTGTTTAGTCGGGTTATTGTTTTGGTGTACCTGCGTTTATGTTTGAATCACTTGCCTTTTTCTTTGGTACCATAATGTAGCGAGGCAATAAATACAGTGTTGAAGAAGATGGTAGCTAGTATGATTCAGAATTGATAATGAACAATAATCCATGGTTCATATTCGCCATTGGGGGAAATCGATTGCTTGTGGACATCCGGAGGAGTCTCAGATAACGCCTGCAGTCCTCCCAATGAATATCTATACGAACCCAGGCATCTCTCAGAGTTTGTTTGTGATTTCCGCATTTGTTCGGCGACACCACCAGGTGCACCCAAAGTTCTCTTCGGCGCTCGGACGTGTTCCCAAACTTATCACAATCACTCCCAGTTACTCCTGTACCAGGCATCAGAGATCCCAGTTACTCTGAAGGCCGGCCGGAATGCCCTCCTAGGGTCTGAGACTCTCCTGAAATTGACGCTTCTAAGTTTACACTCCACATCCTCTCAGACACTCCTGGAGTCTTCCAGAGACTAAAATACATTTTGCTGATGTGGTCGTCTCAGATGCCATCCAGAGAAGGTTCTTCAACCTTTCCGATGGCGTGATGCAGAGCCGCGATGACCCTAACCCAGTCACGTGCCCACTCAATTGCGTGGCTGTGTAGTGGTGGGGGCCGTTTTCCCACCACAACTCCTCCCCAGCCAGCTGGTGCGAAGCACCCAGTTCTCCTTTTCCGGCATCCTCCTCCTCCTTACCGTCATCTCCGTATCCCCAAGATCCCATCCATTATCCGTAACATGCAGATTTAGCTCCGAAAGCAACCCCAACCACCAAACAAAACAAGCAACAAGAAAGGAACGAGAAACGACCAAGAAACGAGAATACAAACGAAAACACAGCCCAAAAACCCACTCTATCCAACCTGCCACCGATGTCTCCTCCAGTCATATTCCGTCCCGTTTGCAGTCGGTGTTGATTGTCCTTCGTCCCGGTTTAAATGGATGGTGCTCACAATCCTCCACTGTGGCATCCACCCCGTATTCTCCGCTCCAGCCATCTCGTCCCGGTTGAACGGGACAGTGCTCACCATCCCGTGACCTCCGTGCCCATACCTTCGTCCCGGTTGAACGAGACGGTGTTCACAATCCTTCAGCGGTTTCGTCCCAGTTTCTCGGCAGGGCGCTGAGGATTCTCCTCCGCAGCCGCTATATCGTCCCGGTTTAACGAGACGGTGCTCAATCTTCCAACCTTATCCCCGATACCTGTCAAGTCTGCTTGACCTCCGTATCCTCCGGGTGCGCTTCTCGCAGTCGTATCCTCCCAATGCACCGTCGTCAAGTGTGCATCGCTCCCGCGTCCTCCAAGTGTGCTTCTCACTCCCCAGTCCACGTCTCCTTCGAGTCCACTTTGCTCCTCCAAGTGCATCCCCCGCCTCCTCCAAGTTCACCTCCGTGTCCTGAGTGCTGCATCTCTCCTCTATGTGCGCTTCTTGCCAGTGGTGGTGACAAAAAAAATCAAATTTCCCCTCCATGGCCCTTTGTGCGAAGCACACTCTGCGTTCTCGTCTCCGCTTGCTGCCTCCAAGCCTATGCTTTACCGAGTCGATTCCGTTCAGAACATGACTGCTCCCGCATTCGTTCCAGTTGTATGGCGAGCGGTGGGTGTGCAGTGTATCTCAGATGGGGTTGCACATCGACTTTGACTTGCCGAGATCGTACGAAACGCTCCATGACCTCCCGCATCAGCTGTGTCAATTGTTCCGGTGATAGTAGCGGTGTGGATGTAGATGTCGGTCAAGCAGGAGATGGGGCTGGTGAGACTGGACGGGCTGGTGACGATGGCGGGGATGTGAGCGATGAAGACGGTGGTGGCAGTGGTGAGAGCGAAGAAGCTGGTGATGGCGATGGCAGTGGCGGTGGTGGTGGTGTCGAAAGAACTGGAGGCCCTGCACGTGCATAGTCCCTCATCATGCGGTCACCGCGGGCAGCCGGTGCCATTGGTATCTCCTGTCCCGCACCCCCAAGCACAAGTCTATCACCGGTATTGATACTTACAACACCATCCTCCAGATCGGTACGCAAATCGACACACTTCCGGAGGTGATGCTGGCCGCTGCAGTAATGGCATGGGGGAACATCTCGTTGCTGTGGTGGCTGTACTGGATCTTGATGTGACGGCGGTGGGGCGGGCTTCTGAGGTGGGCTGTGGACGGTGCTTGGGCTGCACAAAACGGTGTCGACAGACTGGCGGGCCTCGAGGTGGCTCAACACAGATTATTCCCAGTCGTACAGTCGGTCCGGCACCGATGGTATGTTGTTTCGCCATGGGAGTTGTCATGGGAATCTTGGCAACTGTGAATGCCGTGGAAGCCGTGGGAGCCGGGGACACCAGGAGAGCCGGAGAAGTCGTGAAAGTCTTGGGAGTTGCCGGAGTCGAAGAAACAGGGAAAGCCGAAGTACTTGTGGGAGCCGTGGAAGAGGTCAAAGCCGTTGGAGCCAGGAGCGCAGGAGAAGCTATCGAAGTCAGAGATGCAGTGGAAGCCGGAGATATTGCGAGAGCCGGGAAAGTCGTGTGAGTCTTGGCAGTTGCCGGGAAGGTTGTCAGGGGCGGTGTGGCAGGAGCAAGAAAATCGAATATTGCCAAGGCTTCCGCAGCCGCGATTCTCGCGGCGATCCAGCCCTTGAGCTTGCCGTATTTGAATGTATGCGGTTCGAGTGGGTTGAGACCAAGCGTAGAGATCGCCTTCCTGCAGAGTCGCTTGGGAAGCGCACGCAGCAACATCTCTGTCCACTCATACTTTACCATCATGCTGCGCTCGGTGACTACTCCACTGATATGGTCGTACGTGCGAAGGAAAGACTCCAGGGTCTCAGTATCATCTCGACCTCCGAACTGGGCGCAGAGATCCTCGAAATAACAACGTGTGAAGATGACCTCCCGGGATCAACTGTCGGCCAGCCGAAACGTGTCCAACATCTCCGTCCAGAGTACAGCCCAATCTTGTTCCACGTATCCGCGCATCATGACAACCGTGTCTCGAACATCAGAGCCTTCCACAGAGTAGTACGGGAACATCGTAACGGCATCGAAGCTGGAAGGGTCGGTCCTGGAGAAGGCGGCGAGGCTCTCGTACTTGTGGTGGAACGTCATCACATCAGAGCCACAAAAGATAGGCGTGCCTGGACAATACGGAAGTGGCATCTGATTCCGCTATGTGCTGGCAGCCGAGATGGCCTCAACAAGTAGCCGTGAGATCTCCATGGGTCCAAGCCTTCTTGTTGTATACGTGGGCATACGGTCTTGGTGATATCGCTCGTGGGGTGGTTCTCGCGATGCGGATGGTGGCTCCCCACCCTCGGCAGGACTTGCGATTCCAGTATCCTTGTCATTGATTCTCCCGCTTGCTATTGGTCGACCTGTCGTTGCCTAGTGGTCCTCCGTGCGTGATTCGTGTTCAATTGTCGCTGTGGTGTAGTCTCTGCTCGCTGCCCAGTTTTCTAGTTCTGTCGCATCAATTCCATCCACATCCGTATCGTTGCGCTGTCGTCTGTCTCTCGCTGCCTGCTTACTTTCCCGTGATCCGCTTTCCGAAATGACCTCCGAGTCAGGACACCATGTGTGGCAGAAATCCTGGATCCGGAGATTGCACACGGTAGCTTCCGTAGGAGGCTACGAAAATGGAGGTTTCGTTTCGAGCAGCGTCGGGAGGGAGTAGCCGCAGCAAGATAGTTGATTGGCTAGAACTAAGAAACAAAAGGGAGAAGAAGGAAAGTGATGAGATGATGATTGGAGAGGTCTGTCTGAATTGTGGTCATCTCGGATGCCGTCCAGCGAAGGTTCTTCAACCTTGTCGATGGCGTGATGCAGAGCCGAGATGACCCTAACCCATTCACGTGCCCACTCAATTGTGTGGCTGTGTAGTGGTGGGAGCCGTTTTCCCACCACACCGTGCAGCGTTGATATAGTCAGCAATGTGGATATGGAAAAGGACAGTGGCGATGAAGAGGAGGAAGATGAAGAAGAGGAAGATGAAGAGGAGAAGGATAAGGAGGAGGAGGATGAGGATGAGGAGCAGGATGAGGACGAGTAGCAGGATCAGGATGAGGATGATGGCAAAGAACCTCGGACGATTGGCCAGGGGGAGATAGTAAATACATCGGCTGATGATGTAGATACCAAGGTAGAAGGTCAGCCAATCGTGCTACCTGAGCAAGGCCAGGAGATAGGCGAGCATCCACCATGGCCACAACCTCCAGCGCCTGCCCAACGGCCATAAACCCCAGAGCCCCGCTCACGACCATGAGCTCTAGAGACTCATCCCCTCGCTGGGCTCGAGTCTTTGTGGCTTGTGACACCACAAATACCTTGCCCAGCTGTGCCAACACTGCGAGAAGCTGAGGCAGCCGGAAACTCCTCGGATGTGGATGTGGATGAGCAGCCGCTCGGCGAATCAGCAGGTGGAGACAGTCTCCCCCATGTCCCTCTCCCCAATGTCCCTGTCCCCAACGTCCCTCTCCCTGTGGCGCGCTCAGATGGCTCAGTAGGCGAGGAGTGAACCAGGCCTCGCGTTGCAGAGGAGGCGATTGTTGTTGCATTCAGAGTGGGGTCGGGGTCTTGTCTGGTTCGTTTCCTTTGTTCTGATCTATATATCTCAGGCATTGATCATTACATGCGTCGCGAGGTTTTTGAATCGCTCAGGGTTCATTTTCTTCATGGGTTTTGTGTTGGTTATATTTTATTCATAGTAATATGGGACATCGCGCATGCAGTGTTTTTGCAACTCCTGGCGTGTAAGGAACCTCCTTGTATTTGTGTTGAGGCTCAATAAATCACTCAGGTTAGCTGAAAGTATTGTGAGCTTATACCCACGAGGCTGTTCAGGCCCAGCACCAACTTTCATCCCTTTCTACAGTGTATACTCCACTGCTCGCGTGTCGTTGACAATGCCAGAGATGATCCCTTTCAGTTGCGCTTCATTGTCATGCCGAAAGAAGTTCACCTCAGTCAGCTGGCGACTGAAACATATCAAATTACACCATCCTGAACACCTTCAAGTTGCACGTCAGAAGAATCTGACTATTCGCAGCGCACCCCGATGGGTTGAACCCGGTCAGCGTCGTGAATTCAACTCTATCAAAGATTCAGTCAAAGACTTAGACACATTTCCCTACCTCGAACAAATTGAATACATTGCAGACTGGGAGTCTCGACCACCGCCACCTCCTCTGCCGAGGACGGAAACCTACCCTGCCGCCAGCGCTCTGTGGAGTGATTAAATTGCTGAGCCATGGGTATGCAACACTCAGGGTTGTCTTGAGATGAACCTACAAAACAATCCCTACTACCTGGTTGGGACCCGTGAAGAGTACACATTTATCCAGTGTGGGATCAAGATGAATGGCATGAAGACATACTATGACATCGTGCTGAAGGAAGAAGACACCACTCTGCGTTTCCCAACCGTCGAAAATGGGGATGGCGTCCAGAAGCTCGTGGCTAGCATGCCAGGTGATCAGGCTCTCGGGGAGTGGGAACTACACACTCTCGAGGATATGAGATTGAATGACAATCACTAACACCCTAACAAATACTGGAGTCAAGACATCATCAAAAGCATGAGATGGTGGATGCGGCAGCCAGCCTACGCGGAGCATCTCATTGACGCCCCTCAGTGTTGCTTTAACATCAATACGCCACCTGAACACCTCTATACTGAAATGCACATTGCGGACTGGTGGTGGGAGACACAGGTAAGGAGGAATACTCGAGGATAATCACATGCTAATCGATGTTAAGTCAATGCTCAGGGTGGGGGATACACTGGTTGCCTTGATGTTCATGTCGGACGGAACACATCTCTTGAATTTTGCTGGCGACAACACAGAGTGGCCTGTATGAATGACTATTGGCAATCTATCTTCGAAGACCCGCCGGATGCCCTCAACATGCAGTGGCGTAATGGTCCCTCTCCTGCCGATTCCAATCAAGAATGGCAATAGTTCTCAAATGCGGCTTGATGAGCAGTGGCAAACACACTGAGAGTTGCTGAATGAAGTACTCCAGCGGGTACTCCAGCCTCTCACCATTAAACAAAATCCCAGCACTGGGAGCAGGTATTACAATGTTCTTGGTGCAGATGACAACTTCAGGTGTTGCAAACTGGTTTTAGCAGCATGGCTTGCAGATTGCCCAGAGTATAATGACGTACATTATCTGGAGCGGCATGTCCGTTTTTGGTGCGAGTGTCCAAAGAACAAACTTGGAGATTATGTCCCTCCTGACAAGCAACACCCCCGGTGGGATCACAACCTATATAGAACGCTCAGCGATGCCAACACTAAGGCAGCCTACACCGCACTCTCATCGCGCCATGTTCACCGATCATTCATCATGTTTTGGCAGATTCCCTGTATCGTGTGCGACCCCCTGAAGCCAGACCTCCTCCATTCATTGCAGATAGGCATGCTTGACCACCTCCAGGAGTGGATTTCCCATTTCATGATGACGGACGAGAGGCTCAACATATACAATGCAACCTGGTTATCCGTGCCTGCTTAACACAACCTTCCACTAAAAAATAAGTCATATGAGGAAGTTTCTCAATGGAATGGGAAGGGGTTGAAGGAAATAAGCCACTACCTGCTTGGAGTTTTAACCCAGTCTCTACGAGGCGGAAGCCCTGCTCAGAGTCCCATATTCACTCGCGCTGTTGAGGGCAGATGGGAATTGTTAGAGTTCTATATGTCTGCTCGATGTGAATCTCATGATGATGCAACCTTGAGCTACATGGCTGACTCCTTGCATCACTTTTGCCCCTTCAAAGATGTTTTCTTAATCGGCCAAGCCGGCTAGAAGTCAAAGGCCACAGCCAATGCCCTGAGAACGGAACTCGTGAAGAAGTGAAAGGTAGATGAGAAAACTAATGCTGAAACTTAGGCACCATCCAAGAAGCAGCGCGAAATGAACGCCTTGCAGGATTATATCAGCCACGAGATAGATGTTTCCAAGGCGTCAGATGCCGACTTGAACATTCCGAAGATCCATTTGATGTGTCCTTGGGTCGAAATGATTTGTCGATACGGAGCCTTGCAACATTATTCTGCCGAGAGACATGAACAAGCACATAAAGCGAACTTCAAGGACAGCTGGAACGCCTCCAATCACAATCTCAACTACTTGCCACAAGTAATCACCTTTCAGCGTCGCATTCTGTTCTCCCAGTCATAAGCGAAGCCCGATTTCATGGGACCCCAAAACCGCCATGATGGAAAGCATCCTGACGCTATGATCAAAGACTTCAGAGCATTACTCGACAATACACAAGACGTAATGCACTGCCTGGCAATATACAGTGGCACACAGGAGTTCATCTAGCATAAGGGTTGTAACAAGACATACATGTCGGATGAACAACTGCACGCAAAGGAGCTCTGTATTTACAATGGTTATGAGGTTCCAGTTGAAGGTTTAGAAGGTGAACGCATATCTCGGATGTGCCGATGCATGGGAAGCCAGAGCTGGCGCGGAGGGGACCGACGGTATGACAGGGTGTGGGTAATGCAACGCTCGGGGAGGTGTTATGGAGTGCTGATTGGGCGTCTCCCGTGGCAACTGCAATGACAATTCAAAGTCAATCTCCTAAACGAGGATGGAGCATTCGTTGAATACTGGTCAGCCCTGGCGTTCACCACAATACCTGGAAACCAGGGTAACCTGGATCCCGTCTCAGAATTTGTACCAGTGAGAGAAGCACCGGCAGCCGTTGCTTTGCAAGTTTTCTGTGTGGGAAACATCATCGGCTGCACGCATTTGATTCCAGACATAGGTACTGTTAGTAAGACAGGAGATGGAAGGAACGAGCGATGGATTGTCAATAGCTACGTAGATCTGGCGACTTGGAATGATGTGTATAATTAGTAAAGAGAGAATTGCATCTTGTGCGCAGGTAGAAGGAACACGAGGAGAGACTTTCACAGTGTCTCCCATTGCATTGCAATCCCGATGCAGGCGCATACCCAATGAACCCATTCCGACGTATGGTCACAGTTGGGCACACCGCCAGAGGGTTGGTTCAAAATAGGAGATCGACAGAGCGAGAAGAAACGGTGAAACCGCAATGGGAGGGCGATATGCACTGTGACGCATGGTATTGACCTCAGGCCCAGAGTAATCCGCCACCGCGTTGTCTCTGACGGCTCTGACGGATCGCGTCCACTCTGGCCCAGCCATTTCGCCCTGACTGAAACGTTTTTTGCTGATGAGGATCTGAACACCTGTCTTGACCAGCCAGAAACCCGATGGACTATCCAACATATGTCGTATGATACCTTAACATCCAGAGCGAAACCATCAAGCAATGCCCGACTCTCACACTGTTCATGGAGTTTTGGGATAATTGATGAGTCTCATCGGTACAAGAGAAAAAATAGTGTGGGCTGGCGAATTGTAATGCATGCGAGAATGGGATTCAAACTTCAAGTCACTGCATCACCGGGTTTCCATTCACTCTATGACTGGTGTTTTCAGACAATGTGTCTGTTTTCAGGTGCGCCTGAATATCCAGAGGATTATACTGTGATGGAAAAGCACGGTGCCGAGGCACTGTATTCCGCAGTAAACAGTGTGATGCATGGTATCTGGACTCAAGACGAAGATGATCAACAGGATGCGGAACCTGGGATGATCCGAATTGCAAAGCCCTGGACGATCAGGAGGTGGTCAGAATTGAAACTGGCAAATGGGAAACAACTTCTTCAGATACTGAAGGAGAATGCACACCTTGTTGATCTCGAATGGACTGAAGAAGAGCAAGCAAAACTGAAGACCCTTGTGGCGAGATACACTTCACAGGGTGCTTCAGAAGCGTGGAGGGTTCAAGGATGGCAGCTGATATGCTTTGCATTGGTATTGGGAGTGGTGTTAGCAACAGTTCCGGACCGTCTCTTCGGGTCCGGGTCCGGGCCCAATCCTAACCGTGGGCAAATTGCCGGTCCAGGTTGTCAATCAACCAGAACCGTCAACTCGGGTACGGTTCGATGGTAAACTTCCAACCCGTCTGGATTGGGCAGGTTGTCAGCGGGTTGCCCAGCGGGTCCATCCCTAGATTCATATAAGGCTCTTGGTATTGGAGTTCGTTAATAGTATCTTATCAAAATCGCGTTTTCAACAACCGATAATATTTTTTTGCATGCTGTGTAGCTTGCAATATCGATTAATTTCGAATCGGTGTTTCACCTTTGATATATTGTATTTCTGTCTATCAGGGTGGTCAATAATTCTGTTATGAACGCGAAGATCCGCACAATGCCTTGATTACTAATTATGCAACAACTAAATCTGTTGACGCTCCGTTGACGCTCATTTTCAGGATGAGGCAGGGAGCATTTTGCTGTAGTTTTCGCCAGTAAAGGCTGCCAGTATCTGAAAAATGGATGTCTGCAACCAATCGAAACTTAAATTACCCAAGATCCGAAGCTCAAATTCGTTGACACTCTGTTTGCGCTCATCCTTAGGATGTGGCAGGGAGCATGTCGCTGTAGTTTCTCCCAGAAACAGCTGCCATTATCTGGTAAATGGATCTCTGCAACCAATCTGAACATAAAATACCCAAGTTCTAAAGCTATGAATCGTTGACGCTCCGTTGACGCTCATTCTCAGGATGCGGCAGGGACTGTGTTGCTGTGCGTTTTCCCAGTAAAGGCTGCCATTATCTTATAAATGAATCTCTGCAACCAATTAGGAAATAAAATACCAAAGAGGCGATGCTAAAAGTTGTTGACTCTCCATTGACGCTCACTCTCAGGACGTGGCAGGGAGCATCTCACTGTAGTATTTCCCAGTAAACCCTGTCAATATCTGACAAATGGACATCTGCAACCAATCTGAACATAAATTATCCATGATGCGAAGCTAAAATTCGTTGACGCTCTGTTGACGCTCAATCTCAGGATGCGGCAGGGAGCATGTCCGTTTAGTTTTCCCCAGTAAAGGCTGCCAATACCTGAGAAATGGATGCCTGCAACCAATCGGAACATATTTCATCCACGATATGTAGCAAAAATCTTTGAAGCTCCATTGACGCTCATTCTCTGAATGGGGCATTGACCGTTTGGCTGTCTCTTTTGTGTATAAAAGCTGCCAATATATCGGCTATGCATTACAGCGACAAAGTCACTGTTCAATTACTGTACTTACAAAACCACAAATTGTTGACGCTGCATTGACACTGATTACAATGTATTGTCCATTCAACATCTTCTGCCATCGATAATATTGTTCATCATGATTTGAACTTATTGGTAGTCTTTCTAACAGATTCTGACTTGGCCCTGTGGCAAAGCTGAGTGCAGTAACATTCTTGCACTGTTCGCTCTCACACGACTAAAATTTATATATCTTGCCAAAAGCTTCCTTCCGCCAGCTATGCATCTGTTTATCAACCGATATTAACAAGCTTCTGCTCACCATTCACCCATAATGTATCACTAACTGAAACTCTCAGTCATGATACATAAAGAAGCTGGTGAAACTTTGATGCATTCTGTCCTACTTGTTCTTCCTGCCATTATTCCTCCTTGTTTCAATTGCATTGACCGTCTTCAACACTGTTTCAGCCTGACACTTTGACCTCCATGTAGGCCGAATCAATCTGTGAACGTTTGGCGCGGCATTCACATCCCACTCCTCTGGGCATTCTGAATCATCGATGCTATTGTCTTGCTCCATATCAGATTCAGAGTCCGCTGTGCAATCGTCATCGCTGTCATTTGGATCATATAAGTCCCCATTGCAGTCAAGCCAATTTTCAGTGTCCGAAATGCTGTCAGGTGCGCTATCATCATCACTTTCGACTGGATGATGGTGGATTCTTCGGATTCAGTTGATATTCAATATTTCAGTTCGTCCTCTGGGGAGGTCCTTTGGAGACAATGGTGGTGGCAATGGAGATCTTTCTGACAATGTAAATGCATCCGCACCATCATGTTGAAGGAGTGACCAGGATACTTTGACGATCTCTCGCATGTCCGAAATGTATCCCATGGCAGTCATCTGCTTGTTTAGAGGCCGAGATTTCTTCTGGGTAGCAGGTACGTTTAGGCTGCCCTGCCACACCTCCACAAAGTCGTGAACTATGGCCAATCTGTGCAATTTCCTTTCATCCACCTCTTTTTTCATTTCCGAGTGATTGTCTGTATTCATTGTATCCAATTCTGCGTCCGCGGCCGGCCAAAATCCGGTTATTGGCTCGAGCAAACTGCCTTACAACGACCTTTTCGCGAAGAGTCTCGCCTGAGGGTTTTGACAGCCTCCAGCCGATAACACCTCGGCCTAGGGAAAGACTGGCCTCCACTCCGACACCATGTGGTATGATAGAGAATAGGTCTTGTGCCACATTTGAGAGATCCACGTACTTTGAGTGTGTTTCCTCCTGTTGACGCCACCAGTCGGTTATGTCCGGGATCCAAAATGTACTGCTAATCTCCATTGGGTCAGAGTGGTATTGATTGAGATTTGAATTAATTTGCCCCCAGTTCTTTGGTGCTTCAGGGGGTGAACTCAAAGAGAGCGTGGGGGCGATCAATAGAGCTGCTGCGTGATCGCTTTGTGCGGGTGTCATCTCAGCCACATTGTTAGGCGTTAAGTATTCTTCATCATCGGTGGACAAATCCTATTGATCGAAGGATGAATCACAGGGTCCTGAAGCGGTTGCAGAGGGGATAAGATTGCTGCTCGGTAAGCTTTCCTCCTTATTGACCGGCACACATCGATGTTTGGCACAGTATTCATTCACCTCATACTTCAGAAAAGCCTCTTGGTATTGGGTAGTATAGGATGTCTTGTTCTCAGGATTAATATCCATTCCCTTGTCCCACTTTCTAAACGATCGCAACTTCCGGAAAGGATCCAGGATATGTGCAGAAATGAGAAGCATGCCCATCGTTGGCGTCACTGTAGTGTAGTATTTGGACAGATTCTGTTGAGCTAACTTCACAGCGAAAACCTAGTCTTCCTTCCATGCGGGTCTCTTCTCAGCCAAAGCTCGCATCACACCGTCCATATGATCGAACATGTCATTGTACACTGTGATAGTGTGATGCAATGTGACTGTAGGCCTCTTCGACATCCACAGGGTCCAATATCGAAATGGCCTCAATACATCCCTCACATACTTCACAATGGTCCCTTCTTCTTCAGTTGTGAAAAGTGGCCTGTAATTGGTGTATTGTGGATTTGGAGCCACTCGCGTGTGAATTTCCGTGATCAGTAGGCGCACTCGAGTAACTCCAGTGTTGAATTACACCGTGTCTTCACATCCATATTCGGAAGTACCACGATGCGGACTTTGGCTCTTTGACTGTCAATGAACTCGTTTCAATGACCAGGTGTCAGCGTAATCAATACAGCAAGCATTCTCTGCTAGATGAAGGTCAGTTTCAGCACTATCAAAATATCTTGAAATGCGTACTTTCTCAATTATCTTTGCTAAACCTGGTTTCATGGCCGACACCTTATTAATTCTAGCATTGCCCTCATCCCAAAGCCTTTGACTCTTCTCAATGTCTATGCTTTCATTCTCTCCAAATTGCTGATCACGCTCATGGGCTTCCCAAGACTTGGTGCAGCCTATCACACCGAGACTGCTCATGAATGCACCTAAAGCCAGCTGTATGATGTGTGCCATGCATGGTATATGGTTCCTCAATGCAGGCCACTCGATTCCAGAGGCCTCAAGTGTTGATTGCAGCTCGCGTGTCATCGAGTAATTTGGGGATGCATTATCAGTCATAATTCCAAGCAAACGGCCGTCAGTAAGCTGTAAATGATCAAGCACATCCTTCGAATTTATGGCTAGCCTTGCTCCAGTATGATGGCTCTCGACCTATCATCCTTAAATAGCTTTCGAAACGGGGAAAGAACAGGCAATCATCCTCATCGAAACCGAGTTGAACTTCACGCAATGCCCATTTCCGATCCATATAGTAAGCAATGACCGACGTTATGCCTAGTTTGTTCGTTGATGTCCATCCATCCCAAGCTAAACTCACAGTATTTTGTGATGGCAATTGCTTCTAAATTGCATCTACGGTCAGTGCGTATTCCCTCCGGCAGAGGTTGGGGAGGGTCGTGGCGGATGGCAATACTAGGCCATCGCGTAATGCCTTATATGACAGTTGTAGCTCTAGATTTGATATAGCATTCCATGCAATATGAGCCGAAAAGAATCCTAACATGAGGTAGCAATTCCACATGTCTTGGTGAAATTTGGAAGTTTCAAAGTCCTTAGCTGCCAGTTTGGAATGTTTTGTCTGTCATTTCGGTCAATATGGAAGAACCTGGATGTCAAATCTGATCTTTCTCTGCGAACTTACTATTGTGATTACTCGACTTCCTTGCATCTTCAGGATGGCCAAAGCTGTTTTATCAACCGTCGAACTAGTCAATTCAGTAACCTCTGACTCTGTCAATTCCTTTAATTTTGCGATGTGAGCTTTTGCCAGCCAGTGTGTCCCCATTGAGCTAGTCCCATGTTCTGATGGATGGCGAAGAACTTGATGACAAACATTACATATGATGCCAGGGCTGCCTGTCTCCTCAATTCCGCAGTGTAAATAAAATCGCCACGAAGGCACATGTCTAGAATCATTCGAACCAATAAGCCTCATCGAGCCTTCATTCATTGAAGCCCACCAAGCATCGAAGACAATTTGTGAAGCGAGGTCGCTCAAATCACGAATAAAGACACGTTCATTTTTGGAAGAGATTATAACCTCGAGCAATGAGGTGTTTAAAGATTTTGAATCCGACATGGCGGTAAGAATTTGAAAGGTGCCTAATCCGACTCAAAAGACTGCCACAGGTAACGATACAGCAAAGCAGACTGCGGGTTCTTAAATATTGACTGTACTGTTACAAGTAAAAAGATCAGATCTGTAAGACATTGCATGCATATTTGTGAAGTTGTATACAAGGTCAGATTCCAAGACTGACCGAGTAAAACTTGATTTAGGAACAGCACAATGCTGTTCATTGCTGTGTAGCATTCTGAGCCTCCACGAAAACTGTTCACGCACTGGGAGTGCTCAATTGTAGGAGGCGGACGCGATATCGTCACTAGCCTTTTTGCCAATAAAGATTGCCGATGGGTTCATCGTGGGTTATCTGCATTCCATTGCCGTTATATTAACCAAGATGCAATATCAGAAATTGTTGACGCTTCACTGACGCTCCATTGACGCTATGTTGACGCTCCATTGACGCTCATTTTGGAACATGCTAACGATCTTGTCGTAAGCATTTTTGACTAGAAAGGAGGCTGATTGTTAGATTATAGATCAATGTGGTCGCATAGCCCCATTATTTTCCAAGATGCAAGGCCAAAAATTGTTGATGCGCCGTTGACGCTCATCTTTAGTGCATAGTGACAATGTCGTTGAAAGCATTGTTACCTAGCAAGGCAGCCGATAGTTTGATTATGGCTTAATGTCGCTGCCCTGCCCTTGTATTTTCCAAGATGCAAGGCCAACAGTTGTTGATGCTCCATTGACACTCATTTTTAGGACATAGTGGCTATGTTGTCGCAATCATTTTCGCCAAGAAAGGCATGCTATAGTTCGATTATGAGTTGATGTTGCAGCGAAACTCTCTTAATTTTCCATGATGCGATGCCAAAAATCGTTGACCCTCCATTGACGCTCACCTTTGAGCTCACCTTAGAGACATACTAACAGTTATTGGGTGCTCAACAATTGTACATTAAATGCATACAATCTATTTTGGGAGCCAGTATAGTGCTGCTATATATTGTCATTTGAATCCAATATCTTCGAGACATCTCAGTTTCAGAGCCACCACTATACAAGTCATTGGCATAATCGATGACGTAGGCGCATCGCATGTCAGCGCTTTCAGCCGATAATTTACCGCATAACAATCCTTGCATTAGTTTCAGATATTTATAGCCTGACGTCCTCACCATTCCTTATCCAGCTCATTCTCCTCGATTTGCATGAAGTGCCATAAGCAATTTTCAATTTCTCGACCATGTGCAGGAGGTCTGAGCAGAGAGTTATGTAGTTGGCTGCATGGATCAATGCAGCCTGAAGGCTGTCATTCATCTGGGTTTTTGATGTGCTTTGACTGCTCCTTCTGTGAGTCGTATGACATCACTGACTTAAACTTTGTTAGTAAATTCAGTCTCAAATGTAGGTTTTGCTTTCTCATTTAACCGTAACAGGCAACACCATATCCAGTTCATTGTTTGTCAATCAACATGATTCGGAGTCAAGATTATTCGGATGGCCCATACAACCCTTGCACTCACACTGACGAATAATCCTCTCTCACAATTTGATCACTGATATCCAGATACAGCCAACACGTAACAAAGTAGATACAAATGGTTTTTACTCGAGATACATTGTCAAAATACCTCTTTGGCTATCCACTCCTCTGGTGATGCAGGAGCTGTCACCATGTCTTTGTCTGGATCTGATTTCTATATGGTAATCAGCTAGGGACGCTATATGCAGGGGTAAAAGCTTACAGGTTGAACTGGCTATGCAATCTCCATCTGTGACAAATCGGGCTCCGCGTCAGGCGGCAGGGATATTATGTGATCGTCTGCCTGAGGTTCCTCCGAACCCAGCCTCCTTTGACTACTTCCCTGTTGAGACATCACTTGCTGCATTTGTGATTGTCCTGGGACGATATCAAGAACCTGCATAAGCTCAACAAATGTTGTAGGTGATGGTGTGGGTGCACATCAGCAAGAACCTTAGTTTCCATCTGAAACACCCGGGTGTTCCCGATGGCTCTGACGGCTCTGACAGAACCTCTTTCCCTCTGACGGAGAATTACAAGCTTCCCGTCGCCCAGGCAATGGACAGTGTTGCATACTTACCTTTGTTACGTTGCGCCAGGAATGACGGGTCGCGTTGCACACTTACCTCCTTTACTTTGCGCCAGGAATGCGGTGATGTATTCACACCATCAGAATGACATGTATGTTACACTCTTCACAGGGGTTGCAGTTATGCTGTAGCCATTTACACAACGCCTGGCGATGTTTATGCCTTTCTTCGGCCAATAGCCACATGCCGCACTCTCATTTATATTTAGCTTTGAGATTTTGTCACATATTGCAATACAGTCTTCGCTTCGGATACATCGCTTGCCGTTGCATTTGCTTCCCCATTATGGTATTTTCCATGTCTGAAATATACGGTCCAATCTTCACACTCTCTTGTACTATGCCCTCAGTCCTCAACATTCTATGTTGATCCATCATCGGCTTGCGATGAGTATTCCTTCTCATCCCCATCCGCATCGTCGCTATGATCGCACTGATACCCGTCGACAACACCCACTATGCCCTCAGTCCTCCACATTCTGCGTTGATCCATCATCCGCTTGTGATGCTTCTTCCTCCTCATCCGCATCCGCATCAGCATCGTCACCATCCTCGCCCTCATACCTCTCGACATCACTGCTTCCCAGGTCAAACCTCTCGAGTTCAGTTGTGGGCCGTCGTCGCCGGCTGGCAGTGGGCATGGCATCGCGCTCGTCGCTTTTGTCACCGTCATCTTCGTAATCCCCGCTGCCCCCTGGGATCCCAAAATGCAGTTTGTCATCCATGCAATTGTTGTCTATAGGGATGTTTGGGTCAGTGCTTCCAATCTCAGCCTCCTCAAGCGCCACTTTGGAGGTCAAATGGTCAAGAAGAATAGCATTGTCAACTCATGCTGCTTCCACACTGATGACCACAGCAGGCGTTGGGTTCTCCGCCTGCTGGATCTGACACTTGACTGTAGCAATAGTATTTTTATACACCCTCTGTTGGTTGCTCTCCGGTAGTGTGTTCAAGGTAATCATCAAGAATGTGGATGTGTCTGCAACGCCAGGCAAGGTGAACAACTTGGGACCCGTTGCAGCTCAGCAGGATGCATTCTTACCACCGTCATCCTTGTAATTGAAGTCGTTCGAGTGATCAGGTCTGTCCGCTTTCAACTCTGACTTGGAAGCTTTCGGATGAACACCTTTGTTCTTTTGCCACCCCAGGAGAGCATGGCGCAACCCAGTGCAGGTAAACATGATCAATGGCGAGGGTATATGACCATCCTGGTCGTTAATCATGGAATTATCAAATCCATCAGGATACTTACCGCGGTTATCCGCCTGATGATAAAATTTGATGTAAATGAACCGCGGGATTGCTTCCACCAGGAAGTAAAGTGCATGCTGGCCATTTGTCAGTAGCTTTCGACTCTCTCTGCGTGGGATTTGGGCTGCATACACCACCTTCCACATGCTCTGCTACAGGAAAAAGATACTTATTGTCTGCCAGAGGGGAATCAATGAATTCCAAGCGCTCTGCAGCGGATCCAAAGCGGTGGAGATCATCAAGCTCTGCTATGTTGTCCCTTGCTGATTGAATAAAATGGGATTTAACCATATCGATGTGTGTACCAACCTGGTGCTGGTCTGAGTGTGTATTATCCAATGTAGGCCGTTGCTTCAGCATACCTCTTTCAAGATCTCCTTTCTGCGCGCCTCAAATGCTATAGACCAAATGTTGTTCTACTGCACAGCGGTGTTCCAGTACATCTCTATTATCTGCCAGTGTGGGGCTCCAGCCAATGCTTTCAAAACGCTTTGCGTTGCAACACCGACTGTCTCCAAGTCGGTTGCACTCATAAACGGCCGTCTGTTCCACATGTAGAGCTCCAGGAGTCTGCCCATTGCAAACACAAGATGCATCATGTCTGAGTCCCCAAATCGATGGATGCTGCGACTGCCGGAGACCATTGATCGAGGTGTAGACACCGCCTGCAGGTGCAATTGCCACAGCCTCTGTCTCTGATTCCTTTCGGTTGCTCGCGTTGGGAGTGGATTTGGATTGGTCACACGGGCTTCTGGATTTGGGATGGGGGTAGGCAGGTTTTCAAGACCACTTAGAGAAGTGGGAGTGATAGCACTGCCGAATGAGGGGCTGGATACAACGCGACGTGTTGAGGTTCCTCCCGGTGCAGGTGTGCCATGACTGCTGGTAATCGGCGTGGTGGTTGGAGTATGTATTGACTGTCGCTGTGTAGTAGACCGGGTGGAAGTCACATGTTGAGTGATATCTGCAACGCGAGAATTGTTCCGCTAAGATGAGGGGATGGAGTTCTGACCTTGGATTGTAGAGGCTACAGAACTCCCTCCGTGAGAGGAATCCCTCTCGCCAGCCGGTACGGAAACGCGTGTCTTAACAGGCAGAAGTTGAGAATCCCATGAAGGCCCATGCTTTTGTTGATTCGGACGATCAGCAAGACTTCTGACATTTCGTACGACCGGAGTCTTGTCAAGGTGTGGGCTTTGGGAAAGCATAGTCAGATATTGATGTTCCATGTTAAGAATGTAGGAATGATTGCCTGTGCATGCATATGCAATGGCAGGCGAGGTAGACTCCTATTTGAGCGACCAGGGAGGGTTTTGACAAAAAAGGGAGGCTCAGTGTAGAACGCGCTAGACTCTAAACCCTGACAATACTCGGTGACGAGATCCTTTGAAAAGCATTCAATGATGGGGTTAACTGCCATCAGATCAAACTCAGATTAAACTCAGCATTGCTATTCACTGTTACAGCAACATCTGAAGGTCTATCATCACTGCTTGAAGGGTGTTTAAGCCTTCTTGGCGCGATGATCATGGTATTGCACTTGTTCTTGGCAGAATACTTCGAACCATCGATTATGTATATCTTCAGCTTCCCGGTGGAAATCCCCCTTTGGCAGAGCTTGAAGCATCACAAAGCGAACAATGACGTATTCTCTATCCTATGACATCAGTTGCGCATGCTTTTTCCACTGCTAGGCGTTGGTAGCCGTGTTGGATGGTTGCACAGTTGGGACACCTTGAGAACTACTCAGTTTGCTTCGAGATTCACGAGGTCTGAGTGGTAAAAATGGTATGAGATGCCAACGAAACACCCGGCGTCGCAAACTGTCCTCACCACGAGTACTAAATCTTCCCTCGAGGCTCCTCATTGATGTGGTGCCTAGTGGCTGTGAAAGATGAAGGCTGGGCCGTTTTGTGTTGATTAACCGATGAAACGCAGGATATGAATCGAATCGCAGGAACTCGAGTATATATATCCCTTCTTCCCTACTTCACCTCCATTCTCTTTTCCTCCCGTATTTAACACACCGCCAGCATCCTCAAATTGCTCAACATCACGTGACTTGCACAAAACAACGCCTCTCGTTCCAAAACCCACCCGATAACCCACACAACTTTGTACATTCCCTCTGGGCTTGCTTCCGCTACATGCAACTGTATCATAATGCTAATGCCTCGGATGTAGATTCATTTTCAACTCACAGCGATGGCACCAAAGGGCAGTGGCAAAGGAAGGGGTAACGCAACTGCTAGGGCAAAAATGCCGACAACGGTTATATATCGATGCCTGTCGTTGGATTGCGACCGTATAAAGGAATTCATCTCGGAACACATCCATGGACTCAAACGGATCTACCATCTTCACGGCCTCAAGGATGAGCGGGCCTGGGACCTCTTTGAGGATATAATCTTTCTTGATCCAGTCACGACTCGCCACTTTGCACAATTACAGGTGATGTGGCCGCACCTCAGGAGAAGGAGTTCACCTTTTCAGGAGTGGTGGGCAGCCTTACACTCATATATGGGGCAAATGTTTGACAAAACCCGCAATCAAATGAACAATTGGAGGTGGGACAACCCCGGTGCCTTCGGGGATCAAGTCGGTCGCTCCAATCTGTAGACAACCAGCTCGGGGAAGGTTAAACAGACTGGCGAGCGTCTCTCTTGGTACGGTAGCGATGATCTCAGGGCAAAGTTGAGCAACCAAGCTGCCGGCAGTACAAGCCAGGCAACTTCCTGGCTGTTAGACCACTAAATTGAGATGAGATGATTAGAGAGGATGATGATGATGAGAACTGGGCGGATCCCGGTGGGCCGAGCAGTCGAAGGTGCCGTCCTGGCAATGGCAATGACAATGATGACAGTGAAGGTGAAGAGGACACGCAGGGCGGTGAGATTGGGACCGGGACCGGGAAGTGTACAAAGGATGGGAAGGGGAAATGGACGCGGAAGGTAACAGAGGAATGGAAGGGGAAGGGGAAGGGCAACGGTAAAGGGAAAAGTATTGTTACACAAACCCCAGGAGGAGATCATATTCCTCGTCCCATTGCTGTGCAGTTGCAGAGGGAAATGTATGAGGCAGACTCGGACACAGAGGGCTAACTAGACCGGGTATATTTAGAGCCGGAAGCATTGCCTGCAGTGTCGATTTCCTCACATGATGATACCAACTCTACCGAGTTGGATGGCAAATATGACTTAGAACTTGATCCTGAGGTGGATATGCGCATGGAGAATGATGTGGACGCACCAGACAGCGTTGATTCAGACAGCAATGTGAATATGGAAAGGGACAGTGACGATGATGAGGAGTATGATGAAGAGCAGGGAGATGAAGGGCAGGAAGATGAGGAGGAGGTGGAAGAGGAGGATGAGGAGGAAGAGGAGGATAAGGATGAGGATGATGGCAACGAACCTTCGACGATTGGCCAGGGCGAGGTGGTAAATACATCGGCTGACAATGTAAATACCATGGTAGACCATCAGCCAATCGTGCTACCTGAGCAAGGCCAAGTGATGCGCGAGCATACTCCACGGCCACAACCTCCGGCGGCTGCCCCACAACCACAAACCACGGAGCCTCGCCCACGACCATGAACTCCGGAGACTCATCCCCTCAGTGGGCTGGAGCATTTGGGGCTTGGGACGCCGCAAAAACCTCGCCCGGCGGTGCCAACTCTTCGAGAAGCTGACGCAGCTGGAAACACCTCGGATGTGAATGTGGATCAGCAGCTTCTGATTGAATCGGCAGATGGCGACAGTCTCTCCGATGTACCTCTCCCAGATGACCCTCTCCCTGAGGTGCCCTGGGTGGCTCAGTAGCCAAGGAGTGAACCAGTCCTTGCATTGCAGAGGAGGCAATGGTTGTTGCCTTCAGGGTAGGGTTGGGTTCTTGTCTTGTTCGTTTCCTTTGTTCTAATCAATTGATCTCAGGCATTTATTATTACACGCGTCGCGAGGTTTTTGGATCGCTCAAGGTTCATTTATTGATGCGTTTTGTACTGCTTTTATTTTTATTGGTTTTAGTTTATCCATAGTATTATGGGACATCGCCCATGCAGCATTTTTGCAACTCCTGGGGTGTAAGGAACCTCTCTGTGATGGTGTTGAGGATCAATAAGTTAGCTGAAAGTATCATGGGGTTACACACGAGGCTGCTCAGGCCTAGCACCAACTCTCCTTTCTTTCGAAAGTGTATATTCCACTCCTCACATGTCGTCAACGATGCCTAGGAAGACCCCTTTCCGTCGCCCCGAGTGTTCATGCCGAAAGAAGTCCACCTCAGACAGCTGGCAACTTCAACATATCAAGTTACACCATCCTGAACACCTTCAGGTTGCACGCCAGAAGAATCTGACTATTTGCAGCGCGCCCCGATGCGTTGAAGCCGCTTAGCGTCGTGAATTCAAAGCTAACAATGATTCAGTTGAAGACTTGGATGCGTTCCCCCACATCGAACACAGCAAAAACATTGCAAACTTGGAGTCTCAACCACCGCCACCTCGGCCGCATACGGAAATATACCCCGGTGCCTGCGCTCCACCGATTGATTACATTGCTGAGCGATGGGAACGCAACGCTCATGGGTGCCTTAAGACGAACCTACAACACAATCCCTACTACCCATTTGCGACGCATGAAGAGTACAAATATATCCACTGCGGGATCAAGAAGAAAGGCATCAAGACGTACTATGACAACGTGCGGAAGGCAGAACACACCGCTCTACGTTTCCCAAGCTTCCAAAAAGAGGACGGCATCCAGAAGCTCGTGGCTAGGATGCCAGATGATCAGGCTTCGGGGAGTGGGAACTACACAATCTCGAGGATATGAGATGGAATGACAGTCACCAACGCCCTGTCTAATACTGGAGTCGAGACATCATCAAATGCATGGGATGATCGATGCGGCACCCAGCCAACCCCGAGCATCTCAATTTCGGCCCTCAGCGTTGCTTTAACAGGGATACTCCCTCGAAACTCCTCTAAACCGAAATGCATACTGCGGACTGGTGGTGGGAGACACAGGTAAAGAGAGACACTTGAGGATAATAACGTGCTAATCGATGTTTAGTCAACACTCAGAGTGGGCGATACACTGGTTCGCTTGATCTTCATGTCCGACGGAACACATCTCTCGAATTTTGCTGGCGACAAGAACGAGTGGCCCATATATATGTCAATTGGCAATCGATCTTCGAAGATCCGCCTGACGCCCTCAACGCACAGCGTCATAATGTTCACTCTCTTACCAATTCCACTCAAGAACCGCAACATTCTTCCGAAGCGGCTGGATGAGCAGCGGCAAACAAACCGAGAGGTGATGAACGAAGTACTCTGGCAGGTACTCCAGCCACTCACCATTGAACAACATCCCAGTGCCGAGAGCGGATATTACCATGTTCTCCGTGCAGATGGCAACTTCAGGCATTGCAAACCGGTTGTAGCAGCATGGCTTGCAGATTGCCCAGAGTATAGCGACGTACATCATCTGGAGCGGCATGTCTGATTTTGGTGCGAGTGACCAAAGAACAAACATGGAGATTATGTGCATCCCGACAAGCAACACCCCCAGTGGGATCACACCTTATATAGAACGCTCAGCGATGCCAACACCAAGACAGCCGATGCCGAACTCTCGTTGCACCATGTTCACCGAGAATTCAACGTGTTTCGACACATTCCCTGTATTGTGAGCGACCTCCGTAAGCCCGACCTCCTCCATACAATGCAGATTGGCATGCTTGACCACCTCCAGAAGTGGATTCTCCACTTCATGAAGACGCGGGAACGCCTCGACAAGTACAATGCCATCTGGTTATCCGCGCCTGCTTACCACAACCTCACACCAAAAAATAAGTCATAAGAGGAAGTTTCTCAATGGAATGGGAAGCATAGGAAGGAAATGAGCCGGTACCTGCTTGGAGTTGTAACCCAGTCTCTATGAGGCGGAAGCCTCCCCACTCAGCGTCCCATATTCAATCGCGCAATTGAGTATACACCAGGCATTGTTTGACTTGTATATGTATGCTCGATATAAATCTCACGATGATGCAAAATTGAACTACATGGAGGACGCCTTGCATCGTTTTCACACGGTCAAAGATATTTTCTTACTCAGGCGAGCCGGCCAAAAGGCGAATGCCAAAGCCAATGCCCTGAGAACACAACTCGTGAAGAGGTGAAATGTAGATAAGGAAACAAATGCTGGAACTTGGACGCCGTCGAAGAACCGGCACGAAATGAACACCTGGCGTAGTCATATCAACCCCAAGATAGACAATTCCAAGGAGTACGATGCCAACTGCAACTTTCCGAAGATCCACTTGATGTCTGATTGGGCCAAACAGATTCATTGATACAGAGCCTTGCAACAATATTCTGCCGAGAGGCATGAACAAGCACATAAAACCAACCTCAAGGACAGTTGGAACGCCTCTGATCACAATCTTAACTACCTACCACAAGTAATCACTTTTCAGCGTCGCATTCTCTGGTTCGAAATCAGAGAGCTCAATCTCCAAGCCCTTGTTCAGCATTGGGAGGACAGCGCTGCCACCTGCAAAGTCTTCCCTTCCGGCGTTGATCTGGCTGCCCCCCTGAGCTCCCAGTCATATGCGAAGCCCAAATTCATGTGACCCCAAAACCGCCGTGATGGAAAGCATCCTCACGCTCTGATCAAAGACTTCAGAGCATTTCTTGACAATACGCAAGATGCAATGCACCGCGCAGCAATATACAGCACCACGCAGGAGTTTATAAAGCATAAGAGTCGTAACAAGATGTATATATTTGATGAAAAACTGCACGCAATGGAGCTCTGCATTGACCATGGTATTATGGTTCAAGTTGAGAGTTTAGAAGGTGAACTCATATCTCAGATGTGTCGATGCACAGGAAGCCAGCTCTGGCGCGGAGGGGATCAACCAAACGACTGGGTGTGGGAACAGCGACGCCCGGGCAGGTGGTATCGCACGCTGAATGTGCGTCTCCGATGGCAACTGCAACGACTATTGGAAATCAAGCTCCCAAAAAACGATGGAGCTTTTGTTGAGTACTCGTTAGCCCTGGCGCTCACCACAATACCAGAAAACCCGGGTAACTTGGATCCCGTCTGGAAATCTGTGCAAGTAAGAAAAGCTCCGGCAGCCGTTGCTTTGCAAGTTTTCAGTGTGGGAAACATCGTCGGCTGCACGCACGTAATTCCAGAGATAGCTAATAGTAGTAAGACATGAGACGGATGGAACGAGCGATCGATTGTCAATAACCACATAGACCTTGCAACTTGGAATGATGTGTATAATTGGTAAAGAGAGAATTGCATTTTGCGCGCAGGTAGAAGGAACGCGAGGAGAGATTTTTGCAACATCACCCATCGCATTGCGATCCCGATGCATGCGTGTACCCAATGAACCCATTCCAACGTAGGATCGCGGTTGGCCACAATGCCAGAGTGTTCATTTAAAATAGGAGACCGACAGAGCAAGTAGAAACGTTGACACAGCGATCGGAGGGCGATATGCAACGCGACACTTGGTATTGAGGCCGGGCGCGGAGTAATCCGCCACCAGGGTGTCTCTGACGGCTCTGACAGAGTGCGACCACTCTGACCGAGCCATTCCACCTTGACCGAAATATTGTTTGCTGATGCAGTCGGGTCTGTTTGGGGCCTCACAACTGCCTGAACCGTCAATTCAGTCGTCCCGTACTTTATATCTCTCTTACAGAAGTACTCGGCCACGACCCTCCAATCCAGTTGCGTCAGTTCATCAAGCCTCATCTGCTTCTGCCGAAATCTCTCCATGGGGTGCCATACCATTTTGGAGATTGTGCCCATCACCCAGCCAGGTTTGTCATCTGCGCTCAGCTTGCCAAGCTCTGGATCTTCCTCATCATCATCCTTGTCTTCCCCATCCTGTATATCTTCGGAACTTGCAAGATCGCTCAGATCATCTCTGATAGCATTCACCATCTCTTCAAATGTTGTTTCAGGCTTCGTGGTTGTCAATCCTGCCATTTCAACATTTCCCATATGATCCAGCTCTTGCATATTCGCTGTCTCTGCATCTTGAACTCGCTTTCTTGCCACTGCAGTCTCTCTATCCACATAATCCTCGATCGATTTCTCTTCCTCGTCGTTGCTTGAATAGTGCGTTTCACGTTTCTTCTCTGCCGAAACCTTCTTTCTAGATCATCAGCTGCACAATGCTCCCAACGCTCAGACCATTTCTGCCTACCATCCACTCTTCCCCTCATTTGCTGGATGACGTCGTGGTGTGGATTTGTGCATTGATTTGCCGTATTTGCCCACCGGAATTGGCCAGTGGTTTTCTTTCAGAGCATTGACCATTGTACCATATGTTGACCTTGTTGTTGGGCGAGATGTTGGATGTTGCAAGATATGGACCACATGGAGGCAAGCTGCGTCTTTCATGTCAAGGTTGGTAGGTTTGATCAATGCGAACAAAGCAAAATCAGCATTTTGACCGTCACCTGATTGGGAATAGTCATGCTAACTGTACATTATGACTTGATGGTTAGCGTGTGATTCATGTAAGATCCCGGCGATGTCTTGAGACGAACATCACCAGACATCCTTTCCGTCCAAGAATGTCCCTTTTATATCTACCAAAAATGAGATAGCAGCTGTCATTCATCACAATGTATCCCTGTAAACAAACAAACAACATTGGACTGACTTACCGCAAATTGCGCGACCATTGGAATCCCCTGCAGCTATACGCTGTGCAGCTATACCCAGCCGGATTCAGCTTGAATTGAAGGTGCAAGTTGGCTGTGACTCATTCCATTTTGACTTGTAGCTAACTATATAATCTTCAGGACTTCCCACTTCTTTTCGTGATCATCTTTCTCACTGTTGCACAACAGCAAGTCATGGCCCCAGAAACACTTCAACCAGGTGCGATCGGAGCCGAATCGAGCCGAACGACAGGCACTTCAAACAGTGCGCCACCTGGTGAGGCACAGCAGAAACGCAGACACCTGTCAGTCCACTGCGACACTGCAATTGTAGCCACCGAAAATATGACCCAGGACGTGCATTGAAAAATAGTACGTAAATCCGGAAGCAGCAAGAATAAGGAGCAGCATGCGATCAGGTGTGAGTCAATCCAAGTCAATGTAGACGACGGTCAACTAACAATGTGTTACGGAGGTGTTCGGCCCTAAGTAACTATACTTCTCAAGTCCGTACCGGGTACACGGCTGTAGATTCTATTTCCTTAATTCTAAGTATGCAGATATCATGTCCTTAGGAATTAACTGCAGATAACTTCTTTGTTTCTTAGATAAAGGTTTTGCAAAAACCTTTCCTAATTATGTGCGCGACAATGGATCGTTCCGTCTCTTAAAGGCCTTCGTACCTGTCTCTGATTTCCGGATGAACTGATCAGTGGTCTCAATGGTTCGCTGTAGCTGGCTTAACTCCAAATTGCTATGCCCCAATCTACCAATATCGTGAATTGTAGCATGAACCCTCGATAACCTTTCCGGATGAATAAGATCTAAATCGTCACAAGATCTTGGATCCTGCTGGAGGTCCCTGGGTGTTGCCGATATTCTTCTGCTGCGTTGATTTGTATCAACCGGATCAACCTGACCCATGACGTGTGGTGAAGCTGCAGTATCCAAGGATAACCTCCTATCCACCGGGGGAAACGCTTCCGATGGTTTTCGCAGATTATCGATATGGATAACTAATCCCTGTTGTAACCCGATAATTGATGATATCCACCAGATGCTCTGGGCCAAGAAGATTTATTGATTATCTCTGGCGTAAGATACAATCCTTTCTAAAGCGTAAACGATAATGTCGTTGTCGTTCTCGAAGGTAACAGTCATTCGTTGCGTAATGCTTATCGAAGTTGCGGGGCTGCCACTACATGAAGCTACTAAATTCTAAGAATATACTCGTAGGTATAGGTATCATAAAAATGCAATGATAAAGCAGGATTTATCTCAGCTGGTAGGTATTGTTGTCGTTCTGGCTGTTGACTGATAATCCTCCTCATTGCCCGAACAACATGATCTCTTTATAGTCTCTCGGAACCCTCTCCAGACTATGATTAAATCCCTCAATGATAGCCACGTATCTGTGCATCTTACACTCTCACAATGCGCCTGGTAGAGGCGGCCATGAACCCACTCGTGTTCATGCATGATATCATATCAGCTCATTAATCAGACCATAACTTTAACTTAGACATCTCACAATCGTATGATTTTGGTAGTTGGAACATTCAACCAATTCCCCATATTGGTTATGCCTTATCGCAATTAATAACTCCTCTCAGTTATTAATTCTCTCGTCATAGATTTGCTCGGTAACTAGCCAATACTATGCCAATGTAGACATTAGATGAATTTGCCACCCATGCTGCTCAAATCAATGAAGCAGTGTTTGCTCCGGCTATATGCCAAGGACTTGAATCCCTCAGTTACGTCATGTTTAGGCCAACCAGGCCGGGACGTGCCTCACTGAATCCGTCCTCATTACGGTTAGGAGTGAGGAGCCCATGTACTCGCATAATGACTATCAACTGCCGTGTATGAACCCACTCATACAATCCCCGCATAGTATCTAAGAATGAAAGAAGATTGAAACTACTAGCACTGTTGATGCACATGAACATCCCAGTAGGCTTGGTAGTTGCAAGTCCGTCTGCCAGCCTCGGCTGTCTGCAATCTTCACGCAAATAGTGTAAACCCCCGCTAAGGATTTCACCACGTGACCCCAAACCTGTATCTTCTTGCATCGTAATGCATTCTCCTGATAATAAGTGTCACTCGTTGCTGCTGAAGGAGAACCCCTGACACAATGCAACGCAAGGCTGGGGTACGTAGAGAGCTACGTGACCAATTCATCGCTGCCCGTAATGGCAAACCTCCACGGTCGACCAAGGCATTTGTTCGCATAGTCCGCGAAATTGAACGTCACAATGTGGTCAGTTCCGGGATTTTTGCAGACGAATTTGGTGATCAATGTCCCCGGAAATGGACGAAGCAGGCTTTAAAGATCTTAGAGGAGGCTATGGAGTTGTACATGGTTGAGGTAATAGCCGAATCTCACCTGAGATGCAGCAACTAATTTCTTGTAGGTTTTCAACATGTCAGCGACTATGGCAAGAGGAGGAGGTCGGGTACAGCTTGAACAGTCTGACATGCGTCTTGCCTTGAATATGGCCAAATGGCTAAAGATGGGTTTTCGCGTGCCACGATAGAGGAAACACAATGATCAATCAAGGAACCTCGCACCAAAGTCCAAGAAGAGAAGAAGTGGGGTGTTGTGTTTCCCGGGCATAACAAGGTGATGACTGCGATAGAACGACACCTGGCAATGGATTGTGAAAATCAAACGGAGGGCTGTCTTCGTTGTCAAAATGGCACACCAAAGAATACACAGCCTCCATGTAGGCACGAAGGCATGGGTGTACCTCCACCACAACCGGCGCCACTGAGGCCCAGAACGCCACCTGTGCCACCTGATGACAGTGAGAGAACTCAAAGCTCCGAAACAGATGGTGTGCCACCCAGATATCTGTATATACATACTGCGCTTCCCAGCTCTCAATTTTTCAATCTTCATCCATATGCCAAGGATCACATGCACAATAAAGATTTTATTCCAGATTTGCTGACTGATGAAGGTCCATCAACAGGTTAGTACACTATCAGCTGCGTGATAATGCAGCTGACAGCCATTGTGTAGACAACAGCAGCCTTTTGAGTGAACCTGACAGTGAAGACGAGAGTTGACTGAAGGGAACGGGATTTTTGAATATTATCATTATCTACAATAAACGGACACTTTGAAGTATATTGTAAAGGGTATATTTATATGCATGATTATAGAACAATGTAGTAATAAAGAAGACCGTACCTGAACAGCACAGAACAGCTGCCACAAGACCATTATTGATAAACTATGCCAAAGTGAATGGTTCCATAATGCAGATACGCCCGTGGCAAAATGAATGTCAATGGAGCGTCCACGATTTTTGATCCTGCAAGTCGGGTAGTAAAAACGGGATTTGGTAGTGAATATACATAATGGAAGTGTTGCCACCATTTATAGACAAAAGAGACAGCAACACGCTCCCTGCCGCATCTTGAAAATGAGCGTCAACAGTGCGTCAACAATGTTAGATCCTGTAAGTCAGGTAATCAAAATGCGATTTTGTAGTGAATACACATAATGGAAGTATTGCCACCATGTATAGGCAGAAGAGACAGCAACACGCTGCCTGCCCCATCTTGAAAATGAGCGTCAACAGAGCGTTAACAATTTTAGGTCTTGTTAGTCTGGTAATTAAGAAGTAATTTTGTAGTGGTTATACATAACAACAGGATTGACAACCTTTATACACAAAAAAGAAAGCAAGACGCTCCCTGCCCCATCTGGAAAATGAGCATCAATGGAGCGTCAACAATTTTTGGTCCTGTAAGTCGGGTAATACAAACGTGATTTGGTAGTGATTACACATAATGGAAGTGTTGCCATCCTTTATAGGCAAAAAAGAAAGTGACACGCTCCCTGCCCCATCATGAAAATGTGCGTCAACAGAGTGTCAATGATCTTGGGCCTTCGATCATGGTTTATGGAAGCGTGCTGTGGCTGTTAAAGTCCATATACTCAGTTTTGGCCGTTTTTGTAGTCTAAAACGCTCATGAACACTTAGTTGCACCTTTGTAAATGAAATAAGTTGTTACTGTTCAGGAGGCTATCGCAGGACTATCACTTGCTTATTTACTCATAAAGGCTGCCAACCTCTTGTTTATAGATACGTGCGATTAAGCACCGCTTAGATTACACAAGATGCAAGACCATCAATTGTTGACGCTCCATTCACCCTCATTTTCAGGGTGGGGTAGGGAGCATCTCTCTACTTGTTTGCTATGTACAGGCTGTAAATACATCTGAAAATGACAATGCGGTACCATAGTCAATATTTTGCAATTGACAATAGGATATCTGAATTTGACCATGAATGGAGAGACCCGAAACGCAGAACCGGAGATTGGAACTGATGGGTCTAGCCAAACCCAGCAAAACATGCGGGATGACGGGTACTGGTCCGGGTTTGGCCTGCCAAGTGGCAGCAGGTCGGGTCTTTGGATGGGTCAAGAACCGAACCGACCTGTTCTTACAGTCCGAACCCAGGCCGCTGGCAGGTTACCTGGACCCGTTGCTAACAGTAATTGGGTGACACCGAGGATCGGAATAACGTATCTGGACAATGGTACAATGAATGGCCAGTCGCCATGTGGGTGGATTCTACAATTTTCCAATGTCTGAGAGACACGGTTCTGCCAATGCTTGTCAACAAACCTCCGGAGTATCCCGAGCCTGACAAAGACAAAGCATCAAATGAGGCGCTCCTGCTAAAGCCTGAAAGTAATAAAAGGGCCTTGCCTTGTGCACCTCCTCCTCAAATGGTGTCGCTATTTTGTCCGCTGCCAGGCCAAGTTTGTCATTTGAAGTGGTGGCTCACAAAGTTGTCTGCAGATCATTTGAATATTTTCTACATGTATGCGGAAATGGGCAACGATGAGCGCACAGAAATGCAGCTCAAAGTCCAAGAATCACCAAATCCCTATGTGTTCGTAACTACACCCAAAGTGGGTTGGACAGGCCTAAATCTCACAGCAGCAAACCATGCAGTAATAACTTGGGAATTCTGGGTATTGAGTTAGCAGCACCAGGCATTTGCATGGGTTGTCCGACTGGGGCAAAACTGAGTTCCACATACCTGGCTATTGAACACTGGACCAAGTGGTTATCATAACAGAGCGAGTGATCTCCACCAGCTCTCTGGAGCGGCACAAATGAAAGTCCTGCATGACCTGTTGAGCTGACTGAACATCACGACTTCGATGATATACCGGATTCTATAGTGTCGCGAAGACCATACGAAGCAGCGTATGGAGCAAGAAGATGTCGTGCCATCAGACGGCAAGGATGTACGATAATGATCTCGGCAGTGAAATCAAGGTACACCTCTTTAAACATTCTACCAACACAATCTCACCAACTGATGCAAAATAGGCAAATGGTATGGAGAATAAGGCGCTGGTGGGGAGTATTGGTTAGAGCTCGATTCCATTTCGTGTTAGTTGATTATAGTGATGAATATGAAATGAAGTCAATGATCAACACATATCTGGTAAACGGTAACATAGCCTCATTTGGATGCTCCAATATGTAATGAAAAGCAGGTGCGCCAGTTTGATGGTCGACTAGGTCAAATTCTGTGGTGCTGTACATTTCTCTCTGTGTCAATTTGACGAAGTTGCAGTCACATATCATCTTCATCGTATATTGTCTGTGTGGAATTGTGATGCCAAATTCTGCGATCAGGATTCCAGTTATCAGGTGTGCCTGAACCTCCATGTGTGATTCAAATTATATGTTTCTTGTCTATTGCAGGCACACCGGACACTACAATTGCAAAAGAATTCGGAATATTCACTGAATCTATAATGCTGAATAATTTACAGTCAAGTGCACATGAGAATCGCTATCAACATCTCAACTCTCCTGAGCCAGATCCATCACGGTATATCTCTAATCATCCAGGGTTACAAAGACTTTCCAAGCAATATCGAGTTGATGTATCATATCGTGAGACACGGCTCGCATATTCCAGGCATACCAGAAGAATCACGCCGAGTATATCCTCGCTCAGTAATGAAATCCAGGCACACCTCAGATCCACCCTCCTGTTGAGTGTGATGGTCTCAGATTCGACACCGCACACATATTCTATTCAATGGCCAATTTCGCCATGCAGGCACTCATCATTCACATATCATCCCACTCCAGGCACGCCTCTGAATCATAAATACCCACTTTGCATTACCTTTGGATCTGAGGCTGCCGGCGCACAGAGTGTCATCTGTCAGACACTAAACCTTTTGGTGCAGGTGCAGCTCATCCCGCTCGAACCCAGCGTAATATCTGAATCTAAGCTTCATCAGTATGTGAAGGCAACCGATTAAATACCATAACTGTCATGCTCCATGTAAAGCTATTATTTGGAGGAAGGTGTCCACCACATGCTTACCATAGATGCACTGCCCTGGCCAATAAGTAACCACACTTAACTGAATTGTGCCTAGGAAGTGTGTTCGGACCTTACATTTCCAAGATCCTATAATAGCTTCTGTCATTCGGGCTCCATAATCTAGCTGCAGCTTGAGAGAGCGAACCTCAAAAGACACCTTCTGCTAAGTGATTCTGCAGATGACTGGCAACTCCTGCTCACTTGTATACCACAGTTCCTTGAATAGGCTTAAATTCTCAACACTTCTAATGCAGACTTAACCTCATTTTGACTAACTTGTATGTTTGGGCCTCCAAAAACTCATATCTTAAAATGGATTGTGTGAACTGATTTCCATCAAGAGAGCTCGAAGAGATAGAGTATAAATGGCAGTCTCTGCTCAGTGGCTCAATCGGTGACTGGCAATCCCCTGCCCACCGCATATCTTGACCACCTGAAGTGCGTGACAAATCATAAACACACGATATCTGATTTTCGCCAACGTCCAATCCCAACTGTGCATGAAGAACAACTCATGATGAATGCTCGAGTAAAGAAACGGCAGTTTCTGAGAGTACAAGTAACTGTCAAAATAAGGCGAGCCTGCAATCGCAGCTATTAGGTTGTATCCTACATGCCAATTCAATACTAGCTGCAGCCCGATTGGCCAGAACTGCATGCTGTTATTCGTCTTTCCACTGTCAGATAAAGCCTCATGATGCATTCATATTGTTCTTATTCACTGCTTTGAACGCCAATATTCATGTTAAGTCAACATTGTAGCATTGAGACTCATAATGTTTGTAATTGAATGATGTGGTGTTTACATGATAGTATGCGCAACATCTTAATGTGAGTGACTATTTATGACCCATTCGCTACCAATCTTGGCATTGACGAGAACTGGAATCGATTAGATTACCCCTGAGTCTTCATCATACCTTTACTGTTCTTTCTCTATGTCGAATCTCTCCTTTGTAAACCCAAATTCTCCGTCCACTCTTACACTGACTGCATACATATTGTGACTTCAGCAGACTCAGACTGCTGAAAGTGAATTTCTGCACCGGATATTGCCTAATCCACCGCTAACGTCGTTGCAGAATCCTGAAACAACAGAATATCATCAAAATAGGGTGTCTATCTGACTGGTATACCGCATTCAGAGATTCATATTTATCCACTATCAGCAACAAACTCAGTTTGAACCAATGTAACTTTAAATGTTGCCACTCACGAAGATCCCAACTCTATTCTCTGTCCTTGTCCTGCAAGATTCTTCAACAACCTGACAATGCTGTGCCACACGGTCACCTCTCGTATGCTCGAACTTGAGGCATAATGAACTACCTTCGATGGAGTTATATGCAGGGACGATCATGATCAACCCATTTCTCAGGATTCAATTGCTCGTGTACATCCGGAGAATCTCAGATAACGCCTGCAGTTCGTTGAATGACTATCCCTAAGAACCCAGCCATCTCTCAGAGATGGTATGAGATTCCCGCATTGGTTCGGCGACAGTCCCAGGTGCTCCCAAACTTATCACAACCGCTCCCTTGGTGCACCCATACCAGTCATTGGAGATCCCAGTTACTCCGAAGGCCGGCCGGAATGCCCTTCTAGGGTCTGATTTTCTCCTGACATTGACACTTCTAACTTTACAGTCCACCTCCTCTCATACACTCCTGGAGGCTCCCAGTGACTAAAATACATTTTGCTGATGCACCATCTCCATTAGGCTCCTCCCGGCAGCCCTAAAGCTCTCGGATTTTCCGGCTGGGGCCTGGCAGACCAGCGATTGCAGCATTCACGATTGTCAAAATGGTCATATCGACGATTGATGTAACTATCAGATGTATCGATTCATCATCCCCAGGCCAGTGCCATGACAATAGCTAGGTATGGTTTTCACCCACCCTCTTCCCAGCAATGTCAGGATCCACATAGGCAATGGTGAACCTAAATGGGTCGACAGAGAAATTCGTCGAGGCGTCGCGACGCACCTTCATCGGGGAAGACCTGTGACTCGAGGTTTCTTCCTGGTCGTCTTCTGTATCTACACATCATCAGGAAAAGCAAAAGAAGCATCGGGGCGATGAAATTCATACCAATGTGCACGAGTTTCATCTTGTTAGTCAGGGTATCTTCGAGGGTACTCTTCCTTCGGCGAAGGCCAACCTCAGCGAACTCATCCAGTGCTGCCTTGAGTCTCTGACCAGCGAGGTTAGTCTTGTCTGCCACGTACTGTTTCCAAAGCGGCCATTTACACGCCAGATGACTGTTTCCAGTAACGCAACGATCGATCAGAAGATTACATTGCTCGGGGCCGGCGCCTTGCTTGTTGATGATGCTCATGGACTGGGCAATCTCCCAGACGCGCTCCCTCACTTTATTATCTATCCGTTGTGTTGTCAAGCCACCCTTATCCTGCCAAATCCCCATGGTGTCTGCTGCCCATTGGTTAGCTCCAATACCGGTGTACTTGACCCAGGCGCAGACTTGTAGAGTCGGCATCTGGATTGTATTAGCATCTGTGACGACTGATTTTGGCAACCAGAAGGCATCGCATTACATTTTAGGTTCTCAATGGTGGTCAATGATTGAGTAGTAGATATTCAATGCTTGTTACTCTAAATAAGCATCGGGAGTGTTAAATATATCATCAAGGGTGATGCGATGCGGTAGCAGAGGTGAGGAGGGTTTGTGGAAGGTTCTGGAGATTGTAAGTAAGGTGGGCAGGCAAGGCAAATATATATATGGGCTTGGAGGGTTTTCTTGATCCGGCGACATCATCTTGGCTGCAATTCAGCTAGGAAACAATTTATAACGGGCGGGGTCAGGCGTAGGTGATATTGGTAACTTAAATGGGATATTGTAATCGGGGCAAGGCTCGAAGTTCGTATCGAGGAAATCAGAACAAGACAAGAGTCGAAGCTGGTTCAAAGTCGTACTTGCTGTGCTATACAAGAGAACAAGTAAAGAGAGAAGAAAAGGAAATCCTCCAACACCAAACAACCTCTCTTTGAATACACTTCGTCTGCCACCCTCAAATCATTGCTCATGCTCCGACGTACCATCCGAATATCCAACCGTGATCTTACACACCGCCACCATCACAACTTTTATCAATACAACCACACGACATCGTCCGACGTCGCAACACCTCAGGCTACTTCCTTATCATAACAAATTATCCCACCACCATCTTCTAACGTTCCTACACCGTCTCCGCATCCATCCACATCTCCACCTTTCTGTAACACCAACTCCATTCCTTCGTCCCACACTACCCCTCCAATCCATCACTTGCAACCCGAATTGTGACAGTATCCCCCTCCTAGGTTCGAGGTCCTCCGAGAACTTTCTCTAATGGCCCTGGCTTCATAGGATAACGTCGATGGAACTCATCTGCTGCATCCACCCCATCCACAAACTTTGCTGGTTCCCAGGTCAATGAATGGTACCCAGTCCACCGTATAAGATACTGTAACTGATTCCAGTACATCCGACTATCCTCAACACTCGAAACCTGATACTCTTCATTGCCATCAACTTCCACCGGAGATGGTGGTTTAACTTGTTGTCCACTAAGCGGGTCGTTCAGCACTAGATCCAGAATGGAAACAGGCTGTACTGGATGGATTCGCATCGATGCAGGCAGCTCAAGGTCATATGGATAAGGGGATATTCTACGAACCACCGAAAAGGGTCCCAACTGCTTCCAATCCTATTTCCGCGTAGGCGTAGTTGTTCGTATATGTCGGGCATCGAGCCATTCTTGGGAACCCTCCTGAATATTCAGAGTGGGAATTCGCCCACGGTTTGCACCTTCTTCTTACACCACGTGACTCTGTCTCATTTCTACTCGGAGGTGCTCATGAATCTGCTGCATCATTGCCTGAACCTGGTCAGCACTAACCCGTCGTTGATCCCGATCCTTCGTTGGTTCTCGTATAAACGATATTCGAGGATTTACTCCTTGCAATGCGTAAGACAGGGGTATATTTAGTAGTCTCGGATATCCCGTTGTTCGCAGAAAACTCGGCCAATGGGAGCCACTTCACCCAATCATCCTGCCGATGGTTCACAAACACTCTGAGGTACTGTTCCATACTGGCGTTCATTCATTCCATCTGTCCATCTGTCTGTGGGTGAAAAGCCTTTGACATTCTTCGATCAATTCCCAACCGATTGCACATCTGTTGCTGAAATGTTGACGCAAATCGTGGGCCCCAATCTGAAACGATGGTTAATGGGAGTCCATGAAGGTGTGCCACTTGCCATAGAAACAACTCTGCTAACCCCAGCGCATCTATCGTCGTATAGCAAGGATTAAAATGTCACATTGTCGAAAGCCGATCTACCACTACCTATATTGCTGTTAGGGGTTCTCCCCTAGCAGAGTAATGGTAGTTGATAAATCCATGTGGTGTTGCCCTTTAGCGGGGGTGACACTAATCACGACTCGATTGAGCAGGCACAAGGCTTGGCGGATTCATTCAAAGCGTAATGCCGCAGCACCTGATTTGATGATGTGGCACCTTGCCAGATCGAATGGACATAAGTCCCGCTGAGTAAGTTGTCCTCAACCAGTTTCACTCTTGGATTCTATGCGGTTGCATATGTTATGTTATGCACGGCAGTCGTGTTAGTAAAGGGCTCTCCGGTCAACCAAGCCTCTTGGATAGCGGGGCACGTCCGGGTCAGGTTGAGGACCTAAGCACATAGGACCGAGGGAATCAGGGCGTTGGCAAGAAACCAATAGCGGATGCTACCTCTTGATCCGGGTGGATGGTTCTGCAAGATAGTCTATGAGGATAGATTACGCGCATATGTTCTACGTTGGCATAGAGTGGATTATCCCAACCACAGAAGAGCTATAAGTTATTAAAATAACATAAGACGTGTTCACCGTTGGGTGAGGCGTTCCAACTACCGAATTAAGACAACGATTGGCAAGGGAATAGTCTGAATATGAGCCGATGATGATACGTGTCCTTCGGGACTCGCGAGAACTTCCGATTAGGCGCAGCACATAAGACCCAAGGATATCTATCGGGCAATGTCACTAAGACCCACAGATAAGTGGCTATTATTTGAGGGATTAAATCATAGTTGTAGAAGAGGCAACTATAAAGGACTATAAGAGGATTAGCGCACGAAAACTAAGTCGCAAGGGTATCTACGAGGCAATGGTCTATTGTTGAAGGATTAATTTATAGTTGGGAAATCAGGGGATCATCGAGAGCAATGCCAAGCGCATACTCAAGAGACAGGGGATCATCGGGAGCAATGCTAAGCCCGTACTGTCTATTCCATGAGACTTTACAGAGATCAGGTTGTTCTGGGTTGAAAGGGGCAAGCTTGAACAGCGAGAGAAAACGATACCTACCAGCGGAGAAAGATTCTTATTTATTATTGCGTTTTTATGATACCTATATCTATTACAATTATACCTAGAATCCATTAGCTTTGTGTAGCGGCAGCCCCACACCTTCGATTACTCTTTACGTGGATAAATGCCAGTTACCTTCGAGAACGATAAGGATATTATTGTATACGCTCTGGAGTGTGTTATAGCTCATGCAAGACGAACCCAGCAAATCGTTGTGGTACAGTGCGTGTGGTGGTCATCTTCGATTATTGGACTTGAGCGGGAATTGGTTTTCCATATCGATAGGCTCCAAGGCGAAAAGGATACAACTCCACAGGAGCAACTTCCCCGAGAGGTTTCGGCCACCCCTAGGGACTTTGCCGAAGATCAACGAATTGATCAAGTATTAGACAACACCGAACAGTACTTGAGAGAATCTAGGCAGTTAAGAGAGATAGCAGCTTTGAAGACTTCCGGGACAACAACGACTGGTCGAGTTGATCCATTGAAGAGATCTAAGAAGTCTCTAAGGAGCACTCAGCGGATATCCAAGGACGTTGCGACCAATAAAGATTCCTGTAAGATAGAAGGAATAGAAGTCAGTGAGATAAGAAGAAGGAAAGCAGCGGACGACTGCTTGCGTTGCGCTTGGCCCAGTGATAGGAAAGGGAATCATCGAGTTAAGGATTGCCGTTGACAGATTAAACTCAATAAAGGAACTGCCATATTCCCTAAGGATAGGAGTTATCAGAGGCCCGCTAAATCTTCAGAAGGAAGTGATTCTGCAGATAGTTCTGATTCCGAAGATAATATAGATTAGGATCTACGGCCGTACCCACCTTGAAGTACTTAAGAGAAGTGTCTTGGATAGGTGTTGTTACCCCCGTAACAATTGCGTGAAAACCTTCGCACTCCAGAAGCCCTACCACGAAGTCCATCGAAATGTCTTCCCATGATTTTTCTGGTACTGATAAAGGTCGATGGACCCCAGAAGATGCATGCCTTGAGCTTCGAAAACGCTGGCAATCGTGGCAATTCCGAACATACCAATCAACATCCTTGCGCATTCCCTTCCAATAGTATACTCGATCAAGCAGGTTGAACGTCTTCGCTCATCCTAGATGTCCTGCTAACGCTGTATCGTGATGTTCCTGAATAATGCGCAGACGCAGCTCATCACTATCCGGCACATATAAATTCCCTCAATACCGTATTCGTCCCTCATCCTCTCTGAATTCCGCGATGGTAATCTTCTGCATCCCGTTCTCTGTTCGAATTGCTTCTAGTATCTTTCCTGGTAATGGGTCAGGCTGATATGCCTTTATCATAGGATCGAAGATAAAGGGACGGCCCTGTGCGGGCGGGCTGTCCGCCAACAAACGCAATTGTTCCGGTAGGTTCTGCGGCTTTAGAACCACCTGTTCCATATTTCTAAGTCTTTCATCCCCCCCCTCAGGGAGGTCTCCTGGCCTCCTTGTCAAAGCATCTGCTTTACCATTTGATTTGCCTGGTCTATAGACTATCTTGTAGTCAAATCTAGTCAAAATTTCTGACCACCGGGCCTGTCATCAGTTCAAAAGCTTTGTTGACATAAAATACTCAAGATTCTGATGGTCAATTTTCATTTTAAGCGGATATGCAGCCCCCTCACACTCCGGTCTCCATTCTTCTAACGACTTAATAATAGCCATAAGCTCCATATCGTATATATCATAATTGCATTCGGCCGGAGAATGTTTCTTGGAAAAATATGCCACAGGATGTAACACTCCCTCATCATCATATTGTGACAATACTCCAGCGGATACATAGTCAGAAGCATCCGTCTCAATGATCACTTCTCTATCAAGATTGAAATGTCCGAGTACTGGAGCCGTTGTAAATGCGGTCACCATCATTCCGAAAGCCAACCGTTGTTCCGTTTCCCATATGAATGGTTCATCTTTCTTGGTCAGCCTTGTTAGTGGCTCCGCCTTGTCAAAGTACTTGGGAATAAATCGTTGATAATAGTTGCAGAACCCAAGAAACTGTTGCACTTCGAAGAGGTTATGCAGCCTACCATTCTTTGTCTTCTTTTCTCGACTCCAATTCCTCACGGTCTCAACCTTATCCTCATACATTGATATCCCCGTTGTTGATATAATCAAGCCCAGATACCGTACGATCTCCTTATGAAACTCGCATTTCTCCGGCTTCAAATACACACCTGCCTCCAAAAGACATTTCATAACCCACTTCACATGTTCCACATGCTCTTCCTCCAAATCACTGTATATCAGTATATCATCCAAATACGCCGATGCAAAATCATCCAAAGGCTCCCTTATAGTATTATTGATATATCCCTGGAAATCCGCAGGAGCATTCATTGTCCCAAATTGCATAACGATTGGTTCAAACAATCCATATCTCGTCCGGAAAGCCAACTTATGTTCATCTCCCTGCTTAACCCATAACAAATCATAGGCCCCACAGACATCAAGTTTCGTATAAACTCTAGCTTGTCGAAGTAAATTCAGAGTTTCCTGTATTAGAGGAAGGGGATACTGATTTTTAATCGTTTTACTATTTATATCCCGGTAATCAATACAAAACTGAAGCCTTCCATCCTGCTTCTTTGCGAAGAGGACTCGTGCCGCAAACGGTGATGACGATTGACGGATGAATCCTTTTGACATATTCTCCTCTAACCATTCTTTCAGGGCTACCAACTCGGCCCTTGACATTGAATAAAGGGGGCCCCATGTTGATGTCTCTCCTTGCTTGAGGCGTACTTCATGGTCGATGCCTGGTCGGTATGGTGGAAGTCGATCAGCTAATACTTTATTGAACAAAGGGAGAAACTCATGATACTGTTTCGGAACAATCTCCTCCAGGGGTCGTTCCCTAAGATCCTTTGTTTCAATAGCTGTATTAATATCATAAAAAGACACCTTAAACACCAGAATCTTCCCTTTCTTGACTGTTCGAAAGAACGAGGATTCATTGAGCATAACGATATTTGCTCGAATGGGGCGTCGAGGGCGTATCTGTGGTTCAAACATCCCACTAGGGGCATGAACTGGTTCAGGAAGTTCCTCTGTAACTCCTTGAATCGTAACAGGTGCATCGTGACAATGTGTCGTACAGAATTGTGATCCGAAAGTGACCATATTAGATGCAAACCATATTGCAACATTGGGTAATCATAAGCAGGGAATTCCAAGGACAATCGGATAATGTCCCAACTTTGTAACGAACATAGGTAGTTGTCCCTGATGATCTTGGATGATCATTGCTACTTTAGCAACGTGCGTAATATCCCCCGATTCTATAGGTCTTCCGTCGATAACTTCAACTTGTCGTTTCTCCTTTAACTCCTGGAGCGGTATTTCATGATGGTGAGCAAAATCTTAATCCATAAATGCAATGCCTGTAGCTCCGCAATCGATCAGGGCATGTGTGGGTATTTTATGAGTATTCACGGTCAATGTGCAGGTTATAACCAAATGGTTTCCTTCGATTGATCCTTCCAATACCTCCACCTTACTGACAGATAAACGCGATATTCCAAAGCATTTTAAAGCATTTAAAACAAAACTTTTTCCATCAACTAGAGGGCCATCCTCCTTTAATTGACTTGCTCTTTTCCCGATTCCTCAGAACCTGCCCCGGTCCCTACTTCCTTCACCTCCACTCAAGCCGCCTTGAACATCTGAGCCTTTTTCCTCGCCACACATTTCGTAGCCCTATGGTTAAACCCACCACAATACAAACACCTTCCATCAGTAAACCTTTTTGCCCTTTCTTCTGCGGAAATCCTCCTTCTGCCTGCGCTGAGATCCATTGGTGCGGGTCCAGTATATCCAGCCACTGTTCCAGTGGGGGCTCCTGCGGGATCCTTAGGAGGGGCCGAAGGTCTGGGGTAAGAGGCAAAACATGTCGCTCCACCCTTGTTCTGTGCCACCTTCTCCGCACGTCGTTGCCGAATCTGATCATCCCGCCTCTGACAGAGCGTTACAAACCCAGGGAGTTTCTTCGGCATATTGCTGGAAGTAAAGGAGTCCATCATTTCTTCAGACAACCGCATTCGTAAAGCATTCCACAAGGCCGAAGGATTCCAATCCAGATCTGCGGCAATAACCTGCAACTCAGCATAGTACTGAGAGAACTCGAGGATCATTTGTTTAATCTCCCGCATTTTTCGTTCGGCGGTGGCTACTCTGTCGGGGTCTCCAAAAGCCGCTTCCAGAAGTTGTATAATAGCTGGTACGTCTTCCAGTCCTATCTGCCCGTTCTCCCGGACGTGTGGCAAAATCTGGCCTAAGGCTATACCCCTCAGGCGATTGAATGCATACTGCATGTTCGACTGCTCGTCAGGAAGGCTGGCAGGCTTGTGTCGTATGACCATCTGGAGTTGAGCAATCCAGCCTCTCAACTGAGCTCGATCCAACCCTGAAGAGTCTGGGGAGTCGGGAAACTTCTGTCCTCGGTCTTCGGGTTGTTGGGGGGAAGTCGGCGATATGTGGGCCGCTACGGATAGCGCATTGGCTAACAGCGTCCTCAAAGCTCGGACTTCCTCTCCTGATCGTCTGGCATCCCGTGTCATCTCGTCCTGCTCCTGTCGCAGGTCTTCGTCCGTTCCTGCCGTCCTGGGGACTCTCCTGGCTTCTGCTAGTTCCTGCCTCAGTGATTCCAGCGGTTGTTCAAACGTCGAGTGGTCGCACTCCGGAGGTAGGAACTGTTGTGTCTGCAGGTCTGTGAAGTGATTCTGTAATGCGATTATCTGTGTCGGGTGATCGCACACCCTCCGTACGATGGCCACGGGCTCAGTATACCACGCTACTCTACTCAGCAGCTCCTGTGCTTCTCCGAGCAATGTCTGTCTCTCCCCGAAATCGATCTCCAGCAGGTTCCTGTTCACGATTCCTCCTATGATGTCCTGGTCGTCCGCGAACACCGAGGCCACCCGATCGTGCTGTTCTAATCCTGACATTGCAACGAATCAAACACATCTACCGGTGCTAATTGTATCCGTCAATTTCAGAAGAATTTGGAGTTGGCGGTTCAATAACAATTAACGGAACCGGTGCAGGCATTGCTGTTGCTGCTGCTGGTGCGTGTCCCTCCGTCGGGTGTGTTCCGAACATCAGCAATGACCCTGGTTTCCGTCAGAAACACCCGGGTGTTCCGGACGGCTCTGACGGTTCTGACGGAACGTGGTACCCTCTGACGGAGAATTACATGCTACCCGTCGCCCAGGCGACGGGTCGCATTCCACACGTACCTCATTTACTCTTGGTGACGTATACGCACCATCAGAACAACACGTGTGTTACACTCTTCGCAGAGGCTGCAGTTATGCTGAAGCCATTTTTTCTCCGGCCACCGCTTCTTTGGAAATGCTGCTGGTACACCTGGAAATCATAGCTACTACTTATCGTTCAACGATTTTCAAAACTTATGCATTCAGTTTGTATTCTCATCTATGTAGCTATGTATCTATATAGCTACCTATCTACACACAGTTTATCTGGACTGGCAGCACGCGTTGATTGTCCTCCGTTACCCCTGTATCTCCATACACCCGCCATCGCACATTAACGATGTACTTAGAGGCTGTGATTGAGCGGGTTGAGAATTGCATTTGGAGGCCGAGATCGAGTGTACTCAGAGATGCACATAGTGGCCGTGATCGTGCGAACTTGGAGGCCGAGATCGAGCGAGTTTGGCAATGCACTTGGAGGCTGTGATTGAGCGAGTTTAGAGATGCACTTGGAGGCCGTGATTGTGCGAAATGGGAGGCCGTAATCAAGCGAGTTTGGAGATACACTTGGAGGCTGTGATTGAGTGAGTTTGGAGATGCACTTGGGGGCCGTGATCGTGCAAAATTGGAAGCCGTAATCGAGCGAGTTTAGATATACACTTGGAGGCCGTGATCGAGTGAGATTGGAGGAGTACTTGGAGGCGGTCGATGGACGGCGCGCCCGGTGCTGAGACTCTATTCTTCAGTTAGTTAACTCACAACTGTGGGAATGTGACAAGGTGACTTTGGTTCTCAGCTCTCATAGAGAGCTGGCTGATGGCGGTCGATTGTGTAGGGAGGCACGCCGGATGCTGACGCGACATTCAGGGGTCAACTCGTAATTATGAGAATGAAGGGAAGACAAACAATCTTGGGTGGATGCTGTACTCGGTGTATGCTGTACTCGGTGTCAACTCATGATCATGCCATGGAGAGATAGAGAGGGATGACTTAACTTTGTGTTCTGCGATGATGCATGAGATGTGGATGAGAAAGAGAGGGATGGGGGATGAAGATGAGAACGATGTGGAGGATACGAGTGGATATGAGAAATCAGGGATACGACTTGCCTGATTGGGTTGGGAAGACCTCGTATCGGGGTTATTACACACCGGATAGGGACTCATACTTGCTGTATCGGGGATGGTGAATTGACTCGCACACGAAATTCTCTTAAGTCCCAGTTTCTCATGATGATTTGTCCCTTCTCCTCTACCATCACCTAAGAATACGAAGTTAAGTCATCCCTCTCTATCTCTCCATGCCATGATCAAGAGTCAACCTGGCTCGAGGAGCATAGGATGAGGGTGAGAAGTTATGATACTACCAGGGCGCGAGGATTCACCCAATTGCATGGATCTACGAAATCGTGGAAAGAGTGAGTGGGATCAAAAGATGGGAAAGATAGAGTGTGTATTTCGTATAATGCGATGATGTCTTTCTACTCCGGGCTCTGCATTGCAATCCCTTCGTATAATGCGATGATGTCTTTCTACTCTGGGGTCTGCATTGCAATCCCGATTCAAGCGTGTACAGAATGAACCCATTCCGACGTATGGTCACAGTTGGCCACAATGCCAGAGTGTTTGTTTAAAATAGGGGACTGAGTGAGCGAAAAGAAACGGCGAAACAGCGATCGGAGGGCGATATGCAACGCGGCGCGTGGTATTGACGCCGGGCGCAGAGTAATCCGCCACAGGGGTGTCTCTGACGGCTCTGACGGAGCATGTCCACTCTGACGGAGCCATTCCGCCCGGACGGAAATGTTTTTTGCTGCTGAAACAGTTATGTCCTTCACACTCACAGGGTAACTCAAGGTCACAGTCGAACCAAGCGTGGGTTCCCCAGAACTTAGTCCAGCTATTTCCAAACACAGGGTCGTCTAACTCCAAGCCTTCTCCGTATGCGGCGGCTTCTGTCCAATAAATATTCCACGGGGAGGGAACATCCGACTGTTCCCAAAAGTAAACAGGCAAAACAACATCGTCTAACTCGCTGTTCGGCAATTCTTCAACGCTCTCGAAGGCGTTAAGAGGTTCAGGTTCGGACAAGGAACAATGGGTTCGGCAAGATCAAACCAATTCTTAGGGAGGTACAGTTACTGTCGTACTCTCGCATTCGAATATGGGGATCAATGTGGGTACTGACCTATATCAAATCCGGTAAGTCGTGGTAACTCGTCGACGCAATCATCGCAAACGTGAAACCACCGATGATTTGGTCCAAGGTATACCCAACTGGTACCAAAACAAGGTTCGTTACAGTACCTACAACCATTCGAAGGGTGTAGGCACATGTAATTCCGTACGATTGTAGCTACAAAGAAACCAAATTGAAACATAGCTATCGGTAACTTTGCAGTAGTACCAAGCAACATCAAAACAAGGGGTCAAACAATGTTGACAGTACATTCAATATCAGGTACGTTATATGGGACTCGTTCTAGTGTAACGGGCGGGGTCACGCGCAGGTGATATTGGTGAATTAAATGTGATATCATAATCGGGGCAACGCTCGGAGTTCGTATCAACGAGATCACAACAAGAGAAGAGTCGAAGCGGGTTCAAAGTCGTACTTGCTTTGCTATACAAGAGAACAAGCAAAGAGAGAAGAAAAGGAAATCCTCCAACACCAAACAACCTCTCTTTATATACACTTCGTCTGCCACCCTCGAATCATTCCTCATGCTCAGATGTACAATCCGAATATCCAACTGTGATCTTGCACACCACCACCAACACAACTCTTATCAATACAACCACGCCACATTGTCCGACGTTGCAACACCCCAGACCACTTCCTTATCATAACAAATTATCCCGCCACCATCTTCTAATATTCCTACACCATCTCTGCGTCCATCCATGTCTCCACCTTTCTGTAACACCAACTCTTTTCCTTCGTCCCACACTACCCCTCCAATCCATCACTCGCAACCCGAATCATGACACAATCTGCTCAGCATCATCCAAGCACCCTCATTCATCAACTGAATGCTTAAGTTCATCACAAAGACAACTGAAAGCATGCTCTGCAGTCATATCTCACTCGTTTTTCCTTGCTCTAGTTCTTGTACCGCGCAATGATGTCACTGGGTCGGGATCCAAGGAGAATGCACGGTTCATGTAAGGTACGAACTTAACAAAAAGTGACAACCATAAATCAGGCGATGTGCGTAGGAGGGTCTTGTGAGTAGTGTTACCGATTGTTCCAGGTTACCCGGCTGGGGTCCGGGTAGTGACCCGGAATACAGGGGTACCCAGCGGGTTCAGGGACGGGTTCGAACCGGACCGCTGTTCCATCTCACGGTTCCTACAACTTTGTCTCCAATTAAGTATTTGAATTCTCATCGTATCGCCACATGATCTATATGTGAAATGTGCAGATTAATGCCCTGTTTCATCTCCCATTCCCAGATTTGCAATCGGATCAATATTCGTTGAGCCGCTTTGAAATTAGGCCAAATATCACTCCAAAATGACCGGGTTTCCATCACGACTCAACGACAATTGATCCGATTGCAAATCGGAGAATGGGAGATGAAAGACGGCATCAAACTGCATGTTTCACATATAGATAATATCGCAATACGATGAGAACTCCAATACTTAATTGCAGCAAGAAATGTTCACGTTTGAGGAGCAGGTTTTGTGGGGAAACCCGTTTCAACAGTCCGGTACTGTGTCGGAACCGGACCCGGAACTGAACCGGTAATTTGGACCCGTTGTTAACAATACTTGTGCGTGTGCAAAACAATCACTGCCACGAGCTGATTGCAGATGGAGTATGCTCTTTGAGATCCAAGTGATGTCGAAATCGTGAGAGTAATTATACTCTATGCAATTGTATGAAAGAGGAAGAGAGAAATCCTACGAGAGTGGTATGACCCCTGTTTGGAAAAAGTAAATCCAGGTGCGGCTTTGTCTGAGGACCAGCAGGATTGTAATGGTATGAGTAGCGAAAGGACCGTCAAGATGCTTTTTAATGTTGCGACATTCATCAGCAAAATGTAAAATGGTTTGGAAGTCATAACTCAATGACTCAGCTTTTCTCAATAGCCACACCGATCCTTCCAGAAGCTCCCAGAAGCTCCCGAACAGGCTAAGTGCAAAACGATGTGCTTCTCAGGTACTCTCAGAGTGCTTTCAGGTGCTCCTCAACGCTTCTTGAAGTAGCAGAACAGAATACAACAATATTCTAAAGAGTATGAAGTCGTCTTCAGAATGCTATAAAATCATGCCTTTAAGTTGGTAAAATTTTGGAGCTGCTGGGACTATGGACACTCGTCTCCAAGACAGTTCCGGTGCACCTGGAGCCAGAATCTCCGGGAGTGAAAATAGATAATGTCTATATCGAATTGTACAATTCGATACACTATCTCACAGCTATACACTTGAATCAGGCATTCAAATTTAATTAATATACAGACAGCTATACACCTGAATCAGGCATTCAAATCTAATTAATATACAGTCCAGTAGGTATCTAAATCAACATGATTATTTACAAGCCATACGCTATCGATGCCGCCCGATGCAGCATTCTCCCGCACCACATGCGCTGGCCCAACTATTGCTCCAACGGGTACAGTATGCATCTTATTTGTTTGTTTGACAACCCAGATGAACCCGTCAACACAATCAGCCTAACCATGAAGATCTTCATCAGCAAAATGTATTTTAGTCACTGGAAGCCTCCAGGAGTGTCTGAGAGGATGTGGAGTGTAAACTTAGATGCGTCAATTGCAGGAGAGTATGAGACCCTTGGAGGGCATTTCTGCCGGCCTTCAGAGTAACTGGGAGCGCCAACGACAAGCCTGGGAGTACCTAGGAGCGCCAGCGACAAACCTGGGAGCGCTGGCGACAAGTCTGGGAGCGCCTCGAATCAAAGTAGAGCAGTCGGGGAAAAACAACATCTTCTTTGGCAACGCTGCTGGTGCACCTGGAAATCATAGCTACTACTAATTGTTCAACAATTTTTAAAACTCATGTATTCAGTTTGTATTCTCATCTATGTATCTATGTATCTATATACCTACCCATCTGCAGACGGTATGTCTGGACTGGCTGCAGGCGGTGCTTGAGAGCAATTTGAGGTGCGCCAGAAAATGACGACCGAGTGAACTCAGAGGTACACTCCGGAGCCGTGATCGATCGGGTTTGGGGATGCACTTGGAGGCGGTAATCGAGCGAATTTGGAGATACACTTGAAGAACGTGATCGAGCGAGTTTGGAGACCGTAATTGAGCTACTTTGGAGATGCACTTAGAGGCCGTAATCAAGCATATATGGAGATACACTTGGAGGCCGTGATCGAGTGGACTTGGAGATGCACTCCGAGATCGTGATCGAGCAAGTGTGTAGATGCACTTGGAGGCTGTAATGGATCGAGTTTGGAGATACACTTGGAGGCCGTGATCGAGCGAGTTTGGAGAATGGAACCGAGCGAGTTTGGAGACCGTAATCGAGCGAGTTTAGAGATGAACTTGGAGGCGGTAATCGAGCGTATTTGGAGATACACTTCGAGGCCGTGATCAAGTGAACTTCGAGATGCACACCGAGATCGTGATCAAGCGAGTGTGTAGATGCACTTGGAGGCCGTAATCGAGCGAGTTCGGACGAGTACTGAGAGGCAGTTGATGGACGGCGCACCGGGTGCTGAGACTGTTTTCATCAGTTAGTCAACTCGCAACTGTGGGAATGTGACAAGGCGACTTCACCTTTGAGCTGTCATGGAGCGCTGGTTGATGGCAGTCATTCGTGAAGGGAGGCACTCCGGAAGCTGAAGCTACTTTCTGGTGTCAACTCGTAATCATCGGAATGAAGGGAAGACAAACAATCTTGGTTGTATGCTGTACTCGGTGTATGTTGTACTCGGTGTCAACTCATGATCATGACATGGAGAGACAGAGACTAATGACTTAACTTTGTGCTCTGCGATGATGGTAGAGTTGTGGATGAGAAAGAGAGAGATGGGGGATGAAGATGAGAACGATGTGGAGGATTACGAGCGGATATGAGAAATCAACGGTACGACTAGCCTGATTGGGTTTAGAAGACCTCATTTAGGTGTAATCACACTGCGGATCGGGACTTGTACCTCCCGTATCAGGGATGGTAAATTGACTCGCACACGAAATTCTCTAAAGTCCCAGTTTCTCATGATGATTTCTCCCATACCCTCTCATCTCTCTCTTTCTTGTCCTCAACACTACCATCACCTAAGAACACGAAGTTAAGTCATCGCTCTCTATCTCTCCATGCCATAATCAAGAGTTAACACCAAGTACAGCATACACTGAGTACAGCATACACCAAGTACAGCATACACCAAGTACAGCATACACCCAGTACAGCATACACCCAGTATAACATACACCGAGTACAGCATACACCGAGTACAGCATACACCGAGTACAGCATACACCGAGTACAGCATACATCGAGTACAGCATACACCGAATACAGCATTCACTGCATACAGCATACCCCAAGTACAGCATACACCAAGTACAGCATACACCAAGTACAGCATACACTGGGTACAGCATACACTGTGTACAGCATACACCGTGTACTGCGTCATCCCAAGATCGACTGTCTCCGGCACCCAGCCAGTCTCTCATCTCTTGGCAGACCATGTTGTACTCAATTCTCTACATTCGCACAATTACGAGTTAACCAATGAATAGAGTTTCAGCTCGCGTCGTGCCTCCCTCCGGAACTACTGCCTCCAGATTGACCGCCTCCCAGTACTCCTCCAATCTCGCTCAATCGTGGCCTCCAAGTGCATCTCCAAACTCGCTCGATCACAGCCTCCAACTGTATCTCTAAACTCGCACATCTACGCCCTCCAAGTTCACACCACCTCGGCCTCCAAGTGCCACCCCAAACTTCCACAACTCCGGTCTCCAAACTCGCTCGATCACGGCCTCCAAGTTTATCTCCAAACTCGCTCAATTATGGCGTCCAAGTTCGTACCATCACGGCCTCCAAGTGCATCTCCAAACTCGCTCAATTACGTCCTCCAAGTGTATCTTCAAACTCGCTCGATTACGGCCTCGGAGTGCATCTCTAAGTTCACTCAATCATGGTGTGGTGAAATGGTAGAGCTAGAAGGCAGACAGTGCATCATTAAGACTCCGCCGCACCTTGCATGGTATCCGAAGGGAATTCCTGAGAATGAGCGGTTCTAGCTCTAGGACCATAGGAAGAGGGTGAGAGGATATGAAGAGATACCCGGCCATAATGAACCACACGTATTGCGTGGATCTACGAAAGCTCGGCAAGAATGACTGGGACCAAGAGCTGGGAAACATAGAGTGTGTATTTCGTATATTGAGATGATGTCTATCTACCCCAGGGTATTCCAAATATATACTGCCTGTTGCTGAGTCCATCTCCATTATCCCTGTGTCTGCGTATGTATATATATAGAGAGACTCAGATAATACATGCCATATTATGATGTAGCGAATCTTGTGACTGTAACAGACCAATATGATCGATGAAATGCCTTGTGGTTATGGAACTGTAAGAACCTCTGGTGAGAGAATACTGCACCAAGTCTCCTGCAGAGCTTGTACAGAGATCTTAGCTGCTCTCGAAGTCTCCCGCAGACCTGCGCAGAGGTCGCAGCAGCTCCAAAATTTGACTATTCTCATAGTCAAATTTCATACCATCCTGAATGCACCTCCATCACCGCAGGTGCTTTCAGGAGCATGGGAGAATGCTCTTGCAGAGTCTGAGAGCACTTTGCAAAGCTCCAGGGGGGGCTGGGAGCATCTAGAAGTACTTGGGAGCACTGGCGAGGGCTACCGGAGTGTCTGGGAGGTTTGCCTATGGCTTCCGGACCGAATTACATTTTGCTGATGTTTGTACTTTGTTGGAATCACCACCGCGTATTCTTGAGCTTGAGGACGTAATACCCATTGCTGAGTATTCTCGCATCTCTTCGAAAACGTTGATATTGCTTTCCCGGCGGGCAGCCGCTCCTGAAATTGGAGGATCTGATTCGGTGGAGTCCAGCTGCAGTATAATACAGGACAAGAAGGAATTTGTCCTTGGAAGGTGTTATCGAGGTCATTCTCTTCACTTTGCGTATACTGGACCCAGATGTTATGTGCTTCAGGCATGATCCCTTGGTTGGCATTGATATATTCTACCTTGCAATCAAGTCCCAGATGCTCAACAGAAGTCGTGTTTTGAAATGGTTGACCGTAATACAACAGCCCATTCTGGTGTTTAATAAATATACTGTCAAGGAGTACATTCTGATCGTATCCGGGCACGAGCCCACCAACTTCGTGTCCCCAGTCCTCTTCAATTTGCGTGCGGAATAGCTGTCCAAGGTTGGGAATTCCGAAATCTTCTCATGCATCTCTGAGTGAGGTTAATTTGATACTTTTGCACACTCCGGGGACATGCGTTTCTCTCAAATGATATACATGATGTGATACAGGGCAGATAACGGGCTCCTCCTGAATTGTTTGGAGACGTAACAGATGGGCTCTGCATGTACTTCACCGTTTATGGGTAGCGGACAGTAGGTTGAAAACGTTTGCGGAGTCAATATCGTACCAGCCTTCGAGTGCAAGATGAGACAGTGTCTCCTCCATATAGTCAAGACTGGTACACCGGTCATCGTGCTTCAGCATCTGTCGGATGTAATTGACTTTGTTGCTAGATCAATATGCTTCTTTCACATTGGCGTTATGTAGCCGTTCCGAAATATCAGTGGTAAAATTGTCACCGGAACCCATTTGGCAAACTGACTCTGATTTATGGCTCACAAGATACATCTTTGGATATCCGAAATGTATCACGGACTGGTCAATGGTTTTCCGAAGCGCCTGAATGCCGATTGTCTCCCACCAAGCTTCAAACTCAATCAAGCGGATGGAGAATTCCATCTTGAACTGCTTCTGTTCATTCGAGGAGATGCCATACATCTCCCTCTCCAGCTGGTTAGTGTCCCGGTCCGTATCAGCCAAGCTCCAGGTCGCGGCTTCTGTCTCAGCATTGGATGGGCGGACCTGGAATTGCCGTCGCTTGTCGGCAGTCATGTTTGCCACCCCATAAGCCTCGTCTTCGGCAGCAGTTTCCATTAGGGCAAGTTCTTTGCCGAATTTGCATCTGGGACCGGTTGCCTTGGTCCCGACTTCCTGCAATAGTTGTCGCTCATGATGTTGGAATCATTTATCGAAAAGCTTGCATTTAGCAGGTGTCACTTGATGGATTTCACGCTCCAATCGCTCAATTGCCTTCCGACGATCAGCATCTGACCAAGTAGCTCCTGCTTGTCGGGCTCTGTTCAGGCGCACCTGAAATTGCCTATGTTCTGTTGTGGAAAAATTTTCAGCCCCATGCGCGTGCGCCTCCATTGCAGCACGAATCTTATGAATCTTTCGTTCGCGTAACTGATGGGATCCCGTTGCCAACAGGGCATCCACATTGACCTTTGCATACTTCGACATTTTCTGTTCTCGAAAAATACCCTTCCTCTGGTAAACTCTCTTGAGTGCATCGTCTAGTGCTTTGAGGGATAGATCAGAGTGATTTTGTCGGCTAACAAGTAGACAGAATTCACATAATGCCCGCACTCCTGCCATCACCATTTCATCGGAGGCAGTTTCCGCTGCAGTTTTCCCATCATCTTTGGAGCAGTCAAGAATTGGAGCGCAATTCACTGCCAGTGTTCTGATCATTCTGCGGATCTCTTTACCTTGCCAAGTGCCGCTTTTCAATGAATTGAAGGGTTTAGAGAAGTGCTGGAGGCTGGGATATTGTGGCACTGATGTGAATCGATTGTCAAATTGATCCTTGACATTTCTAGCTTTCAGGTATTTGAACAGCCAGTGCAATAAGTCCTTAACTGAACCCAGGAGCAGCTGAGGCAATTCATCAGGCTGCCAAAGCCGATAGACATTGCAGAGAGGGTATTGCCAGAACTGGTTGTGGATTGGGTGGACACCGAGAGTGTGCAGAGCATCAAGATGATTGTCCTCCAGCAGCTCCGAGTAAATATGCTGGTCTCTTGAGTTATCGAGTGGTCAAAATGTTGAATGCCCCATCGGCGCACCTTTAGGAATTCCGCACATCGGGCATGAGCCATATGAGACTTGAGCGACGATGACTTGTTCTGGATAATCCCCGACCCAGGCAGCCACCACAGGGTAACATTGTCGCTGGAATCCATCAGCACAATCCCATTTCAAGCCAGGGCCAGTGATGTCAAGATGCCTAAGTTGAGACAGCACAATTCCAACCGCGGAATGCCATGCTTCGTCAATGTTTTTGGCACCTTTCAGGAGACAGGGGATCAACCCGACAAGAATCCAGGAGCGCTTTTTTGTTGTGCGGCAGATATCCTTTCGAATATTACCAATTGTGAGATACATTGGCCAGGCATGCTGATCGCCCGAAAAATTGGTCAAGTGAGTCCTGTCGGATACACTTATGACTGGCACAATCGTCGCTCCAGTAGGAAGTTGATCCTGTGTATCCCACCACCAGTCGCCTGTACTCATCTCGCTGTAAATTCGACGGCCCTCAGAGTCAGGGAGGCGCACCGGTTCAAAATTGAGGTGCGCCTGAAATGGGAGATGTGCCAAAAGGAACTGGATACATTTGAAAATATCCCTGTAGTATAATGTTCCGAAGATATGTGAATCATCTTCAATCCAACTATCATCGTCGAGCCCAAATTCGAGTTCTGAGAGGAGCTTTGGTAGGGCACCTGCTGATTGGAATGATTCGATTTGTAGTTGTCCAGTCCACGCCTGGGATGTTGATCAATCCAGGTTTTTGTTTGCTGGCTTAACGACTGAGCCTGCTGAAAGTTGTGTGCGGACCGAAATGGATGCCATGGATTCCATTGTTCTGAGTACTTGCGATGCTTGTTGTACAATCCAGTTGCTTTGCCATATGCTGTCCCTCCCACATTTTCCACTCCAACTACCTGCCTATAAGCCTTTGTCTTGGTTGGATCAGGGGTACAGGTGAGATCAGGCTGCTGAGGGTCTATAGGTTCTTGGTTGGGAGTATCTTCAGGTGGTGGTGCACCTGGTACGTTGTCTATCAGTAGGTCATTAATTGACAGCTTGTCGATGGCCATTCAGGTGCACCTACTGTAGTCAAACGATAATGGCTCAGGGTGATCCCAGCCGGCAGGTGGTAGAATCCAGTTGGGTAATAGCGCATCATTTGGCGATATTGGGTGATATTGTTGATAGTGAGCATCCAGTCGATTGTCATTGCATAATTTGTTTTTACAGATAAAGCATTTAACATGTTTCCGGCGAGTGTTGACCATATTTGAAAAACGCTCAGTGTTCTGACAAATCTCGATGATGCTTTAGGGGGTATGGTTTGTTGCTGGATTTGAGCCTCAAGGATATTTGTTTGAAAGCGAGCTAACTCTAACTCAGCTTAGCATATCACTTTCAAAGCCGCATCGCCCCCCACCAAATGTAGAGGAGGGGTAAAACAAAATCACCTCATGATCAATTTTCTTCACAAACTAACATCAGGTGCTACTAAGATCGGCCTTATCGTATACTACGTCATTGCGGCATTGTGCAGATTATGTCTACGCTCGATCCTCAAGCAGCGGATACCATCAGCTTAATACAATGGATAGGTAAGTGTCCTAGCTAGCTGTATGCCCGCTCATCGAGAACTTGATAGGCTGGTACGATGTTTTAGTCATTAACGATTCTTGACCGGTAGGTGGATCCTGAGGAGACAACGAGGTTTGCCCAAGGAGCTCAAAAGGAAGCAATCACTGTTGCTGCTCAACTAGCAGGCCTCATATTGAATGAAGTAGTAGGTCGTACACACACATTTTGAGTATAAAATGCCTAGTCGAGCTAACCTTCCAACTGGATATAGTTCTTGTTAGGTTCCTGGAGATATCATGTCATATCCCTTCTATGACCTTTACAGTCATAAACCGAACAAAGGTGAGCTTCTATCCAAGATCCTAGTATATGAATTCGAGCATATAACAAAGAAAGGCAGGATGTGTGTGATTATGAATTCTTTTTCTCAGCCGGGTTTCATGGGATCAAAGGTGCAGTGAAACACCACAGTCCGTGACAAAGAAGATGGATATAAGAGGCCTTCATTCCGCCGAAAGTCACAGCTACCTCCAATATTCTCAATAATACTCCGCTTCGTTTGAAATCACCAATTGAATTGATAATTTGTTTACCTCCATCTCTTGTTCACATATGATGTCGACGAACAGATCTCCACCGAAGACAACCACTATGGCTCCTGCTGGTGGGCGGTTTTGCTCACAACAATGCCCAGAGGACAGGGTGGGAGAATCAGATAACAAGGCAGGAAATACACCGAGCAAAGACACTCAACTCGGGCAACCCATGAATCAATTTCATCCACCACCACCACCAGGGTACAGTTACCCACCTTCGCAGGCACCATTTCCAGGCGCTCCCCAGTTCCACCACCATGCCCCATTCAACATGACACCAAGCTCACAACCAAGCTCAGCGGCAACCCACGCATATCCAAGTTATGGGCCATCATGGCAAAGATACGATTTCCCCCAAGGAGGATATAGTGGACCTCAAATGTTCCCCCCTCAGCAATTCCCAGAACAGAGGCCATCATCTCCAGGCGCACCTCGAGTGCCTCCAGCACCACCTCAAAACAATCCAGTCATTCAGCAGACCTCTTCCGCCTCAACTCCTTATGGATAACTTCCTGGCGCACCTGGAAGACCCCCCATTAGCCTTCCAACGAAACGATTCCAGCCAGCTGTGGATCCGCGCAGGACGAATGTTGCAGGGATTGCGGACTTGCCCCCATTACCAGAGATTTCTTATGACGAATTCGATGCCATCAGCAATAAACATTTCCATCCGGGCGGAATGGCTCCGTCAGAGTGGACGCGCTCCATCAGAGCCGTCAGAGACACCCCGGTGGCAGACTACTCCGCGCCCTGCGCCAATACGACACGTCTCGTTGAATATCGCCCTCCGATCGCGGTTTCTCCGTTTCTTCTCGCTCTGTCGGTATCCTATTGTAAATGAACACTGTGGCGTTGTGGCCAACTGTGACAATACGTCGGTATAGGTTCATTCGGTACATCAGCAAAATGTAAATCGGTCCGGAAGCGACACACAGGGTTCCTTAAGCACAAGGCATTTCGTCTATCATATTCGTCTTTGTTACAGTCACAAGATTGGCTACCTCATAATATGGCATGCATTATTTAAGTATCTCGATATATATACATACGGTCAATCTGGCCACAGATGGTAGTCGAGCATAATCAGAGGTTCTAGCTCGAGGAGCCTAGGAAGAAAGTGAGAAGATATGATACTACCCGGCCGTGAGAATCCATGCAATTGCGTGGATCCAGATGAGATGAAAATGCGATGATGTGTATCTACCCCGGAGTCTCCCGAATATGTACTCCCCGTCGCTCAGTCCACCTCCGTTACCCCTGTATCTCTGTACACCCGCCGTCGCTCATTAACGATTTACTTGGAGGCCGTGATCGAGCGAGTTGAGAGATGCACTTTGAGGCCGTGATCGAGCAAGTTTGGAGATGCCCTTGGAGGCCGGGATCGAGCAAGTTTGGAGATGCACTTTGAGGCCGCGATCGAGCGAGTTTGGAGATATGCACTTGGAGTCCATGATCTTGCGAACTTGAAGGCCGTAATCCTGTGTGTTTGGAGATACACTTGGAGGCCATGATCGATCGAGATTGGATGAGTACTTGGAGGTAGTCGATTTGAAGGCAGTAGATCGGGAGGGAGGTGCGACGGCAGCTGAGACTATATTCATTGGTCAACTCATAATTGTGGGAATGTAGAGAGTTTAGTACAATAAGATCCGCCGAGAGATGAGAGCTGGCTGGCGGCGGGAGACAGTCGATCTTGGGATGATGCAGTACTCGGTGTATGCAGTACTCGGTGTATGCAGTACTCGGTGTATGCAGTACTCGGTGTATGCAGTACTCGGTGTATGCAGTACTCGGCGTT
>Ga0307512_10000441_pt1 | contig 60773 bp, 62 predicted proteins | sample 14_EM_MG_FD_200267 | JGI IMG/M metagenome (GOLD analysis project Ga0307512, IMG submission 200267) | Populus trichocarpa ectomycorrhiza microbial communities from riparian zone in the Pacific Northwest, United States - 14_EM | ecosystem: Host-associated > Plants > Roots > Unclassified | place... | reverse complement strand
ACTTTGAAAGATATTCTGATTCTTGTTCTCTCGATACGCACTTCGAGCTCAGTTCCGCAACATCCATATCACCTGCGCCCGACCCCGCCCGTTACAGGTGATGGTAGAGTTGAGGATGAAAAAGAGACAGATGGGAGAAGATGAGGGAAATCACAATGACAAACTGGAATATGAGAGATATTTGTGTGTGAGTCAATTTACCATGGCCGATATGGCTGGTACAAGTCTTGATCAGGCAGGTAAAAGCACCATTGCAAGGTCTTCTAAACCTGATTGGGCAAGTCGTACCCCTGATTTCTTGTATCTGCTCATATCCTCCATATCGTTCCCATATTCATCCCCAATCTCTCTTACTTGTCCAGCACTCTACCATCATTGCAGAACGCACTTAGAACAACCCTCTCTATCTCTCCTGGCCATGATTATGTGAGAACACCAAAAATAGTATACACTAAGTACAGCATCCATCCAAGATTGTCTATCTTCCATTCTGTCTCCCAGTAATGTGATGATGCCTGAAAATAGCTTCAGCTTGTGGTGTGCCTCACTGCCAATCGACCATCACCAGACAGCTCTTGAGGAGAGCTTCACATTCCCACAGGTGTGAGTTCAGTAACTGATGAATAGAGTCTCAACACCTGGGATACCTCCGATGGTCTGCCTCCCGATTGACCATATCCAAGTACTCCTCCAATCTCACTCTATTAATGCCTGAAAGTGCATCCCCACGCTCGGTCAATCACCGCCTTGGAGAGCATCCCTCCATTCAGTTGATCATGGCCTCCCAGTGTATCTCCAATGTGGCTCCATTACTGCATCCCACTGAATCTCCAAACTCACTCGATTACAGTCTTGGAGTTGATCTCCATATGCACTCGATCACGGCCTACCGGTGTACCTCCAAACCCCATTGATTGCACCCTCCAGGGTCACACACTGATGGTCTCAATATGCATCTCCAAACTGGCTTGATCATGGCCGCCAAGCTGGCATAGTTGTGGCCTCCAAATGCATTTGCACACTCCCTCCATCATGGCCTCCCAGTGCATCTCTAAGTTCACACAACGGCCCCCTTGAACTGCATCTCTTAGGTCACTCAATCTCTGGCTTGAAGTGTATCAAGATCATCGCTCAATGGTGGCCTCCACACTGGATCTCGATGTTCACTCAATAGCCAGCTTCAGGCACACTTTGAATTGCTATCAAGCACTGCCCGTAGGCAGCCTAGATTACCCAGTCTAGGTGAATAGCTATACAAATATAGAGATACTTAGATACATAGAAACTTACATATATAGATTAGAAAACAAACTAAATACATGAGTTTTGAAAATTGTTGAATGATAAGTAGTAACTACCATTTCCAGGCCCACCAGCAGTGGCCCCAATGCCGATGTGGTGGTTCCCAGATTGCTCTACAGCATTACGAGGTTCTTCCAGGCTTGTCACCAGCACTTCCAGGCTTGTTTCCAGCACTCCCAGGCTTGTTGTCAGTGCTCCCAGGTGCTCGGCTGGTTGTAACTAGACATCCTATATCCTTTCAGCAGTGTCGCCAGCGCTCCCAGGCGCTCCCAAGCACACATGAAGGCCACTGCATCAGTCAAGTCAACTCTTGGATTTGACCACTTTGGGATTCTGGTCCGACAACTCCCAAACACTCCCAGCAGCACCCGGCAACAAAAATACACTTTGTTGATGGGTTGTAGGGGAGGATGCCGGCTTTCAGGCAGACGTACCCAAGTTCCCACATTCTAGCAGGTCCTTGCATACTCACTCGAAGTATGGTCTCTTATACCTATGCACTCAACAATCCGAGTGGCAGATGGCATCTTTCAGTTCATCTCTGGACCGCTCCAAGTCCTTCATCCCATACCCATTGATCATGTAGATCATATCTTGGATCATTTCAGAGCAGTAGCACAGGATGGTTGCGATGACATTTTGAGCCCCCAGATCAGTCATAGAGGGGGAAGAGAGGCCTTCGTATGCTTCGATATACTTGGTAACAACTCCACCTCCGAAGACTGGGGTGCCCATGCTTCCCTGTAGTAGCAATTGCATCATTTCTTGAAGGATGGCTAGTGCCATTGACTCGATGAACCACCTTTGATTGTCCACATGGTTGGACAAGATATAGACAGAACCGCTGGTGTTGGCAGAGGGTTCAGCACGGCAACTAGAACGAGGGCAGGCGATTGAACATTGAGTGTGCTCAGTCGAGATCTCGACCGGAATTGCAATAGCGATCTAGAGATTGGATTGTTGTTCAGGTGGCGAATCAGGAGTGATTGGTGATCTAAAGTCAATTGCTAGGTTGCGGGTTGTGGGAAGGGGAGTTGGGTCAATTGGAGCTCTTCTTTGAGGTGAGCTCTTGCTTTCATTCTTCTTTGTCCAGCATCACCACCTCTCACAGGTTTCACTCTCGGCTTCCTGTGAAGTTGTCAATCACTCATGTTATTTTCCCTGCAACATCCCCTCAAAACTTGCCGTATCCTCATTAGTGCTCTTCACAATCTTACAAGCTTCATAGATTGCTTTTTTTAGTATTCCTGTTGATCAGTGTCTTTGTCAGTACGGGCATCATTTGTGCTGTTTTGTTCTTGTGTTTTCATGTCCCGGTATAGGGCAGGTTCATGTTCTTGGAGTTATTCCTATCTCTCAAGTTAGTGGCAGCTGTCCGGTCGACATAATTCGGGTCTGTTGTCCCCTCTGCGACATTGGTGGCTGATGTCCTGGTGATACGTCAGTGACTGATTTTTGTGGTTAAGGCCGGTCCGAGGTCTGAGCCAATTATACCATCAGCGAGGTCAGTGCCTGATGTCCCAATGGTGGGATGGTACCTGCTTCACAGTATTGCTTCCAATATGTGGTTGCTGCCATTAGCCCAGGTATTTGGTCGGTGACTGTTTGTTGGTATTGGTGGCAGTATCAGTTCGGAGCCCACCGTCCAGTGTTTAGTTGGAGCCATTTCATCAGTCTTTCTCCAAGTCTAAGGTTGGTGTGTTTTTCATTAGTGACATCCATGTACCCAGCTTACCCTATCATGCGTTTCAATCCAACATTGTTGGCACAAGCCTTAGCAATATCATTACTACCTTTGGTGTGCTCTCTGTTCGCCTGGTAGGAAGCTTTCATGAGTTACCTCTGTCCATATTTACAGGTATTATCTTGTGGGGGTCATTCGCACCATTCCATACTAATCTTTCAGAACCAGAATCCGCATTTGGGCTTCATTTGTGGTGAAACCCAGTAGCTAGAAGGCAGGGAGCCCATCATAAACACTGCACCGCACCTCTCGCAGTATCCAATAGGACCTGTTACAACAAGCGCTTTTGGTTTGAGGAGCATAGGAAAAGGGTCAGAGGATGTGATACTACGTATCAATGAGAAACCACACAATTACGTAAATCTATGAAAACTTGAAATGACTATATGAGACTAAAAGCTGGGAAACATATAGTGTGTATTTTGTTTTATGATGAGGTGAGATGATGTCTATCTATCCTGGGCCCTCTCAAATATATACTCCCCATAGTGCAGTCCACCTCCATTACCCACTTTTCTATGTGTTCCTCCCAGTCGCTCAGTCTGTCTCCATGATTTCTTCATCTCTGTATGCCCCCCACCAGATTCACCTTGCCCAAACGAATGGCAATGGCTCTGAGTAACTAATGGTCCTGCCATACCGGGCCACACCGTATTAAGGGCTTGTTACTGGTAGTTGTGATATTTTGTGGTATATTCACTTACATTTGTATTATTTGCAAGATATCATGGCACCTTGTGCGTAAAAACCTCAACTTACGCATATGATTGTAAATACCCATTCAGACGTTGACAAGATGATGTTCCCATACAATAACAATAATTCGCAGGCATGGATTATATTAGAGCAATCTTGTCATTATTCAACAAATATGCTACATTTTTTGTGTAGAATTCAGTTAGCTAAACATATCCACAATGCTTGACCTATCCAATACTCCCACAATATAGTTCTTGCCACTCCAGTCATGCCATCTCAAATGATAACTCTATAATCCACTGAAAGTTTACTATTTAACCCAGAAAAGATGTTGGGTGTGAGAGTAGCAGTCTCCGAACAAATGTTCAGCAAGTAATGGCAATTTGCACCTGCTGAAGGTAATTGGATTTGAGTTGTATATCTGACAATTCCGGCTGTGATACAGGACTTCTGGCTGAGTTCAATAGGCTCTGACCAGTATGGCTCTGACAATTATGACTCTGATAAGTGCAGCTCTGAAATGGTCACTGATATGGTCTCAGACATGGTCGCTGACAATGGTGGCTCTGGTAAACATGGCTCTGACCAGTGTGCTCTGATCTAACCTGATAAGCCTGGCTGCAATAAATGTGACGGACAAGTGTAACTTTAACATAGACTCTGGCAATGATTGGCTCTGACAATGTGCAAAAGGTGGCGCTGGATACCCAGCATCCCTGTTGAGATCTACATATCCAGTTGATCTCATATATCATGATGTATCATTTCACAGATGTCTACAAGTTGAGTAGATATTGGCTATCTTCTCAGCTCGGAACAAGATGCACAGGAAATAGAATGGGAGAAATATCTATAATGTGTCATACTCTTTGTGGCACATCAGTTAGACCAAGTCTTTGTCGAGTATGTCATCACATGGCTGTGGGTGAGGACTGTCAGCAACTATATAGGATACATGTCATCTTCAACTTAGACTGAATCAATCAATCATTTCAACAGGTTCGTCACAGCAGATTATAATCCTAGGTATGTACACAATCCGGACACCAATTTGTTGAACAATCCAGCAATTCTAGTCGAATCGTGAGCCTTCATATGTGTGATGCTTCAGGGTCCTGGATGTGTAGTGAACACATTTCGGATCGGCACCCCCGAAAGACTCTAGACCACTATTTTTCAGAGCAACCGACGCCAGCTCTCGATGAACTCTCACAAACAACTGCTTATAGGGCTGCGATCAATGCGATGTGTGCAATGGCCGTGATGGCTGCAATGGCAACACTGTTGAGTTCTACAAATATACAAGATTACAGCAACTGAACAGCACATTATCAGGACACTTTTGGGAGGAGTAGAAAGAGCCGTTTGGCAGGAGTAGAGGACGAGTTGAGGGAATATCAGGTCAACGGGTGGCTTGCTACAAAGAGATCGATATACAGTATGGTATTTGGATTGTCTAAGAGAAATGGGTGGGTAATGGACCATGTATACATGGTTGATGTCGGCAGACACAGACACAACCCCCGGGGAGCACTGTTGTTGATCAACCAGAGGAACGTGCCGGGTATGTGATTTGCAACAACAAACTCAAGAGACCAGTTTTGGCAATTTTGGCTATGAATCCACGAAGTCGGTGGACTCATCTACTGTGAGGACGATGACACATTGCTAAGTACTGTAAAGTGTGTACCCCTGAACCTTCACCCCTGAGAACCCTATTCATCAACCTGGGAGGCCGTGCACAGGGATCTACCATATACTGGAACCAGATCTCAACCCCTAGCTGACGGGGACAAGCATACTTTGGAGAAGTGTCTACAATTCATATTGGAGATATGGACAACTATCTCCAATTTCGACACCCACACCAACGCCAACACCACCACCAACATCATCACCAACACCAACACCAACACCAACACCACCACCAACACCAACACCAACACTGAAACTGACACAGACTCTGTCTAACTATATCTGAATACAATCTCAATCTATAATTAGTGTTTGGCATGGTAGTCAATAGACACTTCAAATCCTCTACTACCATTCCATTGTAATGTACTGGACGCCATAGTACATTCCCATTAGAGCTTGTTTCCCCTGTATTGATTCTATCACTAAAACAAAAAGCATATAACAGTCAGGCAGGTCAATAGCCTTGTTCACATACCCAACTATTGTTTTCAGGTGCTCGATCTCATTGGATCAAAATATTGTCGAATCAATTGCCATGTCTGTGCCACTTCCCCTCACCCCTTGCCTTTTAAACTCCAACTGCATCTGCATTATTTTGCTGCTATATAGTAATGGTGATGGCAGTCACTGAGTATATCTTATGCTGGAGAATCCATGATATACGGGATCCAATAGTCCATAGATCCAGACTGGTGCTAGTATCTGCTTTCAATGATGAACACATGGATGTCAGAGCATTAATGATCTGTACTGTGAGGATACCAGCCAGAAGTTTCCAAGATGCAATTATATTGTGTTGGCTCATAACCCCGTTGATGCAAGGCATCAAGCTAGGTGATAATGTGTCAGATGTCAGAGAATCCCCCACATGAACCGGTCTACATGTATCTGCCTTTGGCAAGGGGGGATCTGATTTAACCATACCCAGTAGAACTCTGCCTCTTGACTTGATATGATATTGGCATGTTTCTGATTATAATATATAGTTAACTTTGTTGGCAGAATGGTAGCCATCCTTGATGAGGTTTTTGTGAGAGGCTTTGGATATTTTGGTATCACTGATTTCAGCCAAGCAAATTTCACTAGTACAGTTGATTTAGTACAGAAGTGAATGAATTTTGGGTTTCTTGCTCATACTGTGGCACTTGTGGTGTGGTACTAGGATGAAGATGTTGCTGCTGATGCCACAGAGCGCATTCTGGATATAGTGGAGCATGGTATCGGAGTGTGAGTGGCTGCTGGCTATCTATAGTCATTCTTGACGGATTTGAAGAATGCAAAGTGGTCAGGATGCCATTCAAGAGCAGGGGCAAGTGCTGCAAGCCAGACCTTCACCATGGCGTTGTAATTGGCACTGGTACATGGTTTCAGAAGGGTAAGTTTGTCTCTAAACTAATATATGTTAGAGTTGGGAGGAATGATGGAAAATGGATCATCTATTCGGTCCAAACCCTTTTCCTGGCCATAACAATGTTTCAGTTACAACAGAATCCATTCGCAGCTGTGATGTTTGGATCAGCCCTTCAGTAGCTGGTGCAACCGGTCAACATTCATGCAACTATATTTATTACAATATGCATCCTCGATGGCAAAATTTAGACAGTCAGGCAACTTCCATAGCCCTAGCTTGTCAGCAGTCATGGTTGAGAAATGCAGATCTCGTCAGGGACAATGGTGTCTGAACCAGTGGGCAAAGCCAGTCATGTTACCGAGTCATATCTTGAATTGAAGGGACAAACTATTTTTAACAAGAGTTATGGTGCACTACTCTAGGATGTCTGCAACGAAGGACACAATTTGTGGAAATGCGTGACCTGCGCGACTGACTGCCCAGAGAACTGTGATTTTGCTCATCACCTGCATATCTAGAGCACACAATATCATTGAAATTCATTCAAGATTGGCGAATGGATTGGTGTTGGTTTTTGACCCAATTGGTCATTTCGGTAATAGACTGCTCAGTGTGAGTCTGTTTGTCTCAATTGAACATCTCTTCACTTTAGAGAGGTTGCTGATACTGCGATAACTACTCAATCCAGTTTATCGCCACTTAGTGTATAGTGTATAGTTTTGTCACTGCCAAGTCAGCTGGTGACAACAGTTGATCCATCTGGCAAAGATTTCTAGGATGCGGTAGCACTGACAATTGAGGTTCTAATATCTAGCAAAATCTGGTCAACAGTGCAGCCAACACTCGTCACATGCTGCCCTCTGACATGAAGAAACTCAGACATACTATCTCTGACATGCTCTCTGTTTAATTATGACTCTGATGCTCCCACCTACGCTCTCTTTGACAATATGACTCTAACGCTCCCTGGCATGCTGTCTGACATGGTCACTGACCCACTCTCTGACACCTTCTCTCTGAAACATTCTCTCTGACACCTTCTCTCTGACACATTCTCTCTGAAACATTCTCTCTGACACCTTCTCTCTGACACATTCTTTCTGACCAGTTCTCTCAGACATGTTCTCATTGGCACATTCTCTCCGGCACATTATCTCTGAGACGTTCTCTCTGACATGTTTTTTCTGACACGGTCTCTCTGACACAGGTTCTCTCTGACATGTTCTCTCTGACACGTTCTCTCTGACACGTTCTCTCTGACACGTTCTCTCTGACACCTTCTCTCTGACACCTTCTCTCTGACACATTCTCTCTGACACCTTCTCTCTGACTCATTCTCTCTGACACTGTCTCTCTGAGAGGTTCTCTCTGACACGTTCTCTCTGACACTGTCTCTCTGACACTGTCTCTCTGACACTGTCTCTCTGACACGTTCTCCCTGACATGATCTCGCTGGCAAGGTCTCTCTGAGACTGTAACTCAGGCGAGTACAATGAAAATCTGACAAGAAACAATCTCTCCGACAATAGAAGGAATCATACCAGTGTTTTCCACCACCAATCTGCGCTGCACATCACAGCATGTGTAAGCTCACGACTATAATCCATGTCATTCGGCGGTGCATATGGGCGAAGGCCCAAATTAGGGAATGTTCCAGGATGTATCGTACCACTGCAATAGAGTTCAGATACTGAAAGAGAGTTGTTGTTTCTTCAATAATATCAGAACCCTCATCCGATCTGTGTACAAGTTCATCCAAGTCGTCCACATTCACAATGACTTTATAGAGTCGTTCAGGGTTTTTTGACATTGGGGTTTGGTAAAATCAGCCTTTATTTGGGGATGTTGTTGAGTTTCATTTAATCTGAATTAGTAGCCCCAACAGAACAACAAAGCTGCCATTGTCGGAGAGTAGCAAATGCAGCAACAGGATCCCAGTCATGAGCTATAAAAGACTGGACTCATACTGTGTCATCGATTGGGGCACCTGCATTAGGGAATATGTCCGTTTCCAGTTGCTGGCTTTGGGCATTATTATTAATTTGGGGACTAGTGTCCACAAGTTTGTACTGAAGCCCATCTGATGTGGACGAGTGCTAGGACATAGGTGACAATGTAAATGTGATCAACAGTGGTGATGAGGAATACCACATTGTTGGGAAAAGACTTTGCCACATGAAGTAAAAACAATGCACTGTATTGTCGAAGGTGAAATGTTTCAAATTGAGTGTCCCCTGGAAATTAATCATTGTGAGGCTCCTATTACATATCCAAATGCTTTGTATTCTGCTTAGCCTAAACAGACTTGGATGCTAGCATAGCCTCATGATATTCTTGTACCACACACTATCTTTAGTCTTGTAATATACAATTGTAAGCCCCTCTTTGTTTCCTTCTATGGAATTCTGGGAAGTTCTTCTTCTAAGTACTATTTTAGGCTTCCCTAATCATAACAGTGTGAGTTGATGTTTTGGCTGTAAAACAATCAGCATTTCCATACCACACATCACCTCACTTTCTTCTGAACCTCATTTTGTTCCACCTTCCAACAAACCACTGGCATTTTTGCATCTACCCACTTGACCTGTCTCTACAAACTACCATATTGCTACTCCAGACACGTTTCACTTCAATCTGGGGCATCTTCACAACTGAATTGACTTGCACATTCCCAGCATGATGACAATAGTCATTGGAGTGGTCAACCATTGAGCATCGGTCAGAGCACATCTAGTTCCAGTCAGTATACAATGTGTACTGTCCTCATCTATGTACTGAGAACATTCAGTATTTACTTGATAACTGTCATATCAACTCAGCGACAATCATATCCACTCAGCTACCCTCATATCCACTCAGCAACCCTCAGATCCACTCAGTGACACTGATATCTGCCGAACAACCATCATTATAGCACCACCACAAGTCCCATGGAGATGGCTGACCAGCTTGTGGGATATGACCGAAGAATTCTGTGTCTCTGTGATGAAGAAGACAACTGAGGACATAGATGCTGTGAGTAACCAGGCTGCCTTCACCGAAGGCCTCGCAGTTGTCCCGGGATTAACAACTACACAGGACAACTCCACTATCCCTTGATTCACCAATATGAAATTGTACACCCAGGTTTGGGGTATAGAAAACACGCATGACCAGCTTAGTAAATCCAACTCTGACATTGAGTCACTGACATTGAGTCTCTAACATCTACTGATATTGACCGGACAAATAGGAGTTTACCGACACTTGCGTGAGGCTTACTGATAACTCTACATATCCCCTGAGACTTACACTGGACATGAAGCTAGATGATGATAATGTCCTTCCAATGGATGAGTCATTACATGCTTACAATGGAGCATTACCCAAAGGGCCACTAACAACACCACTCAAGCCCCACAAAGCCCCACCAGATAGTCAAAGACTGCACTGAGCCCTGCCACAGAGGCAAAAACCACATCAAGCCCCATGTCAAAGATCACATCAGCTCCTTCATAGGACCATATTGTGCTCTCTCCTACAACACCAATAAATAATTGCACTTCAGATATTTGTATTGGGTCTACTAAACCTGCAATTTGAAGCTCAACGTCATTTCAAGAAAGGGAATATTCGATAGTGTGGGGTAGGAGTACCAATTGAATAGACACTACACAAGTGACTGTATGGTGTGTGATACCATCGCCTAAGGTTTCAGCATTGTTGGTGGTTTCACAGGATGCTCAGTTACTCAGGTAGGACCCATTTCAGGTTACTAGCTGGTATGGAGCACTCCAGAGACCCTTTTTCGGCGGCACTGGTTCACGCCATCCAATGCCACATTCACCAATTCTTCACAGCAGCAGGAGGCCTAAATATGGTGCAACCCACTCACCAGCTCAATGTATTGTGGGAGGCACCTCACCTGGAAGTTGATTCCAAAAATCCAGAGATGACATGACTGATCTTTGTATTCTGTGGATGGAAGATAGTTACAGGGTACATATTGCAAAAGAGTTGAAAAGGTCTCAAGTTATGAGAGACTTCCCAAAGAATCCTGATGCAGCCCAGTGTGATAATCCGCATGTGTGCTGAATTACTTGGCAATATGTTCTGGATACATACCTGCTGGCTGTTGACTCCTGTTTGGCGAGCACAAAGTTGACGCAGGTCAATATTCCGTTGTCCAGCTTAGCATTGATTGCCAGTACATTGGACGAATGGAGCTGGGATGACTGTCTGCCGTGGGTCAAAATGAAAGGCCATGTAATCGTGATATTCATTATGATTGAGTAGACTGTCATGGTGGATAACACCAACAATGACATCTAACATATGACTACCAACCCCCTCAACCTGATATAAACATCGACCATTAGGGTGAAACAAGAAGTGGATGATGGTGAGCCATTACTGATTGACTCACTGAACAGTTCCAGAGACAATATCAGTGCCTATGAATTGGATGGTATGGAGCAAGAGTAGGAAAGGGGAATTGAAAGAAGAGCTTCCAGGGATGCCAGAGGACCATGAAAATGCTGAACAGGGGATCATGCCACTTACAATCTATGCACCACCAAGAAATTCCCCATTGCCAGACTGGTGGAGTGGAAGATGAAGATTTCGAGATTCAACACACAAAAGAATTAGACCAGGCAGACACTGAGCTGGACAACATTGCCTGAATGGAACAAGATGGAGCTGATGAACCCAATTCACAAGTACAGAGAAAAGACGAGATGGATATTCTCAATGTGGACAGGTGAGTCGTAGTCTTTGTCAGTGTAGTCACTGTCTTGGCTGTGGAGCTACCGTCAGAGCTGAACCGTAGTCACAGCCACAGTCAGTGCTGTTCTCTGAGCTCAGCCGCTGTCAGAGCTGCTGTCAGAGTCGCTGTCAGAGTTTAGCTGCTGTTAGAGCTGCTGTTAGAGCTGCTGACAGAGCTGTTGTCAGTGCTCAGCCACTGACAGAAATCTGCTTTCAGAATAATAGAATGAAGCCAATTTTGACTCACAGGTTCACGGAGGCAATCAGTAACCACGAATCTCAGACAGAACCCTGGGATGTGACACTGGCGGCATAAGGCCTCGCCATGGAGATTAGAACTTTCAAGCCTCTCACCAACCCCACACAGTGACAACCATAACCACATTTTGGCTGTGAATTGGATGGTAGAAAAGGAGAATTGCTTGGCGAAGGGTAGTATATTGGCTGATGACTGCAGTACTGGCAAGGTTAGACTCTGCTGTGCCCTTGAGATATATACTGTTCGCCACACTAACAATCATCAGACTGTACCAGCACTAGCATGAATATGTCACCAGGTTAATGGCTAGGAATATAAATTCAAGAATCCAACTCCAGTAATCCACAAATGGGAGTTCAATATGAATAACCACAAAGCAAAGGTTGTACATGTACGGCAGACTTTGAGCACGGTGATCACGTGGTGTTAGGGCTGAGCGACGGAGCTGCATATGCTCTACTTCTTGTGTACGTGTCAAATAGATGAATGGACAAGTCAATGTACACATCACCTATTTGGCAGCTGCACCATAACTCGACGTACGCTTCCTTCTGCGGCAGGATGGGTCCCAAAGGTTATGAACCTGTTCGCATCGTATTTTTGGCAATTACAATTCGCTGACATACGGAGGAATGCCACTTTGGGAGGACACGCGGTTTGATGCGCAGTTTAATATAATTGTCGACTTTGACATTGACATCCTCGCGATGACATCTACCACCATATCGATTGCGAAGTTCAATGGGTTGAACTACAAGCAATGCTCACGGGAGATGGCGCTGCTCTTGGAGCAGAAGCAGGTCAACAGTATAGTCACAGGGGAGGATGAGCGGCCCGAGGATCCGGTGGAGGATGCTACTGCAGCTTCGATATTGGCACATTGGGCTGCAGTCAAACATTGGGTAAAACAACATGGTACTGCACGATTGACAATCTTGCTTGGCATGGAGCTGCGCCTGCAGGCATCGTATATGGAGATCACCGATGCACGAACACTTTGGGAGAATATGGTGACGGCGTACAAGTCTAAGTTGAAGGTCAATGTCTTTCAGATCAGGGAGCAGCTTTTAGGGATAAGGCTTCAGGATTGTGAAGATGTGGACACTTATGCTTTACGGATCGACCAGAAGGTGAACGACTGCAATCTATGTTCGGAGCCATTAACATCATTGTGGGCTGTGACAAGGACCTTGGCAAGGATGACTGATGAGGAGCATGTGTTTTATCTCCCACGTGGAAAACCGAGGAATGACTTTGGGCAGTTCTTTGCTGAGTTGATGATGGACAAAAACGCGACGGCAACACTCACTCCCAATGAGATTGTGATGATGATGGTCGAGAAGGAGGCCACGATGAAGCCTGAGCAACGCCTAGGACACAAAGCCCTACTGTTCGCGAAAGGTACCACCAAACGAAAAGGCAAAGGAAATGCCAAATGAAAAGACCAAGGCAGGAAGAGCTGGAAAGGTGACAAGAGTGACGAGGATCAGGATTGCAAGGACAAACCGACCTGTTTTCATTGCCATAAGGCAGGGCATAAGGTCCAGAACTGCCAGAGCACGAAATGTGGTGAACCTCCCGTTACGAAGGAAAGCACTGAGACCGCAGCCATAGCCAAGGACAATACAATCACTCTCGCCACCGAATCAGTGGAGATGATGACGACAATCAAAAACTACTAGGTGACAGATGCCCGCGGAAGAATGGCCACTTCGAAGGGGAGTTAGCACTTGGATTGTGCCTCCACCTCTCACCTTTGTGTAGACCGAAGGAAGTTCTCTCGGTATACAGGATTCACCAAGAAGGACAAGCGGGAGATTCCAGATTTTGCGCGGAGGGTAGCTGGCAAGGCCATCAGACATGGGGATGGACGAATGAGTTTTCGGCCGGCAGGATACCACCGAGTCAATGAAGTAGTCGTGAGGGATGTCTTGCATGTGGTAGGAGCACACAACTTACTCTCCCAATCAAGGCTTGTGGATAGGGGGTTACAGATTGTCCCCATCAATGGCTTCGGAATCAAGATATAGGACAAAGCGCCAGCAATTGGGACTGCTCGCAGAGGTCAAGGAAGTCATGTTGCTGTGGCCCACAGGTTGAACGACTCTTCCGTTTCGATGGGGATGTGCAGGTTGCAAGAAAGGGCCATCGGTCCAGAGATGAATCTAGGGACATGCATTCCACAGCACCAAATGCGATTCCGAATGAGCACACCTACATGGACAGCTTGGAGCCGGAGGAGCCGAAGACACAGGAAATATTGGTACCAATCGCATCGACTCCTGCGATCAATCGACCACTGGCCGCAGCCGCCCATTCTTCCCAAATTGCAAATTCCAGAGGTGGTTGTGCTGAAGGTCAAAAGGAAGATTGTGCGGCTTCTAGCGATGAGAGTGAGGATGATGATGATGATGATCCACTGGTAGTGATCGACAAACCCAAGAAGTCCTCTTTCACAAGGGAATTGGCAAGCCTCGATGAGAATCTTGGGAGTGCATTGGCAGCACGTGCGGGCTCTCATCGGAGAAGAACCCGGACTGATCATCGCCATCGGAGGAGCGACCCACTGGAGATCGACAGTGCTGCAGCCGACTGACCAGTCCACGCCGATGCCCCTGATATTGTGCTGCAAATCAGATGTGATTTCGGAGATGGGATCTTGAGTTTACGTGTCTTTTGGGAGTATAATCGTTTCAGAGGAGCTCCAGGCTTGGTAACACTTCGGAGGAGCTCTGGGCTTGGCTGATTGCTTGGGAGGAGCTCGGGACTGTTTATCTCTGTTTCCTTTATGGTTCAGACCTACGGTCGTGATACCGCCCTGGAGGAGTGTAGGGCTGACTTTGAGTGCGGTCATCATGTGGTGTTAGGGTTGAGAGGCAAAGCCGCATCCACTCTACTTCTTGTGTACGTGTCAAATAGATGAATAGACAAGTCAATATACACATCACCAATTTGGCAGTTGCACTATAACTTGACGTATGCTTCCCTCTGTGCCAGGATTGGTCCAACAGGACACAGCAAGAAGTTCCCCAGGGACCAACAACACCAGCAGTGGGAGATCCACCTCCTGACATTAATTCTATGGCATGACTGGAAGACATACCCCTATAGTGACTACAAGCAAACATTGTAATGGCCCTAAACTGATGGTGGCAGAATGGGAAGCTGTGGTGATGAAGGTCACTGAGTTAACTCCACATCTCCCTCATGGTACTTCTTACCGGTGTAGTGCATCTCGTTGAGCTGCACTTTATGGTGAACGATGGAGAATGGTCATGTTCTCAACCATTGAGACATTTAGGTCATGATTCAATCAAGAGAACGATGTTAGTTCCAAATGTTGGGGCCCTAGCAGATTTCATCAGGATTACCTCAATGAGGCCCATAGGTTGAGAAAGATTGGGACCCCAATCAGCTAGTTTAGGAAGACTAATGGCACATTCATTAATATCAACTCCTATGATTTCAATATGTGTATTCCATTCTGTATATACAGTCAGAAGCTGCGACACAAATGGATGTTAAAGGCAAACCCACTGGTAAAGACATCAAAGACTTGCAATGGATCATTCATTATCTCGACAGTTCATGCTGGTTGACATTTCAGCTCTCGCCAGATACATTTCATTATACTCTCAACATTAACAACAACTGAGTCACATTTGGGAGATATGTGTCAGGAACTGAATGTGGTACCGGATTTATGCCAGTTGCGAGTCAGTTCAGGAGAGGCCCAGCATTCGAATCACTTGCTCACTGCTCAACAATAGCTTGGATGCTTATATCTTGCCCATAGTCAGTGAAGTGGGGACATTCGGAATGGTCACATAAATATTGGATATAGAAGTTGGACGGCACCACCACAAGGAAACAATTCTGAAACAATCTTTTGCTGTCTTAGGCACACTAATGCTATTGCAAACAATGGTGAACCATTCCCAGTTCAAGAACCGAAATCCCATCATCAATATTCTTCTTATGCAAATAACCACCGAACTTGATACATTCACAAAATCTTCTGGAGCTGGACAGGTCTACATCCATTTTGTAGATGGTAGCTATAGGGGCTCAGAAAGAAAATCACTGTGGTTGTCTCCACACTGATTTCAATGATGGGTGACAGGAAGCTTTTTGGCCCTTCTTGGTGGTTTCTTCAGATCATCACCAACATCCTGATTGTTGGCCCTACCTCGGGGGATCTAGAAATATCTTTGTCGAAAAGAATAGGTACTCTACCCTCCATCATACCGTCTCCTGGCAGAACTAACCTGATTATACTGAGAATGGTGATTCCTGGATGTGCAAAAGGGTTCCCAGGGAAGACTGACCGAATACCTCCACCTGCACAGAACAAGGGTATCCTCTACCATCCAATTGTAGCTGCATTGCAGTTCGGATCTCGACAGTTTGCATGGCTCAAGCAATATCTCTGGAACACCTTGACTGTGATACGCAATTGAATGAAGGCAAACCTATGGGTATATTAGCCAGGTACCCAGTGGCTCATATAACAGGTTTGCACTCATCAAATTTCTCCTTTCTGCCACTAACATCAAATGTGACATTAATCTCTGCCAAACATCAACTCTGGTATTTAACTGCTGCATTGACTCTTGATATGACGATAATACTCTCTGTACACCGCATGGCCACGTATTCCCCCACAGGTGATCTGCTATCCATTGCTCAATGAGTGCCGATTTGTGCGCCTCTGTAAAGACTTCATTTATCATCTGCAGGAAGGTGCGGGTTCTTGTCATGTTCTATCTGAGAAGCAATGAGGGCTTGAACGTAGATTATAATTGCCAAAACTCAATCAGGGTAGACCAGGGAATAAATTACTCGATGGGGCATTAACCACGGTTATAAGTTTCGATGATTGGTCAACAGCAAACGCAATGCAAAACTCCATTCCTTAAGGTCGCAATGATTGGTTGGTTGATTGAAATCACCCTGCAGATCAACTAATCACAAATGCTCCATATGCTGGGGGGTCACCAGAACACTGCCAGTGAGGGCAACAATCTTGCTGCTGATCAAGTATATGATAGCCTGATTGGAAAGATTTCCCATAGATACTCTGATCTGCTATGATTGGTCAGTATAACAATGAAATGAATGTTAGTTAATTTGTGATCTTCCTCTGCTTTCCACTTTTGGATCTGCCATTATTGTCCTTCTGGGTTGGTTCTTGTGTTTGGGGATTCTCTTTTGGGTGTACAGTTATAGTCTCTGTTGGGGTATTGTATTAGTTCACTCCGGGTTTGTTTTGGTTCCAGGGTTTGCTCTGCTGGGGTGTAGATCACTTTTAGGTTATCCGACAGTTGCCATTTTGGAAGGTTTCAACCTATATAGACGACTAGTACTGAGGAATGGAGTGATTTAGTTGCTGCCTTTAACTGCCGACCAGCCTGACTGCAACTCTGAGAGCAGCCACTGTGACACCAGCCACTCTGTCAGCAGCCACTCAGACAGCCACCACTTTTACAGCAGCCACTCTGGCAACAGCCAGTCTAACAGCAGCCACCCTGACAGCAGCCACTCTTAAAGCAGCCACTCTGACACCAGCCACCCTGACACCAGCCACTCTGACAACAATCAGACAACTGCTCTGACAGCGACTGTCCAAAATGTATGCCATGACCATGCTTGGTGGACAAAAGGCTTGATCATTTAACATGGTGAAATCTCTACTAGTAAGCACTCTTCAAGCATATTGCCCAGCGAGTGCTCTACAGGGATGGTGACAATAAACAATGAATTCAATACTTGCTAAAACCATATTGAAGGGATACCGCCAAGTTAAACCAAACCAAAATCAGTTAATTGTGATAAAAGCTAAGACTAACTGCCAAAGACGAAAATGAGCAAATAATATAAATATGCAGTATGGAAACGGAATAGTCATATCCAACGAGATATCCATGCTACCGAGTTGTAGTCTCCGGTATTATATCAGGGTGTATTTAGTCAGGAGATATGACATACACCCACAGTGCCGAACAGTGAAGCTTTAATGCTTTTGACAACAGATTAGACTTGGTATTGGTTTCATGGGTTTGGCTGCAGAGCCAATATGTGGAGTAGCCACCCCTCTCTTGGACTTGGTATTTGATATATTATCATCTGACTACCATGGATTGAGGTTTTGGGATGAGCAGCCAGTGGATGCAGTCATCATAGGGAAGTTATGTAGAACACATCATGGGTAGAGAATGGCAATCTAACCTGTGCCAGAGTATGAATTGTGGTGTCTAAAATGGTGGTACCGAATGACTCCACACCCTACATATATACTACATACTTTCGATATAGAGATGCCAAGATTAGCAAAAGTAACACACCGTCAATTACACTGGGTCCATCGCATTCATATATCTACCCGATACCCCTGCCACATGGTAAAGTTCAATGGTTCTTTGCCATTCAGCCATCCATTTCAATTGCATTGCCCAGGTGTGACGAATGTATGCCAATCAAGCACAACACAAATCTGATAAGGTTCCACTGATAAGGTAGCTCTGACAAGGATGATCTGGAAAGGTTACTCTGGCAAGGTCACTCTGACAAGGTCGCTCTGACAGGGTCACTCTAACATGGTTACTCTGACAAGGTCACACTGACACGGTCGCTCTGACAGGGTCACTCTAACATGGTTGCTCTGACAAGGTCACACTGACACAGTCGCTCTGACAAGGTCACTCTAACAAGGTCACTCTGACGAGGTCACTCTCACATGTTTACTCTGACAAGGTCACTCTGACATGGTTACTCTGACAAGGTCACTCTGGCAAGTTCACTCTGAGAAGGTCACTCTGACAGGTTGTTCTGACAGATTACTCTGACAATGTCACTCTGACAGGGTGATGTAACAGGTGGCTCTGACAAGATTGCTCTGACAGGTTGTTCCGACAGGTTGCTCTGACAAGCACCTCATACTCTGACAAGCACAGTGCCAACATTGTATAGCTGACACTAGCAACTTACTCTACTTTAGATCTGGGAACACTCCTGGTCTGGAACCTCGTGGCCATCCCACAGATGATATATTTGTGGAATTCAGTGCAGTTAGTGTACAGCACCTTGCTACCACTATGGCCTTGCAAATTGTGACAAAATTCTCATACTACACTCTCTCTGCATGACTGATAGTTGATAAGAGCAATAGTAAGCATTTCATTATCGAAATACTGTCTTTAGTGCAATTGTCATACACCTCAGCTGCAGGGATAACGCATTGTTGAGGGTCAGCTGGGGATAAGAGCTGCCCACAGAGTCCAACAAAACCTTTCAGACCAGCCTTGGTAGTAGTATGAGGGCCTAACCACCGATATCCAGTGTAACCAATAGGAACTACTATCTGTAGGCATATACACTGTCCAACACTTAACTACACAAGTTACCACCTGAATATTCTGAGTTGCCTACTCTGGTCTGTTGGAGAGCTGTACCAGAAATTTTCATTGACCTCCAATGATGTGCAGTTTCATGATGATATAGTACTTGCAATGCAATAGTTGAAATATCTGGTGTTCAGTTAGTTCACCTTCAGGTCTGGTCAGCAGCCATTGCCCATGGAGCACTGGTGGAATGGGCTGGCTAGACTCACAATAGAACACCATTTGCAACTGTTTCTGCCCCTTCAACTAGCATAGCAGTGAAGACCATCCTGTGCCGTGTGAGGACCCATCAATGTGGTGGGAATCACAAAACGAGATCACAGAGTGATGGTGGCAGATGATTCTTATTGTGTGGCTCAATGTTGGAGTCTGTGAGCAAGCATATACTCAGGATGATTGGCAGATTACTGAAACTTAACAAAGTTGTATAATCTTAATTCTAACTTGTTGAACCTATGCAACTTACTCTAATCATGCAAAGTATAGTATAACTTTGACTAACATGGGAGACCCAACGTGCACAGTATAACTTCAACTCTGACAATTACCTTAACTCTGACAATTTTCCTAACTCTCACAACCACCCAAAACTGATACAGGAAGCAACCCCACCAATAATACAGCATTACTTTAACATTAACTCAGGAGACCAAATGGATATGGTATAACTTCAACTCTCGCAATTTCCCAAACTCTGACAACCACCTTGCTCTAATATGGGAAGTACCCATCCCTAGAATACAGCATTACATTGACTTTGAATTAGGAGAACCCAACGTATAGAGTATATCTTAAACTTTGACAATTACCTCAACTATGACAATTTCCCATACTCTGACAACCACCTTACTCTGGTACGGATACCAACCCCACCGATAATCCTGCATCACTTCATCCTTGACTCTGGGAATTACCATCACTCTGACAATTGCCCTAGTTCAGACAACTACGCTACTCTGATATGGGAAGCAACCACATGTACAGTATGGCATTACTTCAACTTTGCCTCTGAACATGCAATGTATATGATATAACTTTGACTCTGATGATTACCATAACTCTGACAATCACCCCAATACTGACAATCACCCCAATACTGACAATCACCCTAACTCTGACAATCACCCTAACTCTGACAATCACCCTAACTCTCACAATCACCCTAACTGTGACAATTACCCTAACTCTGATAATCACCATCACTTGACAATCACCATAACTCTGACAATCACCCTAACTCTGACAATCACCCTGACTCTGACAATCACCCTGACTGACAACTACCATGCTCTGACACGAAACACAACCTTGCCAATATGGTGATTACATTCACTCTGACACCAAAGACAGAGCATACACAGTACAATATGATCTCTAGTAATGAACTTGATTTGACATGTTTACAGCATAAATTCCACTTTCTCATGGACCATAACTATGACAACAGAACTAATAATAGTGGGTCTGTTTTCAACACCGACAATGTTGCAATTAGATCATAGGGGAGAGATATGCATTTACTGAAAAATGATGATCAGCCATAGATATCACATACATGTAAAGTGAATACAGCCAATGCAATGCAGCGAAACATGGTACAATGTACAGAATGGCAAACGGAACCGGATCCAGCAGTAGCACCCACAATCATTCTAGATAATCTGGAGGCAACAGTGGCTACACTGATCAAAATGCCAGAAAGAGGTGCCAGGGGGGCCAAAGCCACAATGATCATCAAAACACTGGCTCCAGCGGTTGTGGAACTCAACCCAGTGAAAACCTCCGATAATGGCACCATACCTGGGGCAGTATTGGTGGCACTGAAAGCGTGAATCGCCAGAAAATGCGTCATTTCAATCATGATGACAACATACTGCAATCCCTAGGTCAAAGATCTCACATATATACTATCTGTACTTGTTCTCACTGTTTGAACAACACAGGAGGGGAAATGACATATCTAGTTCAACATTAGTGTAAGACTTTGTCAATTTCTAACTGTGAATACCTAGTTCTCCAAGCAACCAGTGATAGGTTAGAAGAAGCAGAAATTACCATCTGAGCTTTTGACTCTGGCTATGTCTAGCTTTGAAAACATAGTTTGTCTGACAACCAGCGGCAGGCAGATACAAGCTGAAATATACCCCCGTACATGACTGACCATTCCAATGCATAATATGCTACTCTTCATCCTGGCAACATGGGGGGTATTGACCACATCGTCATCAAAAGTTCAACTGTCTAGCTGACATTACATAGTCATTGCAATTGCCCTGTGACACTCCTCCAGAGATCCAGGAGCACTGTGCTCTGCAGGGAAAAGCAATATTCCCATATTGGCATTGACTTTGCACAATCTCGTACACAAAGACAACACCAAGATGCAGCATGCAATTCATACTCCATCAATACTGGCAGTTGGCAAATAGATCGAATGGGCCACATCCAGGTGTGAAACAGATGGTTGGGGATTGCCTGAGATCGAGACATTTGCAATATTCTTTGACAGGATCCCTGCACAGTCGATGTCGACAAACTGTGTGAGGATTGCTACAACACCATGTACAATACTCTGAGTACTGCAATCAGGCGGTTTGACATCTCAAACGCAGCTTTCCTTGGATTAAATAGTAATAAATTACAAGCTCTGCTCAGTCGCACTGACAACCAAGCTCGCCAATCTCCAATCAGCTACCAAAGTGCACTTCACAGATCAGCCATGTGAAAATGTGTCGATTCATGAAACCACTTGTATTCAGACCTGTTCAAATGATAACCACCAAAAGAGACTATCAAGCCGAACATCTCTGCACACATATGGTGTAATCATTCAGACTGCAAGAGTGAAAGAAGTCCGAACGCCATTAATGTAATTGCTGTCCTGAATATGAATCCAGTTACCAACAATGATGATTATGCATCTTTCGCAATCTCATACAATGGCCAAAACCTTCCTTGAGAACTCAAAGTGTTATGTCATGCAATATCCATATATGTCCCACTTCACTGATTAGGTGATACGAGATTGCTTGTTACTTGCTACAACTGCAGTGAAGCATTTCTTAGACAGCAGGGCTGGTGGGAGTTTCTGCTGTGTCACATTTGATACAGATATAGACAAGGGTTTGTAGATCACCGTTTTTGACACACATATCTGACATTATGGTAGGTACATATAGGAATTCATTTGAACAATGGGAAAGTATCACACCAGAGATGCAAAACTAGATTCTGGCTATACAGATGGACAAAATCGATGCAATCGATCATGCAGATCTGAAGATACTGGTTGACTCATCATGGGAAATTGTGATGGTAATCAATGATAACGATGTACAGCTGCTCATCACTATGGTATATATTAGTTTGACTGTTTTCCATTTAAATACAATAAACGAAAAACAGACAACATTTATCACCTGGGTAAATTGTACTAAAATTATGGTTAGAATGGCAACTGGTGAAACTCATGTACAGTTTCTGATAATCGATTGTGAGTTCTGACAAATATTACACAACCATATGTGAGGCCTCTGACTGCTGATAGTGGGCTCTGACAAGACTGGGGGGGCACCATGAGAAGCCACTGACAAGATCATGGCGACTATATGTAAAAACTCTGGCAACTGATGGTGGACGAGGACAAGACAAGGACAATACTATATGAAACCTGTAAGAAGACCACTGCGATTATACATGCAGACTATGACAGCTGATGGTGCACTCTGACAATATCAGGGTGACACAATGAGACACCACTGAGAAGATTATGGTAACTATATATACAGCCAATGACAGCTGACAGGGGCTCTATACAGACACAGGCGTAGGGTGATAAGCCTCAGATCAGATCTAGGTGGCTACATGTATATAATCTGACAGCTGATGTTGGGCTGTGACAAGGGTGGAGAGCTAGAATGTGGAGGCTGTGACAAGATTGTTGTGACTACTCTGACAGCCAACTGTGAGATTTGACAACACAATGCAATTGCACAAGAAGCCTGTGCCATTCCAGCCATAGTGCAGATCGAGTATACTTGACTACACTGTACATTCACAAATACTCTTGCTATCACCCCAAGACATCTTAGTTAGTACACCATAGTACAGGGGTACGACAGAAATACTTCTATATGCTGACTGTGTGCTTTGCAATTGTTATCTGCATTACATATAATGGCTCTGGGCTGCATTCCATTATCCACCATTATGGCTGTTACCAGAGACTATCTGAGGTTATATAGCTTTTGTTAAATTACACATGGTGAAATGACTTTCCCCAATGAGCATGTTTACATCTTTTGTCCGAAACATAACAATCTCTGTGTGCTTGCTGCCAATGATTCAAAAGCATCCAGGAAGGAAGAAAACAGGCTGCAAATGGATCAAAATGAATTGTACAAAGGTAATATTTAGTTGGAATAGATGCTTCAGAGGCTTTGAGACATGACTAGACTGGAAATGAATATTACTAATGACTTCCAGCAAGGCAACATTGACACCATAAACAGAATATACATGTGATGTAAAATCTAAAACTCTCAAACTTGACTGAACCATAAATAAGAGGTGCATTGGGAAAACCTTCAATCTGACAGTAACTATGATTTACAACGGCCATCAACCCTGTAATAGGATCGCCTACCACACATTATAGTTACGTATGTCTGGGAAAAGGTATTCTGTTATCAGTAATCTACCATATGCCTTATGGTCTGCTGTAATCTCTTGTAACACTAATAACACCACATAATACCAGCCAACACAAACTACCCCTGAGCAATTTCCCATAACCCCCGATAATTAACCTGTAACTTACTGATACCACAACTGATATATCACTGTCATCCAACAGCAGTGCATGTATTATATACTGCAATTCATGGAATATACTATATATTCATCAAAATTACTCTTTTATTTCCTACTCTGACATCTGCTTTCAAATGTTAGACATGGACTCTTCTAACTCTTACATCCTAGTTCTGAAATGTCAGATATACTCCGTCTCACAACTCTGACATGCACACTCAGACTCCTGTGACACACCTAGTGTTAACGATGATTCCGGATCATCACTTCAGATCCGGCTCTGGGTCCAAATCAAACCATTGCGAAATTGGCGGTCGCAGTTGTCAATACCCCTGAACAGTCAACTCGGTTGCGATTCGAAGGACGTCTCCTTACCCGTGTGAATGGTGCGGATTGTCAGCAAGTTGCCCAGCGGGTCCATCTATGGATTCATATTTGGCTCTGGATTTTGCAGTTTGATAATAGTGTCTTATGAAAATTGTGTATTCAACAGCCAATGGATTGGTTTTCCAGGTTTTGCAGTTTGCGATATCGATTATTTTGGAATCCATGATTCTCCTTTGATATATTCAATTTTTCCCTATCAAGGGGGTCAGTATTTCTGTTATGTGCTCGAATATCCGCACAATGTCTCGATTACCAAATATGCAAGACTGAAAATTGTTGACACTCTGTTGATGCTCATTTTCATGATGCGGCAGGGAGCGTGTCGCAGTTGTTGTTGCCCCTAACAGTTGCCAATAACTCATCAATGGATGTCTGCAACCAATCGGAACATAGATGACCCAAGATACAATGCTGAAAATTGTTGACGCTCCGTTGACACTTATTCTCAGAATGGGGCAGTGAATGTGTTCCTGTGTCTTTTGCCCATGAAAGCTGCCAATATGTCGGTTACGCCCAATGGCAACCAAATCACTATTCAATTGCCATACTTACAAGACTAAAAATCATTGATCCTCCGTTGATGCTCATTCTAATACTGGGGCAGTGACTGTATAGCTGTCTCATTCACCTATAAAAGCTGCCAATACATCGGTTATGCCTAACAGTGTCCAAATCACTATTCAATTACTGTACTGACAGGACCAAAACTCGTTGACGCTCCGTTGATGCTCATTATAATGTATTGTCCATTCAACATCTGCCGCCATTGATAATTGTTTTGATAGTGTTTTGAACATATTGGTTGTCTCTCTGTCATGTTGAGACATGGCGCTGTGGCAAAGCCGAGTGCAGTAATATTCTTGCACTGTTCGCTCTCATACTATTGAAATTTATATATCTTGCCAAAAGAATCATTATGCTCTCTATACATCTGTTTATCAACCGATATGCCCAAGCGACGACTCGCTATCTGCCCAGAAAATATCACTACACGAGACTCTCCGTCAAGCTCCCAAAAGAAGCTGGTGGAATATAATGACGCATTCTGTCCTACTTGTTCTTGATTCCCTTATTCCTCCTAGTTTCCATTGTACTGACCATCAACAACACCTGTTCAGCCTGTCTCTTTGACTTGCATGTTGGCCAAAACAATCCCAGAACGTCTAGTACAGCATTTATATCCCACTGCTCTGGGCTTTCCAGATCCTCGATGCCATTGTCTTGCTGGATACCAGATCCAAAGTCTGCCGTGCAACTGTCTTCGCTGTGATTTGGATTATCCAAGTCACGATTGGGGTTTAGCTAATTTTTGGTGTCAGGAATGCTTCGAGGTGCGCTATCCTCATCGGATTCGACAGGATGATCATGGATTCTTCTGATTCGGGGGACATTTACTATTTCAGTTTGTCCTCCAGGGACGTCCTTTGCCCATCAAGCTTGTGGCAATGGTGCTCTTTTCGATAATTTAAGTGCAGCCGCACTATTCTGTTGAATGAGTGCCCAGGATGCTTGGTCGATGTCCTCTGTATCCGAAATGTATTGTACGGCTGTCCTCTGTCAGTTTAGAGTTCGACATTTCTTCTGTAAAGCACGTACGTTCTGGCTGCCCTGCCACGTCTCCAACTAGTTGTGGACCTTGGCCAATGCATGCAATTCTCTGTCTTCTGTTTCTCGGGTCATTTGCGAGTCAATTTCTGTGTTCATCGTATCCAATGCTGGGTCATCGCTTGCCAATATCCGATCATTGGCTCAAGCAAACTGCCTAACAACGACCATTTTGTGATGTGTCTCGACTGTGGATTTTGACTGCCTCCAGCCAATAACACCTTGCGCAAGGGAAAAACTAACCTACACTCCGACACCATGTGGTATGATAGAGACTATGCCTCATGCCACATAAGAGAGATCAGCATACATGAAGTGCGTTTCCTCTTGTTGCCGCCACCAGTCGGTGATATCCGGAATCCACAGTGTACTGCTAATCTCCCTTGGCTCAGCATGGTAATCATGGAGATTTGGATTGACTTGCCCCTCGTTCCTTTGTGATCCAGGCGGTCAATAAGCATGCTGCGCGCTCGCTTCATCCAGGTGTTGTTTCAGCCACATTGTCCCACAATAGGTATTTTTCAGCATCGCTGGACAAATAATATCGATCAAATGAAGATCGACCATATCCTGAGGTCATTGCAGAGGGGAAAATATTGTTCCTTGTTACCCTTTCAGATTTAATGTCCAGCATGCATCTGTGTTTGGCACTGTATGAATCCTCCACATACTTCAGAAATGTGTGTTGGTATTGGCTAGTATACAAAGTCTCGTCCACAGTAATAATATCCATTTCCTTGTCTGACATCCTAAACGATCGCAACTTGCTGAAAGGATCCAGGATATGTGCTGAAATAAGAAGCATACCCATCGTTGGAGTGAGTTCAGTGTAATATCTGGACAGCTTCTGTCACGCTAACTTCACGGCAAAGTACAAGTCTTCCATCCATGGAGTCTTCTTCGTAGCTAAAGCTCACAAAATTCCATCCGTATGATCCATCATGTGACAGTAGACTGTGATAACATGATGCACTGTGACAGTATGCCTCTTCAACATCCACAGGGTCCCGTATTCGAATGGCCTCAAAACTTCCATGATGTACCTGACAAGGTCCATTCATCCTGTGTTGTGCAGAGTGGCTGGAATTCAGTGTAATTTGGATTCTGGAGGTACTCGCGGGTGAATTCTCGTAATCGGTCGGCTTACTCAAGCAACTCCACTGTCGAATTTGAACGTGTCGTCAAATCCATAATAGGCAGTACCACGAAGAGAACTTTGGCAATTTGACAGTCGATCAACTTCTTTTGACAACCAGGTTTCAGCGGTATCAATACAGCAAGCATTCGCTGCTATAGGAAGGTTATTTTTGGGTCTTACCAAATATCTTGAAATACGTACTTGCTCATTCATCTTTGCTAAACCTGGTCTCATGGCCGACACCTTGTCGATTCTAGAATTGCCCTCTTTTCGAAGTGTGTCACTCTTCCCAATGTCTATGCTTTTGTTCTCTCCAAATTGCTGATCGTGCTCATGTTCTTCCCAAGAGTTGGTGGGGCGTTTTTCACTGTGACTGCTCGGGAATGCACATAAAGCCAGCTGTAGGGCGTGCGCCATGCACGGTATGCGGTGCTGCAATGCAGGCCTCAAATGTTGATTCCTGTTCATGAGTCATCAAGTAATTTGACGAACCATTTTCAGTCGTAATCCCACGCACACGGCTGACGGTATGCTGAAAACAATCAAGAACTCCCTTCAAATATATGGCTAGCCTTCCTCCAGTGTATTGGCCGTTGATCAATCATCCTGAATAGGCTTTCGAAAAAGGCAACGAATAAGTGATCACCCTCATCCAAAGTGAGTTCTACTTCTCGCAATACCCAATTTCAATGCATATACTAACCAATCACCGATGTTTAGCCGGTGTGTTCGTTGATGTCCACCCATCCATTGTTATACTAACTTTATTCTGTGATGGCATTAGCTTCATCATTGCATCCACATTCAATGAATATTCCCTCCACCAAGAGTTGCAAACAGTGGTGGCAGACGGCTGCACATTGTAACTTCATTGTGCTTCACCAGATCATCGTAGCTCACGATTTGACATAGCCTTCCATGGACTATGAGCGCAAACAAATTGTCACATGAGGAAGGGATTTCATGTATGTTAGTGAAATTCGAAAGTTTTACAGTCCTTCTCGGCCTGCTTGGAGCGTTTTGTCTGTCAATTCAGTTCATATGGATCAATCCTGAATGTCCAATATGAATGTCCTTGGCAAACTTACTATTGTAATTTCTCGACTTCGTTATCTTCTCAGGATGGCCAAAGCTGTTCCATGAACCATTGAAGTAGTCAATTCAGTGACTTCCCACTCTTTTAATTTGTTCAACTTTGCGATGTGATCATTTGCCAGCAACTGTTTCCCCAGATAGCTGGTCCCATGTTCTGATGGATGGCGAAGAACTTGATGACAAACGATATATATAACACCAGTGCTGCCGGTCTCCTCATTTCTGCAGTGCAAATTATATCCCCATGAAGGAGCATGTCTAGAATTACTCCAAGCAATGTGACATTTCGAGCCTACATTCATTAATGCCCACCAAGCATTGAAGATGATTACCAAAGGAAGTTCGCTCAAACTACGAATAATGCCACCTTGATTTCTGGAAGAGATCACAACCTATAGCAACGAGGTGTTTAAAAATTTTGAATCTGACATTGCTGTAGGAATTTGATAGCTGTGGAATCTGACTTGAGAGACTGCCAAAGATTACATTATAGTAAAGTAGAATGCGGCATCTGAAATATTGACTCTAGAGCTACAAGCAAAAAAAGTAAGACCTGTGAGACATTGCATGCATATTTGTGAAGTTGTATACAAGGACATGATGAAAAGACTGACCGCATAACACCCAATTTTGGTACAATACCATGCGGTTCATTGCTGGGTAGATTACTGAGGAACCACAATAGTTGTTGACGCACCATGGGCGCTCAAGGGTAGAAGGTGGATGCGATATTGTCACTATCATTTTTGCCCATGAAGGCAGCCGATAGGTTGATTATGGGTTAACCCAGGTCCATAGCCCTTCAATTATCCAAGATGCAAGAACAAAAATCATTGACGCTCCATTGACTCTAATTTTTAGGAGGTGGCAGTGATATTGTCACTAGCATTTGTGTGTGTAGAGGCGGCCGATACATTGATTATGGATTACTGGCAATGCACAGTGCTTTGAATGTCCATGACACAAAGACGGAAAATCATTGAGGCTCCATTGAGGCCCAGTTCTTGGAGGTGGTAGCGATATCGTCCGTAGCGTTATTGCCCATAACAGCAGCCGATAATATGATTATGCATTGATGCAGTTGCATGGACCGTTGATTATGTAATATGCAAGACCAAAAATCATTGATGCTCCGTTGAAGCTCATTTTTAGGAGGTGGTAGTGGTGTTTTTAATACCATTTTTGCCTGTCAAGGCGGCTAAAACTTCAGTTGTAGCTTAATGTCATTGCCCAGCAGTGTGATTACCGACAATGCCAGAACAAAGATTGTTGACACTCCGTTCGCACGGATTGTTAGGAGATAGTAGCGATGTCGTCGCTACTTTTTTTGGCCTATAAGGTGGCCAATGTTTTGATTATTTGTCATAGCAACCAAGTCTTTTTTTGATTATCAGACTCATAAAACCAAAAATCATTGACACATCATTGACACTGATTTCCAGGCTAGGGCAATGAGTGTGTCACTATCGTTTCTACCTATAAATACAGCCAATGCAATTACTTTCGAAGAATGTGCCTATGCAGCCCATTGTTTGCCAACAATGAAAGACCAAAAATCTTTGACACTCCATTGACGCTTACCTTAATGACATACTAACAGTCATTGGATACTCAACAACTGTATGTAAAAATGCATACAGGCATTATTTGCAGCCAATAAATCATTTCTATGTATAAACATTTGCATCCAAAAGTTTCCAAGCCTCTCAATTTCTGATCCACCTCAGGACATGATATCTGAGTGATACATCATGTCGGCCTATCATGTTACAGCACTTTCGGCTGGCAATGAACTGCATAATCGACCGCATGTCAATCTGTACAATAGTTTTTGATATATGTAGGCCATCTTCCTCACCTATCCGTATCCAGTTTATTCTCCGGGATTTCCCTGACCTAACAAAATCAATTTTCAATATCTTGACCACATGCCCCAGGGCTGTGCAGAAATTTATGAGGTTGGATGCATGAACGAATGCAGCATGACGGTCATCATTCATCCCACTTCGTGTTGTGCCCTGTCCGCTCCATCTATGAGTCATATGATATCACTGACTTAACATTTGGTTGTGAGATTCTTCTTTTATTGTGTGTTAGTTTTCTGACTAAACAGTACCCGGCATGACGATATCGAGTTCATAGGCCATCAGTCGATGCGATATGGTGCCGAGCAAATTAGCATTGCCCATCGGACCATTGCACATGCACAGACGAATTATCATGTCTCACAATTTGGTCACTGATATCAACAATGTTGACAGGTAGCAAAATAGGTATATATATTGCTTCTTGAAGAGATACGTCCTCAAAAATATCAATTTGCCTATCCTCTCTTCCAGCGAGACAAGAACAGTCAGCATATCTTTCTCCGAATAAGATTTAAATATAGTATTTAGCTTGGGACGCTATATGCCGGAGTATATGCTCAAGGGTTGAACAGACTTTGATTTCTAAATCATTCACAAATTGGGTGCAACTTAGGGCGGGTGAGTCATTATGCAATTGTGTGTCGGGGGTTTCTGGCAACCTAGAATCGTATGATAACTCCCTGGTCGAGGAGTCACTAGCGGCATATGCGATTTCTGTGCACGCTAGCAAGAGTCTCAGTAGGCTCACAAAATGTGGTCAGTGCAGATGAGGCTGCAACAACTTCCGTTCGCAGTTGAATGACAGCTAGAACATTTCATTTGTTTGTCTCATCCATCTTATCACTCTCACAGAAGTAGTCGGCCGCGTCTCCCCAGCCTGGGTGCGTCAATTCTTCAAGCTGCATCTGGGTCTGCCAAACACGCTCCATGCAATACTGTACAGTTTTGGAGATTGCACCCATCATCCAGCCAGGTTCATCATCTTCGCTCAGCTTGCCCAGCTCAGAATCCTCTTCATCAACATCCTTGTCTTCCCAATCCTCCCCATCATCAGAGCTCGCCAGATCTCTCAGATCATCTCTGATGCCATACAACATCTCCTTGAATGTCATTTCAGACTTTGTGGTTGTTAATCCCACCATTTCAGCATTTCACATATCTTCCTGCTCCTGCTTAATTGCTGTCTCTGAGTCTTCAACTTACATTCTTGCCACGGTGGTCTCTCGTTCCACACTATTCTCAACCCAGTTCTCCTTCTCTTCGTTGCTTCGAATGTGTGTTTCTCATCATTTCCCTACCCAATGCTTTGTGTCCGATCACATGCTATGTGATGCTCCAAGGGCTCAGACTGTTTTTACTTCCAAGCCCCGCTTGCCGTGATTTGCTTGATGAGGTCGACGTGTGGAGCGCTCTGTTGATATGCTGTATTTGCCTGCCAATAGTGGCGAAAGGTTCTTTTTCAGAGCATTGACCCTTGCATTGTGTATTAGCTTGTTTGATGGGCGAGATGTTGGATGTTGCGAGATATGGACCACATGGAGGCAAGATGTGTTGTTTATGTCGAGGTTGGTACGCTGAATCGACTTCAACAAAGCAAAATTTGGGTTTTGACAGTCACTAGATTGGGAATCCCAATGCTAACTGTACATTATTACATGATGTTTGGCATCTGTTCCATGCAGGATCCCGGGGATTGTTTGAGCCAAACACCAGGAGACGTCCTGTCTGTTGAAGAATGTGCTATTTCTATCTGTTAAACACAAGATTTCAGCAGTTGTCAACCTCATTCTATGGCGGTAAACACCCACGCAACATCGGACCGGCTTGGTGCAAATTGCGGGACTGTTGGATGCCGTGCAACCTGCCGCTGTACGCAGCAGGATTTTTCATGTGTAGAATGCCCAAGTTGGCTGTTACGCTTTCCATTTTGACTTGAAGCTAACTATATATTCCTCAGGACTTCGCACTTCTTTTCATTATCATCATCCCTTCACTTTCACACTAGCAAATCATGGCTCCACAGACTCCTCAGGAAGGTGAGAATGGATCGGAATCGAGCAGAACGACGGGCGCTTCATCCAATATGCCACTCACAGAGACCCAACTACAATGCAGACACCACAGGGTCCACCGCAACGCTGCAAATGCAGGCACCGAAAATATGACCCTGGACGCATGGTTAACTATTCTCCGCAAAACCGGAAGTATCAAGAATAAATACGTAGCAACACTCCATCACGTGTGAATATAGTCATATCGAGGCAGACGGCCACTAACTAACTCCATAACACCCAGCTGGTGTACGTAGAGAGCTGTGTGAACAATTTATAGCCACCCGTATTAGGAAATCTCCATGATGTACCCTGCCATTTGCCCGCACAGTCCACAAAATTGAACATCAAGATGTTGTAAACGTCCGGACTTTTGCCCACCAATTTATTGATAAGCATTCCCAAGAGTGGACAGAATGGGCTTTAACCACCTTAGAGGACGCTAGGAAAGCATATATGGCAGAAGTAATTGACGAATCTGATTTGTCGATGCAGCATCAAATTTCTTGTAGGTTTTCAACATGTGTGCAACTATGGCAAGGCAAGGAGGTCGGGTACAGCTAGAACTGTCTGACATGCGCGTGGCATTGAATATGCTCAAAATGGCCAAAGGAGGGTTTTCGCGTGACGCAATAGAGGAAACACACCACCTGATCAAGAAACCTCTAACTGCAGTCCAAGAGGAGAAGATGCGGGGAGTGAAGTATCCTGGGTGTGGAACTGTGCCGGCGGTGATGGAAAGATACCCAGCTATGCTTTGAGAAACTCACACAGGCGGCTGCCTACCTTTCCAAAATTGCACAGCACAGCATCCCCAGACAGGCTGGAGGTGAAGAGGCATGGGTGCGCCTGCACCGGAGCGACTCAGACAGCCGACACCCGAACCAACGCCACATCCACCAGGAACACGACCTGTGCCACCAAGTGGCAATGAGGGAGATCACGCATCCGAAATCGAAGGTGTGCCCCCAGGATATGCGTATATTCATACTCCTCCATCCAGCGCTCGGTTTTTCATTCTTAATGCATATGCCAAGGTTCGCAAGCGCAATAAAGATTCAATCCAGAGTTGCTGACTGATGTTGGAATATGCACTGGTTAGTACACAATCTGCCACGTGGTAATGCAGCTGACATCCATTTTGCAGCCAACAGCAGTCGATTGTGGGAACTTGACTGTGAAGACATGCATTGACGGAATGGAATTGGATTCTTGAGTGTATTATTATCTACAATTAGCAGACACTTTAAAGTATATTTTAAAGGATATCTTTATATGTATTATTAAAGAACAATGTAGTGATGAAGGAGAAAGTAGATGAAGATGGTACAAAGGCTGCCAAAACACCATTCATGATATACTTACTATGCCAAATTGAATAGTAACATATTGTGGATACCCACTGAACAAACTGAGCATCGACGGAGCATCAACGATTTTTGGTCTTGAATCATTGGTAATCTGCGTGGAGATTAGTTGTGGCCATTCCTAAGTGCGGTATTGTCTGGCTTGATAGTCAACAGAGAGAGCCACATGCTCCCTGCCCCATTCTGGAACTGAGCATCAACAGAGCGTCAATGGATGCTGCACTTGTAAGTCAGGTAATTCAAAAGCGATTTCGTCATTAGTATACATAATTGAAGTATTGGCAGTCTTTATAGGGGAAAGATATTGCGACACGCTCCCTGCCCCATGATGAAAATGGGCGTCAAAGGAGCTTCAAAGATTTGTGGCCTTTCATCATGGGCAATCAAAGTGCGATGCGTCGGTCATTGTCCATAGATGATGTTTTAACCGTTTGTCTGTGCTAAAATGCTCATTAACACTTAGTTGCAGCATACTGAATGAAATAGATTGTTACTGTCTGGGAGGCTGTCGCAGTAATGTTGCTTGCTTATCTGCCTACACAGGCTGCCAATTCCTCCTTAAGAGAGGTCTGCGATCATGTGCCACTTAGATTACCTATGATCCGAGACCTTAAATTGTTGACGCTCAGTTGAAGCTCATTTTCATGATGGGGCCGGGAGCATGTCGCTTCCTCTCTTGTCTTTAAAAGAGCGCAATACCTCAGTTATGACTATCTTCAACCAATCGCCTCTCAGATTACCCAAGATGCAAGTCCAAACATCGTTGAAGCTCTGTTGACGCTCATTTCCAGAATGGGGCAAAGAGCATGAGTCTCCATTTTTCCATTATGAAAGCGGCCAGTACATGCAAAAAGAACAATGACTTACCATCATTAATATTGTGCAATTAACAGTAGGATATCTGAATGCGACCATAAATAGAACAATGCAAAATGCAGAATCAGAGATTGGACGCAACGGGTCTAGCCAATCCCAGCGAAACCCGCAGGTTGACAGGTATGGGTGAAGATTTGGACCACCAAGAAGCAGTGGGTTGGGTATTTCGACAGGTCTGGAATATTGCTTCCAATGGTTCCAAATCTGGGGTTCAGTTCCTGATCCGGGTGGGAACCAAACTGGAGCCAGTGTAATGGGTTTTAGCCCATCGAAACACCGAATTGCACCGGACCTGCAGTTCTTTGGCAGGTTCCACAATTTCACGAACTCAGAACTTTGGCTCCAATTAAGTATTTCAGTTCTGATTGTATCACAATGTGATATATATGTAAAAGATGTAGTTTTGCATGCTCATTCACCCCCCATTCTCCAATTGGCGATTCGATCAATATTCGTTCAGTCAATGCAACAAACAACCAATTGCCGGTGTGATTTCACACTGAGTCAAAGAATACTGATCAGATTGCAAATTGGAGAACAGGAGGTGAAAGAGCATGCAAAACTTCATCTTGTACATATATATCATATTGTGATACAATCAGAACTCAAATACTTATTTGGAGCTAAAGTTCTGAGTTTGTGAAAATGAGGCTCTGCTAAATGTAAAACCTGGCCAAAAGACCACAGTGTTAGGTGAGGTTCGGGTTTGAAACTCCTCGTCATTGGGCTGTTCAGTTCCGTGGCTTTTCCAGAATCAATCCGGGGCCGCGGGTCCGGTCCCATCGCAGACCGCAGCTGGGTAACCCAGAACCATTCCTAATACTAGTCTGGAAGCCACCTGGACCATTTTTCCAGTCCGAACAGGGACTGCTGGCAGGTTACCTGGACGTGTTGCTAACACTAGACACAACAATTCTCCCAATTCTGAACACTTCTTTCAACCTTTCGCAATATTTACACTCTCCACTCCAACATGCTCATTCCCACACCTCTGTGATACTCACTCTCACAACTCTGACACACTTGCACCCACAACTCTGACCTGTGAACCCTCACAATTACACTTATGGTAGGCAATTCTATGACCTGATATGATTGTGGCATTGCTAAATGCCTCCATAGGAAGTATTCTATAAGTGCCAGGGAGCTGACTACATGCTAGGCAGTAATAAATTTGTAATGATTCAGACCTGTGCATGTGGTACCATACAGTAGTTTCTTGTCTTTGCCTGTTCTCAGCACTACCAGCAGTGCCTTCAGAATTCCATCATTGTACATACTACTCTCACTACCCTTGTAATCGGAGTATAATTCAATACTCAGTTATACTGCGTAGTATGCGTCAGTACGTATCATGATTCCTACCATCATTAGTCTCCCGCTGTGGTGCTTCATTATAGATTAAACTTCAACTCAATACAAACCCATACCCAATGATACTGGAAGCTGCCTTGTTGCGATAGCATTGACCAAGATCCCTAACTACATGGAAGAATGATGAAACTCCGTGTATTTTGCATTACTACATTGTATAATGCCATACTTACCAGCAACAGTCTTTTTCTCAATGAATAGCTTTGACAGAAATCTATGGCTCGGTGGAAGTTTGAATAATCACATCAGATTTCCCAATACTGCTCTGTATGGCGCTATACGCGCTGATACCACCATTTTTGGACCATCTTCCTTGAAATAAATCCTTTGCTCGCTGAATCAGTTTTATGGTATCTTCCAATACTGCTGAATATAGCATTGTACATATCAATACTGGCTTTTCTCAATCCAGCATCTTTAAAGAGATGTTTGGCTTGGTTGGAGTTTGAATAGTGCTATTGTATTGGAAAATACTACGCTGTATAGCTATGTGCCTATTGATACTCCTTGATTTCTGGAGATCCGCCTGTAAAGAAATCTTAGGCTTAGTGTGAGTTTGACAGTGGCACCGGTATTGATCAGTATTTGATTGTATGGCTATGTACTTAGTGATACTCAGTCTTCTTGTGCCGGCGGCCTTAGAGACTTTTCGCTTGATTTCAGTTGGACCTAGGTACTGGTATTCCAGAATACCTGACTGTTTAGAATATAACCTGCCAGTATTTTTTTTGCAGAGAACTTACGACAATACCATGTCTAGTATGCCCTTCAAGTAAGGCTGTAATGTACAATACTAGCAAGTACTTGTCAATATTCAACTGTACCATATATCTCAATAGCAATATTACAAGAGATTGATAGACCTGTTGTTTTGGACTTATCAACCTGTTTGATGATCTGTTAGTGTTCTGTGTAATCATCGATGTTGATACATTGTACAATTACAGTCGTACCTGCCACCATGGTGAGTGACATCATATGTTGGGCTTTGCACGAATTGAGAACCCCACACAGTGATCCCCTTCAACATGCCCCACCACAATCACTTGGACTCCCAATGCTTGTCAACATCTACTTGTGTCTCAACACTCTGCGCCCCACCTTGAAAACCGGCAATCTGCCCTCTGTGCACACTTGCCATGGGCTCAAACAGCAAGTGGAGCTTACCTACAGTCCTGACCATGTTGATTAGGACTATTGGTTGTTTGGTGCAGCCCAACAAGGGTTTCGTAATGGTGATAATCGTCACAGTCATCTGGAGGAGTCTCCAAGGAACTTGAACAACATACTTGCAACGAAGTCTCAGGTGTTACATTACACAACTTATCTCAACATATTCTTACACAGTTCAATAGAGGGATCAATCACTCGATTTGTTTGACCTGGGCATCATCACATTCTAGCCAAGTGATGACCATAACAAAGGTCATGGAGATGCCGCCAATGTTGATCATGAAAATTATTATGATGATGATGATGAGGATGATGATGATGATGATAAGAATGGGTATCTACATGACGATATGGAAACTTGTAATGACTCGAAAATGACTGGACACTGAGTAAGATAGTAGGTTAGAGCTGAATCTGACTCCGAAAGTGGAACTCAGTTGGAGGCCACAAACACGACAGCAATGGAGAAGGAGGCTTGGAAGGTTGCAGCGAGGAGGTCCTGGGTCGGACCCCTCACTACATCTGTGTACCAAATTGTTACTCACCAGTATAGCGTGTGGATGAAGAAGAGCATGGCAGAGAAGCAGCTGAGGAAGATGGGGATCAAGAGTATGAAGATGAGACTGATCCGCCAGTGCCTTGGCAATGGAGAAAGAAAAAGCCTATGAAGAGGAGATCAAGAGCCACAAAGGGATCTCATATTGGACTTTCCATTCCTTACTGGTATCTACTGTGACTGATTTGTACAGCATGCAAATGTTGCAGTGGACTCATATGTAAACCAAGAATCTTCTCTTCCCAGAGATGAAGACATTGGTATCTTCGAGGACTTGGCGAACAACGTACTTGCAATGGCTTCAGATCCTGGCAGAGTGGCAACAAATTATATCACCATGCAGATCCTCGGGCGTGCAAGTGCTGTGACCATTTCCATAGCATCACGCTTGCGCTGTAACATGATGAGTACATGGAACCTTAGAATGAGGAAGGAAAAGGAATTAGTTTCCGGTGATCTATGCAGAGGCAATTCAGGTTCTCGATATATGGGGTAGCTTGGGTTCCACGGAGAGTACACAAAGGACGTTGTGAAGGTCTATGATGAGCAGAGGGAGTATTGAGAAGAGAAAGTAAAGGAGATGAATGAAGAGGGCCCCGTAGGCACTATGGAGGAGCTCAACCGAGTGCAAATGATGTGAGACAAGCTTTTGCGAGAAACCACAAGTCTCTTGATACACAAATATGAAGATATACAGTACTGACTAAGCATGTGACATACATCAGCAACCAAGGCATAGATAAAGTCCTGCTTGTTATACCACAAAGATTCCTGCACAAGCTCTGAACAGTACAGGCTGTGGAGCGGCTCACTATTAGCTCATCCTCAATAGCAGAAGAGGTCTGGAAGTGATTAAAATTATGTGCGACAGCTCAGATTCACACCAGCAAGCAGGCTAACTGCTCTCGGTACCGAAGACTTGTGAAGGAACAGCCGGGAGAAATCAACTCAGGACGTTGATATCTTCTGCCATTATTGCAATGAACAGTAAGTACCCTATAATAATGTGGCTGAAATTCCACTGATTCCCACAACAATGTACAGATGCAAAGGCCCCGAATAGTATGGAGCATTTTCAGATGTTAACATATCACAGACTTCAGAGCATTCTGAGTGCTAGGAAGCTCAAATGGCGAGCACCCGAGCATTGTAGCGCCTAGTTGGGTGGTGCCCTCCACAGAATCTATGACACGATTCTCTCTACTTGGCTGGAAAAGGTTCAAATCACATATGATGCCATGAATGGTGAACCAAAGGAGTTGAAGCTGGTCTGTTTATAATATTCATGTGAAGAAGTAAGATATCATAGAATGCAGTTTAAATTAGGTAAACTACCACTGCATTACAGTAAAGCACAACCTTTCTAATTGATAGTGCTTACTCATATAGAATGGAAAGTTACTGCTTCATATTCGAATCAATAAGTGCTAATAACTGGACAGGCAATGATTTTTAACTGCAGTGAAGTACTGCTTTATATTTGCAATATACTCAAACTTTAGTTACATTACTGTGGACTCTGAGATTTCAATTGGTATGAACCAATACTCATTGGTAAAGTCCAGTATAATCAAGTACTAAATATATCATACTAAATGTGTTGAACTAGGTTCAGCCTCAACCAAGACAGATTGAACTATAGTTACCTGCAAGTGAATATGTAAAGACTGCAGGGTGAAATAGCCTGATGGTGTCTGTACGGCTTGAGTTCAGGGTCCTGCAGAGCCTCATCTGCAGGCTAACCTCCATCCAACTTTTACACCTCAGTTCCATCTGTCAATCACCCCACCATATCGACACCTATGGCCCCATAGTATTTACCACCTTGCATCTGACATTGAGGGTCACCCTTTTGCTGATCTATGCCTAATCACCATACCCTCAATGTTTTCATAGTGAGATATCATGGATAGGAGGGGCAAAGCGGCTGTATTTGAGATGGTTGCATTGGGCAGATATGGTGGCTCAAAGGCACAGACAATGGATATAGCGCAAGGTGAGAGGATGATGCAACCTCAAGCTCCGAATCTAATTGGAAGAGGAAGATATGGTGCCAACGGAGAAGACCAAAACTGTTCCTGCCCCCTAGGCTTGATTACACGCAGGAGCAGCTTGGTGACAAGCTGAATGATGAACTGTATGTTTGAAACAATGGTATACATTGGATTGAAAAGATTCTCGGCACTACGATCAGTTAGAGGGGGTCACGGGTCAGTGAGTGGCACAAGCTTGCACAAAACTGGCCAGAAGTAGAAAACATTATGTTGTATGCTCTGTACACCAGGTCGGAGAGGGCCTGCGAATGCAACTATCTTGATGTCACCAATGTCAGGCGCATCACCATGGAGAGCTATAATTTGACAGATATTCCATGTTGCCAGTACGCTACAGCAGCAAGCCGCCTGATATCCTCCAAATTCTTCCCGTGGAGCCCCAGAAAGCCTTGTACTGTGTTCTCACCAGAACTACTTTGCAATCTACATGAATAGTGCAGGAGGGGTTCTATCTCCAAAGAGGATTGGGCTGGAGGCCTTCGAGCAGCTTTTGAAGCAGATAACAAGATTGTTCTGCCTGACTTCTCAAACCCAGGATGCCCAAATATTGCCTAATACTCTTGCATACTGCTATATGCGGTCATTCAGCGTCGAGATGCCTACCATCATTGGGTTGCCACGAAGTATCAGATAGATACACTCATGGCATCAGCAATGAAGGCAGTTGACCAAGGGACTCTGCAGAAGGAGCAAGAACGTGGGGATGTATGTCAACCCTGCATTACCTTCTCCGATGGAGGTGAAGACTGTACCATACGGATAACACTGGACGGGAGCATGCGGCATGCACGACTCAAGATACCTACAGGGTGGGACTTTGAAATCTTCGAACCAACATGCTGGGTCGACGAGGGTAGGAAGATGATCGACTTGGCAAGGAGCGCCAATCAGCGGGTCAACACCATCATCCCCTCAAATGCCTTCAGGCACATATTTAAAGCCACCGACACATGGAATAGACCTGAAATCATCACCACGCTGAAGAAGGCGTTAGACACCAGCGGTGTTGTTAGTATTATATGTTTTCAGCGGCTAAATTTGAGGTTGCTGAATATCTACAGTGGTGGTGAACAGCAGAGCCACAGTATCAGACTGATGAATGCAGTGTTGTATGAGGTTCCCCACTTTGCAGAGCCGAAGTTGAGTTATGATATTGGGTGTGTGTGTGAGAGCGCTATGTACCACTAGAATCCGGACTGGACTGAGGGAGTTGTAGCACGAATTTGGAAGGGTCCTGATGCTTCCGCCGAACCCAGAAGTGAGACTCGTTTGGTCAGTACTGGCCAATATATGAAGATTCATTACAATGCTAATGGAATCCATTTACAATGCTGTACAATACACAATGTTCTAGAGATGACATGGGCAATAACCTGGAATGCCACTGGACAAAGATGGTTGAAATGAAAAAACAAGCGAGGGAAACTCTTGCACAGATAACTACCGTGGTGGAAGAAGAGCAAATCGATGAATCAGATTGCGTGCATCCACGGATAACGGTTACAATCCATGACCTAGTGGAGCAATCAGATGTTCGAGTCAGATACTATACTGAAATCTGCTTAGTACCAGAATCTGCCAAGCAAGATGGATAATTACTGATCAACTACAGGGTGCCTCAAGAATCCAATATTGATGTGATCTTTGAGCGTCTATTCAAGAAAACAAGGTTCATATGATGAGATCTGAGGCTGACGAGACTCCTCATGTGGACTAGCTGGAAACGCGAACGGTGTAGAACGAATGCTAACCTCTTCTTGGCCATCAACATGCTCATGCATTAAAACAGGTTTGTTACCTACAGCCAGAGGTCATCAAGATGGTGACAAAAAGGCGAGTGGGAGTTGATGTGTTTCACAAGTGAGTCACAGACCGCAGGAAGGTAGAGAAGATCATTGTGAAGATTAGTGGAAGATGGAAGCGGTTTGGCAGGAAAATCTGTTTCTCACCACCTCCGCCACTCAGCTTGGCAGAGAACTGCGCTACGGCGGGTGAATGTACAATCAGCAATGATGGAGATGAACTGGGTGACGGGGGCGGACGCAGGTACAGAGGTAATGGAGATGGACAGAGCGACAGGGAGCATATATTGGGGAGACCTCAGGGTAGATAGCATCTCATCTCATCTGGTACCATATCTCATCTTATCATACAACAAATTATGCAATCTATCGTGCCCATCTTTCGATCTCACTCGCTCTTTCTGAGACTTCATGGTTCCATGCCATTGCGTGGATCCTCTCAGCCAGGTACTATCATATCTTCTCACCTTCTTCATATGCTCCTCGGGCCTGAACTGCTCTATCTCACAAATTCCATTTGGATGCTGCAAGAGGTGTGGCGGAGTGTTGATGATGGGCTCACTGCCATCTAGCTCCGCTGTTTCACAACAAATGGAGCCCAAACACGGATTTGGGTTCGGAATGCTGTGGACAGAATCGAGGGAAAGACACTGACAAACTAATCCGGGTAAATATCGAGAGAACCAACTAATGAAAGACACGTACACTGTGAGCGGATCAAAACCCAAACGAAGTACAGGGGATGGTGCAACCATTGTCGGATACGAATGCCGGATGTGGTATGCCAGGTACGTCAACTTCAAGAACGAATAAGGCCCTAGGACAAACACCGAGAAACTAGCACTGACCAAACTTCTCCACAAATGGCACCGACCTCATACCGCAAATGCAGGCACCGACCTCACTGACGGGACGAATGGCACTAACCTCACACCGGGAGGAACACTGAGAAGATGGCACCAACTGTATACCGGGAGGAGAAAATACATGTGAAAAAAGGACGTCACTCACGTACTAAGGAAAACACTTCTCTGCAGGAACCGTAAGAAAAGTCATTGACAATGCTGGTAAGATGAGGAGGGATACTAGTGAGAATACTACTAGTTGTGGGGGGAGAAGTTGCAGGGAAGAGAACCCGAGAGATAGACCACATGACAGGAAGCTAAGAGAGCAGTCTGAGAGCAGGTGAAGCTGGGCTAGGGAAAGAACAAAAAGAAAGAGCGCACCTCAAAACGAGCATCAATTCACCCAACTCCCCTTCCAAGAACTCACAAACCAGCAATTGACCTTAGATCACCAATCACTGCCAATTCACCACCTAATCTACCATCCCATCTCCAAACTGCTACAAACAGAACCATAATGTCAACTAAACACTCTCAATCTACATCCGCCGCCAGATCCAGTGGCCGTACCACTTCCTGCAATGCCGGACCCTCAAGCCATTCCGGATCCTCCACCGGTGCTGGACCTTCCGCTGGTGCCTCGCTGAATCATATCCAGGATCAAAAGCAATTCATCGAGTCCTTGGCCCTCACTATCGGGAGAGAATAGAAGGAAATGCCTCTCCCGGGCACCATAGGAGCCCCAGTCTTCAGAGGAGCAGACGTTACCACATTCATTGAACCTTACAAAGGTCTCTCATCTCACACCGGGACCGAACTGGTGGCGAAAGATGTCATCACAACCTTCCCATACTACTTCTCAGACATGATCCAGAACGCAATCAAAATGATGCATGGTTATCTGAGGAAGGACTGGGAGCAGTTGACAAATGAACTGAAGGACGCCATCTACCACGCCAATAGCAGAGCCTATATGTCTACAAGATCATATATGGAGCGACTATGGAAAGACCAGCTGGAACGAGGGAATGTCTGCCTGAAAGGCTGTATCCTTCCCTATGACAACATCAGCCACATTATGATCATCAAGGGAGCATTGGGAGTGTACTCAGGGGTGGAAATGTTGCTTTGAGCCCTCCCAAGAGATATACGAGGGACAGCGGTAATGAAACTTGAACAAAATCCCAGAGACCCCTCCAGATTGAGATTCGACAGAGTCCGAAAGCACCTCCCCAACAAATGTGCGACCCCCAATGCCCGCGGCCTCCTGGATTGGGATGGAACACGAAAGGCTCTGGGGGTCACTCCTTATTCCAACCCAGCTGGAGTTCGGCTCCCACAGATGCCAGTAGTGGTGAACCTTCCAGCAATCCTTAGCGAAGAGTCGCCACCACAAGCGCAAGCCATGGAGGAAATTCCCATCACTAAAGCTGAAAATACAATTGACACAAAAATGGACAATAGTATGAAGGCCTTTGAGGCTTGGACCCTCCACATGAGCAAAGCGAATGAGCCCAGATACGGAGGCTACCGGATTCCCAGGGCATACACCACCTAAGCTGACCATCCAGTTCGGCACACACCCATGAACTTCCCACCTCCCAATGATTGCACAGGACCCTCTGACTACTAACTGGGACCCAATTGCGAGCAGTATTCACAGCAAGGATCAGGGCCCTGCATCTAGTGTGATGAAGTACCACACATCCAGACGTTATGTCCCAATGAGTGCGCCGACCAGGAGAAAGGTATAGTGTACCTCAATGAACATGGAATACACACCTTGGGACCAGGAGGAGGAAATGGAGGAGAAATATCTGGGTATCGAACAGAAAAATGGTTCTTCTCAATGCGGGAGTACACCCAGGATGTAGCTCGCGAAGGTCAGCAGGGAGGTGGAGTAACCGCTACGCTTGCACCACAGCTCCCTCACCTGCAGCACGTTGCAAGATCTCAGCAGATTCACCGGGCCAGTGCTCAGGAAACTCCCTTCCGGTCAGTGATCGCCCGACAGCTGTCGGAAATTGATTGGTGCTACTCTGGTTGGTGTACATGTAAGGAAGGAAAGGAAGAAGGTAACAATGACCGTATCGAGGAATTGCGCCGCGAGGATGAAGAGCAAGCAGTGGGGTAACCTGGCCGCTGTGCGGAAGAAGAGTAGGGAAGTGAGATGGTGCAGGAGAGACACACGTCTTGAGATGAGGAAGACAGAAAATACTGGTCGGCAGTTAAACGTACCCAGACAGGATATGCTATTGTGGACGAGAGAAGAAAAAGGGAAGATGAGGTGACCAGGGATGATGATAACCTGGCACATCTGGACAAAGAGGTTCCGGAGGGTTCAACGAGTGCTAGTGACCATGAAAAGCAAATTATCAGCAAAGTGGTTCCATTCAGCAAGCAACCGGCCAAGGTGGACCCGATCCAAAACACGACTCCAAAGACCAATAAGGCTCCGAAAGTGCTACAAAGCAATAATTGGCCTTGGATTCTGGAATCAACAAGGACCTTGGAAGCAGCCAACTTGATCGCACTATGCTCGCACGTCAGGAGAGGGAGACAGGCAAGTTGACCTTTCAACTGCAACCAAATGCTAAAACGGTATCAGTTCCCAAAGACAAACCAGTTGATGCCATGACCCCAGCTGCACCAAAGAAAATCAGAATCGCCCGTATTTCTGCCTGCTCGGGCTTGGAAGAGCATGCCGGAGACACCGAATACCAGTACGCCATAGGATCCCCAGCCGTTGTCGGAAAGCTACACCCGCCCGAGCTTCCTATGCGCATCGATGGCAGATCTGAGTTCTGCGTGATGAGTGAACAGGTTGCCAGAGAGTTGAACATCAGGTCAATACTTGCCAACAAGAAGATGATCTCGGCCGATGGTGATTAGAGTGATGTGACAAAGGTGGCCGAGTCTGTGCCCATCAGCATCCATGGTATTGTTATTCCCGTGCCGATTGTGTTAGCATAATCCTGATCCGAACAGGATATCTTCTGTCGTCCCTGGGAATCATACGCTTGAAACTGTGGGATGAACCTGCCTCATGGGAGTGGTGAGACCTCCATCTCAGCTGTCGATTGGTTAGAGCAGGTGACGTTGACGTCACCTTTCCAGCAGACAGGAGGGAATGATTTGCCAGCAGCTCGGAAAACTTATACTCCTAGTTATAGTATGGGTGACTAGGCAGGATCGGGCCAGGCACTACCCAGGAAAGAGATTGGAGAATTCTGGGAGGAAAGATAGGAATGAGAAGGGCTCAAATAGTAGAAAAAGAATTGAGAAGTGGTTGGTGGATAGGAAGAGGGGGCTTGCAGGGAAAGTGGAAGGATTACACAACGGGAAAGAGAAGGAAACATTTCAGGAAGGGAAACAGTCAGTCAGAAATGGGGGGCCATCAAAGACGGTGAGGAAGCTGATGGGAAGAGGCGTGAATCAGGAGGATGAGTGGGAAGAGGAGGGAGGACTGGTAGTAGAAGAGCTGGGTAGGAGGATGGTAACAGAACAGTGGTCAATCGGAGAAGAGGCTTTGGTGAACGAAAGGAGGGTACCCAGGAAAGAATCCACAACTTTGGCATGGGTTTCTGATAATAGGATTGCTCCAGAACTGACTCAAATTAAACCCATTCCTCGTACCTTCATTCAGCGAAGTGCAACTCAGCGGAACACACCAAAGCAGCATTGGTGCACACCCACTACCAATGTGTTGCCCAGAAAGTGAAGCCTGTTCCCTTGTCAGATGAAAGTACACCAGATGCCGGACTCAACTGGAGAGGAACAGCTATTGCCAGGGCCATACCAATACCATGCCCCTGGGACAAGTGGTTAATTCCCAGATCGTCCCACAGAGCGAGAGGCCGGAGGTTGACACCCGAGAGATTACGAGAGCTATGGATTGGGCATATAATAAGGCCGTAGGAAAAGAAAGCCCTCCTGGGTATGCTATCGAATGGAGAGTATGCTCTCTCATGGACATCCGAGGAACTGGGAAGTATCAGCGACACAGTTGAGCCACCCCACTGTATCCAGCTGGAGTCCAGTCACAAGGTCTGAAAAGATCATGTATTCCGCATACCGAAGAATGTTATTCCCATGGAAAACGCGATGATAGAAGAGAGTGTTCAGCAGGGCCTATTCGAGCTGACTTGGGGCCCCAACAGAACTGCTCACTTCTTAGTTCCAAAGAGGACTGGGCAGTGCTGGTTCATCATCTCTGCTGTGAGCGCAAATCGGCATACACTGGAAGACAGTAGGATAACACCTAACATCGAGGAGTATTCTGAAGCCTTCGCTGGACTGCCCATATCTTCACGTACTGACTTCCACACTGGGTACAACCAAAAAATGTTGCATGATGATAGCCTGGACTATATGGCCTTCCAGACTAAGCAAGGCATGTATCGGCCGACCAGACTGGTACAGGGAGCTACCGAGTCTGTATCAGCATTTGTCACGGTATCTCAGAAAATACTAAGTGCTCTCATGGGATCAATCGCAGAAACATTCATCGAACATGTCAGTGTGAAAAGCCCAAACAGTCCATAAGGAGACGAGGTGGTGGAAGGGCTGCCTGGAATTTGATGGTTTGTTATAGAACACCTGCAGGACCTGGAAAATGTACTTGCCAATGTGGCAAGTGCTGGGGCGACTATTTCCAGAGAGAAATCTGACTGATGCCAGAACGGGGTAAAAATTGTTGGGTATGTCTGTTGGGCAGCAGGAAGGTGGCCGCAAGCATCAATGGTCGACAAGGTGTGGAATTGGTGATGGTGGGAGAACTGTACTGAGTGCAGGGCATTTCTAGGGCAGTGCACATACTACCCAATATAGATCCCCAAGTATGCAATTAGTGTAGGCCCCCTATTGTGAATCTTATGGAAGGACGTCGAGTTTCATGGGGAGACTGAGGAAAAGCACGCTATGGGACTCTTGAAGGAGGCTCTCTGCTATGGTGCTGCATTGAAGACGTTAGATGTTAGCAACTGCGCCGGGCAAATCGTCGTTGGAGTCAACTGCAGCATAGAGTGGTGGGGGGTAATCTTTCAGCAGGAAGACAGAAATGAAGACCGGCACCCTTGTCGCTATGAATGCGGGCTCTGGAACACAGCAGGGAAGAGATATGACACAGGGAAACGTGAGTGTCGTGGGGTGATGCAGGCACTGAAGAAAGTTTGCAACTCCGTATATGGGGTCAGATTCTTCGTGGAGACAGACGCTAACGCATTTGTGCATCGACTAAACTTGCCTGGAAACAACCTGCCAGGAGCACTAGTCACCCGCTGAATAGCGCAGATACAACTGTTCAACTTTGACGTGAAACACAATCCTGGGAGACTGAATGTAGGTCTCAATGGTCGCTCATGGTGGCTGCAATGGGAAGGGGAGCCTGAGCCAGAAGAGCAGGATGATGTAGAGGAAACAATCGAGCAAAGCTTACGAGGAATACAGGTGGGATGAGGACCGCAAAGAAAATGAAGGGAGCAAGCATACAAACTATTTGTTGGGTTAGGACTGGCGGAGGAATACAAAGAGAGATGGAATGAGGGAGGCGCATTTCTGGGGAACCTGAAGCGGCCGGAAGAAAAACCTTGGAAGGAAATGCAGCGATTTTGCCGTGAGGCCACAAATTACCTTGGTTCAGATGGAGCACTGTACCGCAGGCGGAAATCCAATGAACTGCAGGCAAACACATCAGGGAGCAAGGAGCAGGACAGGTAATCAATGGACGCTGCACAAGGACTGAGCGGGCACTGTGGAAGAGAAGGATTGTCATGGAAGCAAGTGGAGCGGTGCTGGTGGCTGGAAATGTATGACGATGTCAAAAACTGGGTGAAAATATGCAAGCAGTGCCAGATGAGAGCGCCTCTACAGTATGACAAACCCCTGAAAAGCCCAACTGTTACTCACCTCTGGCAGCAAGTGAGGATGGATATTCTGTACATGCCAAAAACGGAGAACAGGTATCACCTACATGTTGTCGCCAGGGAATACTGCAGCGCATGGGCAGGGGCATGACCACTGAAACAGGGCACATCGGAGAAAGTAGCCGGGTTCCTTCACGAGGAGGTTATTGGCTGGTTCGGGCCCCCGGACAGTGTGGTAGTGGATGGACATGCAGAGAAGATGAAATGGACTGACCTCTTCCTGAAACATTACAATATCCTGATGATCACTGTAACTGCGTACCATGCTGCCAGTAATGGCGTGATCAAATGAGGACACAGACTGATTGCAGATGCACAATCCAAACTCACTGCTTGCTCCAACAAACTGGAAGAGATGTCCATGGAGCACCCAGCGGAAGTTGCTTTGGCCGACAGGATCACAATCAGCCGTTCAAGCAGATGTTCGCCATCTCACCTTATGGTCGGCCAAGACACAGTACTTCCAATAGAGCTGGAGAACTGCACATGCAATACGGCCAACTGCATCCAAGGAATCGACGATACAGCATCAGTGATTGCGGCTACAGCAACACGGCTGGAACGACGGTGAGAAGATATCGATACTGCGATACAAAACATAAAGGAGTCAAGAGATTCCAACAAAGCATATGTTGACCAAGCAGCCAACCTCCGAACTGAGGATCCCCGAATTGGTGACTTGGCTCTTGTGCACGAAACCTAGATATAGCCGTGTCACGGCGCCAGACTGGATGCTTGGTGGCGAGGACCCTACCGAGTCAGAGATACTTACCAGAGCCTGGTGTTGAATCGACTGGCAGATCTAGATGGAGCAGAGCTCACAGGCTCGATAGATGGTAGTCTACTCAAGAAGTTCTTCACACACTATGAAGGCATACACTGTGCTCTAGAAATTAGCACGACTAACACCACACGAGAGGAGGACCTGGAGGAATTTGAGGGATCGGAGGTGGGAGAAGAAGCAGGCCAGAAATATATTGAAGGATGATGGATGTATATAGTCAAGTGGAAAGACTGGGAGAAACGATCGTGGGTATGGGCAGAGAATATGGCTGGCTGTAAGGAGTTGGTAAATAAATGGAACGCCTCACATCCGGTGCCAGCAGACCACCTGTCCAAACAATGATGGGAAAGACGGAGGGAGGGAGAAGGAAGGGGGGATGATGGGGTGAAGTTAGGAGATCCATTGCATGGACCATAACGAAAAGAGATGACAATACCCCAAATCCACACAATGTAGTGGATTCGCGAGATGGAGCAGGAAGAAATATTCCTATTGGTTGAGTTACACCCATGTTACACGAACAATTCATACCATTCTCCCTTTACCCTCTAGTAACCTCGAGACAAGAGAGACAACGACTGTCGCAGCGGTGGGTAGATAATTTACCACCGAGCACCGGATTGACAATCAAGATATGCCCATCAGCCGAGTATAGGTGGGGCAACAGGAGGGCAAGAGGTGAAGAAGTTGTGAAAAAAACATGAAAAGCATACCAGGGAAATCGGGAACCACATAGAGACTGGAAAAAGTAGGATCTGGCACAAAGCACCCCTCCAGGTATATAAAGAGCTTCCCCCCCCTAAGTTCCTGAGCAAAGACAACCACCATACTGTACTGTTCATCTCGTTCTGCATGCCAACTACTGTGCCAAATATCGCTATCTCAACCCTAACCAACGACCAACGACCGACTTGACAGTTACATCAATCAATCACATCACGGCAGCACTCAGCGACCCCATTGATTGTGAAGCATCCCTGAACTCATCCACTGCCGCTACGAGCCTCGACTCCACCACCGAAGCTTCCACCAATGCAGCCACGACCACCGCAACCAACACCACTGCCATGACTACGTATACCTGGTTGTCACACATCTTCACCATCACTAGCAATCCTTCTCCAGTATCACTGTCATTAGCAACACTGTCACAACTCAGCAGGGACTTTTCCTCTAACAGGCCTGTCGGTTCACTAGAAAAAGCTGTGAATATTGCCACTCGGGAGCTTCCCGCCCAAAGCCAAGCCAATCTCAGGCTTGAACACTATGATCTGTTTGTGGAGAAAATTGATGCTGCCAACGCCCAGGTTGAATGGCTGTCGAACTTTGTGGAGCGGAATCTTGACTGGAAGATATTGAAATACAAGCAATACAGTGACTTCCTTAAGGCTCTCGACAGCTCTGGCAGGGTAAGGATGATGATAGAGCAACATCAAGCTGCGAAGCAGGAAGACATGGGGAACGAAGATGCTGGGAGACCTCCGGAAACACTATCCTAAACTCCCAGAAATCCTAAGCGATTCCAGCGGAAGTGAGAACTGGATGCTATCGACCAAGATCCCCAACCAAACATCCAGAGATCCTGGGTGAGCAAAGAGATGTCTGAATCATGCACACATCCACTGTCTCGCGACGCTAAACTGGTAGTCGAATGCGAACCAGTGGTATATTTCCACCGACTTTCAGGATTCTAAAAGGTAGTTAAATAATCGCTGCCCTGATCTGGAAAGAGGAATCCACTACAAAGCTATGGGCCTGAAATGGTACCGGGGGTTAGTAATGACAGATACTAACTACCCTGGCTCGGATGACCGCGATCTCAGCAATCGACACCGTAACATCTGACCATCAGTACTGCCAGCCGACCATGGGACACTGTCTGTCGGCCATGGCTACCTGTACCACCTCCATCCCCCGATAAGAGCAAGATGCTTCGACCCCCAACCCTATCAACCAAGGGAAAGGAAAATGCAAATGATGGGAGTAACCTTGGAGGGCTTTTGATGGACCTAGCCGAGGATGGATCTGAGGATGCAACCAGCAGTCCCGCTAAGGAAGAGGCTGGTACGATTACGCCAGAGCGGACAGAGGGAGAGACCAATACCACCCAAACAACTCCCGCCGAGGAAGAGGCCTGTACGATTCCGCCAGCACCCACTGAGAAAGACGCCAGTACCATACCGCCAGAGCCCACAAAGAGAGTGACCGGTACAACCCCACCTGCTTCCACCGAGACAGAGGCTGTTACAACCCCACCAGTGCCCGCCAGGAAAGAGACCGGTACGACCCTGCAGCAGGGTACCAATCCTACACAGAAGGGCACCCCAAAGCGCGACCGGCCTGCCACTCCCTGCAGCGAAATTAGCACTTCCGACGACGACGATGGCACTGAGGATCAAGGATACGTGAGCTGCTTCTCGGAATGGCTTGGCCTCAACCCCGACAGCAAGAGAATGTTGGTCGATGAGACGAAGATGTTGGCACAAAATGAGAGAAATATGGGGAACAAAGCCATCCCTATCTTCCAACAAGTAGTAAATGAAGACCCAGAGTTGATTACAGTGGCCTGCGCACAGGTCACAGCAGCCAGGTGCACAATGCGTGAGGCGATGGTGCGATTTGAGACTCGATTTGCCAACATCTCGTACATCGCAGGTGGTCAAGGAAAAAGGAATGCAGTCAAGGATGGTGGCTGGAGAAAGTGGGTGTGCAAAGAGTGAGAGTCTTTATGTTTTTCCTTTGAGTTTATGGTTTTCCTTTGGGTTTATGGTTTTCCTTTGGATGTATGGTTTTCCTTTGAGTTTATGATTTTCCTTTGGGTCTACGTTTGTGTCTTTCCTTTGGGTTGATGTTAGTCTTATGTTCTTTCAGGTCTGGGTATACGGTTATATGGAAGAGGAGAGGTGTGCTTTGCACAAAGGGCCAGGGAGGAGTTGTGGTGGGAAAATCCACTTCTCACCACCCCCGCAACTCAGCTTGGCAGAGGACTGAGCTACTGTGGGTGTACGGAGATACAGGGATAACGAAGATGGACTGGGCTTCGTGGGCGGACCAAAATACAGGGGTAGAGGAGACGGACGGAGCAACATGGAGTATATATATGGGAGACCCCGGGGTAGATAGTGTCTCAGATCATCTTGTACCATATCACATCTTACCATACAACGAATTACACACTGTATCTTTCCCATCATGTGATCTGACTCGCAGTGTCTGAGACTTCATGGATCCTCACGGCCGGGTACTATGATAACTTCTCACCCTCTTTCTACACTCCTCGGGCCAGAAAGGCTCATTCTGACCAATTTCGTTTGGATGCCACAAGAGGTGAGGCAGAGTGTTGATGATGGGCTCTCTGCCTTCTAGCTCAGCCGTTTCGCCCCATCGGCTTCACGACTCGGTGATGAATAACAATCCAGAGACTTCCAAAGTCGGCGATGCGAACTTGAGGCAATTATCAACAAAGGATATCCGAGAGACTGGTATAGAACATGATGACATATGGGATATCAAAAGGCTTATGGAAAATTCTGTTTGTGTGGAATACCATTATGTTAGGGATGGTGTCCGGTGGTACTTCATGCAACAACAAGTTATTGAGGAGAGAAGGAAGCTGCAGTCGCACGCGCAGAGGCTGATTCAACGGCTCCAACATCAAGGAAATGTCCTTCTTAACCTCCTCCACTTCAAAATGAGGATGCACCGCCATCAACGTGAAGAATTCAGTCTTTATTGCTTTCCGAATTATGCACTAATGTTTTGCTTTAAAGCAAGATTCCCTATTCCCACTCAATCAATGGAGAAACCTTGAAAGTATTTCACAACAATATAATCATTTCTGCAAGTGTTTACCTACTAGAGGACGCAAATTACAAATATTAGTTGCCATGCAGAGTGCTGCATCAGCAGATGTTATTGATGCCATCAATGGTGGTTTGGCAGATAAGCATGACAGGGAAAGTGACAATGGCCATATAGATGATGAGCTGGCAGCAAAAATCATGGAAGATCTAGAGCGTCAATGGGCAGTGGTGTTGGATGAGAAAGAGGGTGATGGTGTTGAGGAGGAGGAGGAGGAGGAGGAGGAGGAGGAGGAAGAGGAGGAGGAGGAGGAGGAGCATGACAGAATGGAGCTTGAAGAATAGATTTAATGGACAAGACACATGGGAATGAATGATGTATAACCTTCTTAGTTACTAGGCATATAGCAAGAAGTATGTGATCGTGGCAGCCAGTACCAGCCACTACTAGTATAGAATGGCCATGCAGCTCTCACGTGTCGCAATGATGGCAACATTGCATGGCTGTCACCTGTCGTGAATACCCTCTCTGATATACCATCACTAGCTTGCTGCGTAAAATCTAATTGCCTGCTTTAACACTGAACATACTCTGCTGAGCATTATTTTCGAGGTTAATAGATCTCGCACCATGTCGGACCTCTGTTTAGAGTTTGACTGATTTCAACCAAACTCAAGCCTTGGTGAGTATCTTGCTAAATGTACCCAGAGAATGGCAGCATAGACTAGAGGTGCAATAATACCTAGATCAACTCCCAGATGTTATAAACAATGTGTTCAAGGTGTTTGGGTACGAAATGTAGACAATTCATCGACTGAGTCTGTCTTTCTTGCGTGATGTTATGTTTTTGTCGCCATGCCTCCAAAAATTGAAATGGAGGATGCCATCAGTTCATAAATGAACATATAACCTTGATGCGAGTATATGGGTGACATATAATGACTTTGCACAGCACCTGCCGGTGGAAGTTGACCAATACAGGGAGAGTTGCGTACTCAAACATATTACCTGAAGATTCCAGCTTCTCAAAGGAGTTCTACCAATAACATTGCTCCAACAATGCTTGTACTATTCCATAAATTCATGGGACTATAAGTAAACCACGTGAGAGGGCTTGAATTGAAGGCTGTGCATTACCAATTGTTTGCCTGCACCATCATGTGATTGGTCAAAAATGGCTATACTATATTCTGTCGTGGTAACTTTCATCTGTGATTACTTCCTTACGGAGTCAGGTAGAGATGCGGAAAGAATATTTTGCGGCTCGTGCATCCGGAACTGAATAGAGAGATTGTGCCACCGCGAGCCTGTAGCTCGGTACTGACAAATCATCATTAGAATCTGCCTGTATTTATGGTATCTGCTAGTTTTTTTTTGCACTGGTTCGTTGATTTCTAGCCATCCCATACAAGCAAATATTGAACAGTAATGGCAGTTACTCGACATATAATTTCCAAAGTCATTTTATGGTATATGGCCCACTAAGAATACACAAACTCCCAGTGTGCTAAAGATACAGCTGGTAAATCCTTGCATAAATCTCTATGAAAGAGCCTAGTAAGGCCCCAGCACAAGACCATAGTTCTTCCTCTCAGGTCTGAGTTGAGTGCTATCGTCCTGCTGCTGAACATTCACAGACCTTCTCTTTGCCATTTCCATGCGTTCCTCTGAGAGTTCCTCCTCCAATTCCACCTTTCTCTTCCGCTCTTCCAACTGATGTACTGGTGAGTCGTTTGCATCTGGAAGTATTGCTTTGTACCCTTTCTGCCTAGGGAATGTACTTTGCTAGGGAGCAGACATCTACAGAGAAATTATCATCTATCAGGTAGAGAGCAGTATAGATATATACTGATTCAAGAATTCCTTCAGAACCAAGACTCTGAAACATTCGAGCGAGCTCCACCACCTTGGCGTCAACTACATCAAAGGCAGCTCTGCCCATTTGAATTCTGTCACTTATATTGAATCTCGCATCTCCTCCATGATTGCCATCACCGATATGAGTGCTCGCATCATCGTCTGGATTCCGATTGCCAATATTGAAGCTCACATCTATGCACTCATTGCCATTGCCGATATCGAAGCTCGCATAATCATCTTGATTTCCATTGCTGATATCAATGCTCAAATTTTCATCTCGATCCCGGTGGCCAGTATCAGGGTATGTACTTGGTAGATCATTCTTGGGGTGTTGTAATTGGAATCAAGGTGGGCCCGTCAGAGCCTGGATGAGAGTGGATGGGATTTTTGAACTGGAAAGGGATATTAAGCAATTACCGATAGGGGATGGCCTGAAGTGTTCCGGAATGTGAACGCGTGCATGAAGCCATGACTGCATGCTGGTGAGTCCATCAGTTCTCAAAAGGTTAATGTCTCACATACCTGTATGTTATCCCTCGGCACAACTATCAAATTCTCGTGAGCATCCTATACATCACCTTCTGTGTGTCCACCACCCGGCTCAACAATTGTTGCAGCAAGTTGGTTGATGTACTTGGCCCTGCCAGGCGGTAGGGGTTGCAGCAAGATATTGGCCACCGACTTCTGGGGGCTGGTGAGGCCCAACCCTTGATTGTTGTCATTGTGTATTCACATTCACAGGCAGAATGGTTGTGGTTGAAGGGGTTATGAGATCAATTGATGATGCTTGGCATGCTAACTCGGCTGCACCAACAAATTCAAGCTGCGCCGCTGCGCGTTCTCCTGCATACCCGCCTGTCTACATAATATTCAACGACATGCGTGAGCGCCGAATCAGAAACAGCATGCCGAACATCGAAGTAAATTGCTACCTGCTGATACTACCTGTTACTCATCACTACTGATGATTACCAAATAGATCATGTGCTCAGTTGCACAGAACCCTATTGAGACCCTCAGCAAGGCTGAGAAAATACTTCACAACAAGATTTGATCTCACATCCTTACCACTACAGCTAATGAGGGAGCTTAAGTCCACCTTGCCAAGGTTCACAGACATATCTGCATCGATGAATTGAGTGGAATGATTTGAATGACTTCTACTATATTTGACATCCTTATACTTACACAGAATCATGAGAATGTGATCAGCAAAGGAGAAGTCGAGAACATCATTGAGTACGTTTGGGATAAAGGACTTCGTGGTGTAAAGAACAATCGACTTATGGCGGAGCTTTTCCTTGGCTGTAAACTTCCGGAGAGTTCAATTGCTCGCCTTGAGAAACTCAATTTAAGTCTTCTTTGCTGTATGCATTAGTGGCAGAACTAACCACAATGGATTTCAATAGACCAAGATCAGCAACACCATGCAAACACATCGCAAGGTCTTGCAGATGTTCCAGGATGAGGATACGGAGACTGAGATGCTTGCCAAGCATGTCACGCACATTGATCATTGCTTTCTTGAACCGGATGTCGATGATGGCATCACTGCACATGAGGTGATGGGAATCACTGTTGACAAGGACATTGTTGCTTAAGTGAAAAGGTCTCTTATGCAATGGAATGTGTGGAGGATTGGTCCGATAATTGGCACTGTTCTACCACTTAAGCAGTTGTATTCTATAGTTGTATTACTACTCTCGATACAAGCAATTAGGTCAATCAGTACTAACTTGTATTGGCTGTTATGGTTCAGTATTATTCCCTACGCTTCCCTAAGATACACAAACAAATATAGTTATTTTGAGTTTTTCAGCATGACAGTTTTGAATACTACTTGTGGGTACTGACTGGTATTCTTTTGTATTGCTTCATCAGCTGAAGGAATTACCAACACGCTTGTTACACTTCAATACAAATCAATACTTCTCAGTACCTGTCAATTCTCAATTGTACCATTTTGCATAAGATGTTTTTTGTCATCTCGATAACACTATACCCAAATTCCCCCCTACTTCTCCGCCTTCCATTTCGACTTCTTTACCAGCCTCTTTGTTGGCTTCTTTGGCTGTATGAACTTATTGCCATGGTTATCACCATCACCATCGCCATTATCATTATCATCACTGTTTTTGTCACTACACATACCCCTGCTATAGCTGTCATCCCTCTTTGCCTTCCAACCACCTTTCAGCTTTTGCATTTGCCTGTCATGATATTAGCAATGTTACCAAAGTCTTTGCCACATATCGTAAATCATCATCTATGATATCATTCCCAGGTTTCTCGCCAGCTGAGATGCATTCCTCCAAAGTCTCCCCGTGTTCATCTACCTTCTTGGAAATCCCTGCCGTTGCTGCATTCTTCTTCAGTAGACATGGACGGCTCTTGTTCTGCTTCCGCTGGTTGGCCATGCATTGCTAGGGGAAGTTAATGATTCTGTCCCAGAGATTCCCATTTAGAACTTGCTGATACTGGCCTTCACTTGCTCAATCGAAAGGAAGTTAGTCAGCCAACTGACAGTCTGATCATCTTCTGCGTTTCCCTTGCTATACACCATGCTGTTGTTGAAGTACTTGCACTGATAATGGATCAAATCACCTAATCAGTGTGTTGAATCCAGTTGGGGTGAGTACTTACAGCTATCAACCATGTCATAGCAGAGTGGTTTGCTATACCTGCTCATGACTCTTTACATCGATGTAAAGGAGGAGTGCAGCTTGTGGCGGCAAGAGTGTCATCACTCCCATCAGTGTCTCTGTCAACACTCCAAGGCTGCACATTACCTCCTTGGCGGGTCACAGTCTCAGTCTTGTTGGGATGTGTATCGACGTATAAATCAACAATGCTCCCGACAGATTCACTATCCACCCCATCAGCAGGTTAATCGACTGCTTCACCAGTATCCACCTCATTATCCTCGTCGGCCTTGTCATTGTACAGTAGACCCCTAACACCCCTTGACAAACACTAGTCCATCTGAGTCGGAAGCTCGAGTATGTGCAGATTGCGGTCCGTGTCGATAATGATATTTGGAGAGGATCCACAAGCGAAACATAGCTGAATGAAATGTCCAGGTTCACCCGGCAGAGAGCTTGGTAGTGTATGCATTGTGGGAGAGTTTCTGTGAAGTGTGGGGAGGTAAAAAAAGTAAGCAAGCCAGGGTAAGAGGTGTAGGTCCCAGTAGATGTAGCTAAGTACTGACTTAAAATATTAGACGTCACTTGACTGATGGTGTAGTGTTCTGTAGAACTCGGCAAGGCAACATCATTTGTTGATAGTTATAAGCAGGAAATGGCCGAAAGTAATTGTCAATGAAAGAAAAAGCACAAGCAGGGACAGCGAAAATGGATCACCGATAGAGCATGCTTCAGTCATTGCACAATACCGGAAGATACTCCCAAGTGGAGTACTCTTTGAATCAAATGATTACAACTCAATAACATCATGGAGGTTGAGTTGAAGAAGTATATGTTAGTACTAACCAATGGTGAGTATGGAATATGTACAAAAGCCTGAGGTGAATAGTTTGTTTAAGATGGTTGAAATCCTGATATTTTCAATTCAAACAAGCCAGCAGTATTATTGGAACATACTGACACTGCAGTATGCACTTGTAGTTGTTGGCAACAGACTGGGCACCAAGATATACTTCCAAGCAGTATAGATGAGCATAGTGCAGTACTGTGTGGTAACATAAAGTATGGGAAAAATTGAATGTGTGCTGGCCAAAAGACTGAGATAAAATCGAATGAACCCAGTAAATATATTGATATTGGTCCAAACATGCCAATACTGCAATGTAACAGGCACTACAAAAGCAATCAATGCTATAAACAACATATAAAGGTGGGTGTGAACTGAAATGAAGCGTTAGATACAGCATTGTACCAATTAGTACCATGCAGTACTGAGCAGTATGAATATTAATCAAGGTAATTTCTGCAATAGACACTGTACTTGTGGAAAATGAACTCAACACATCATCCGATACTAACAAGTATGGATGAATACAAGACGACAACAGGCGGTACATACAAATTAGAGTACTTCAAGTGATAGAATGTAGACTGTTACACGAAATGAAAACGGGTGAGACACAGATCCAGTCTATTACACATTCATATGAGGCAGTAAAAGTTTGTACTGAATGCCTTGAGAGTGATTTGGGACTAGTGTTGAATGAAAAACCAAATATGGCCCCATACAGGTCAAGACTGATGCATATTTGCAAATACCAACAGAACCAGAGCTAAATGACAAGATATCAATAATGGCCAGGGATACAGATAATCTCCGCTGTCCCAGAAGAACAATGAAGACTGAATAATACTGATACATACCGATATCTATGGCATAGTATTGAATGGTCAGAGTCTCTGACCGAAGTGAGTAATTCCTAATTCATTGTTACCCAGCACCCGGGCAGCTGCCCACCACTTGTGGACAATGTTTTATTCAGGCAATAATCCATCACAGGGACCAGGTGAAGTCATACAATTGCCTACCACCGGTGCACAGTTCTGACATGCTCACTTCCCCAACTGCGACATGCTTACCTTCACAGCTGATATCCTTGCTCTCACAACACTGACATACTCATTCTTAATGCTCTGACATGGTCACTTGAACCACTCTGACATACGGAGTCTCACTGCTCTGACATACGGAGTCTCACTGCTCTGACATGCTCACTCTCACCACTTTGATAATCTGGCTTTGCTGGTAGCGGTGGATCTGGACTTGCTTGGAGCTTACGAGAAGCTGTGGATCTGGCTTCACTGGGAGCGAGCAGGTAGGTGTGGATCTGGCTTTGCTGTTAGCAGTGGAACTGGACTCGCTGGATACAAGCTGGTAGTGGTGGGTCTGGCTTAGCTGGTAGCAGAGTATCTGAACTCGCTATGAACTGCCAAGAAGCTGTGAATCTGGCTCTTCAGTAAGAAACCAGATAAGGGTGGATAGAGCTTGACTGGGAGGGATGGATCTGGCATCGCTCGTAGCAGTGGGTCTGGACTTGCTAGTAGCAAGCATGACGCGGTGGATCTGGCTTCGCTGGGACCAAGCAGGTCAGAGTGGATCTGGGTTTGCTATTAGCAGTGGAACTGGAATTGCTGGAAAAGTGCTGATAGGGGTAGATGTGGTGTCACTGGTAACAGAGAATCTGGACTTGCAATATGCTGCCAAGAAGCTTTCGATCTGGCTTGGCTGGGAACAACCAGGTAGGGGTGAATCAAGCCTCGCTGGTAGGGGTGGAACTGATTTCGCTGGGAGTGGTGGATTTGGATAAGCTAGATGCAGGCAAGAAGCATTGTATCAGGCTCTGCTGGGAGCAAGAAGGTAGTGGTAGATCTGTCTTCACCAGTAACACCATATCGGGGATTGTTGGTATGGAAGAATTGTATTTCGCCAGAAGCAATCGATTAGCATTTGGTTTATCCAACTTTGTAAGAGTGGATGAGACTTTCCTTGCCACACTGGGTTTTGCATTGCAGGTAGTTGTGGATCTGGCATCAAAAGTAGCAGTTGATTAGTCCTCATTGAGATTTGGCACTGCCCGATTACATACCTTCCATTGAAGAGGTATCAATTGATAATCTGACTCATGGTGGTGTTGGTGATGGTGGTGATGGTAATGGTGTTGGTGATGGTGGTGATGGTAATGGTGTTGGTGATGGTAATAATGGTAGCAATTTAAAAATAGGGGTTGACACAAAGGTATACAGTATGAGAAATATACTTTATTCTGTAAATGGTTATCACACACAGTAACATATGGTAATGATCTTTTAACACTCCCATAATACTCCAATAATTGTCCAAATATACAGTATGGGACTATAATAATCGGTAGGCAAGTGTAATATGGGGTTAACAGCTATAGTATATCTCAGACATCAGCAACAACTCCAGTTTCCGTCTGAAACACCCGGGTGTTCCGGACGGCTCTGACGGCTCTGACGGAACCTCGTACCCTCTGAGGGAGAATCAGACGCGACCCGTCGCCCAAGCGACGGGTCGCGTTGCATACCTCCCTTGCGGCGGCTATTAGACCATGCCTCCTATTCTTGCGAGGCGTCGCGTTGTATATTACTCTCGCCGCTCCGGCGTCAGGCTTCCTTTACTTTGCGTCCGGAATGTGGTGACGTATACGCACCATCAGAACGACACGTATGTTACACTCTTCGCAGGGGTTGCAGTT
>Ga0307512_10000440_pt1 | contig 60923 bp, 67 predicted proteins | sample 14_EM_MG_FD_200267 | JGI IMG/M metagenome (GOLD analysis project Ga0307512, IMG submission 200267) | Populus trichocarpa ectomycorrhiza microbial communities from riparian zone in the Pacific Northwest, United States - 14_EM | ecosystem: Host-associated > Plants > Roots > Unclassified | place... | reverse complement strand
AAAAAAAAACCCCCTACATGTGTGTACCTACCACAATACCAATACCAGTACCACCCCCCTAAATGCGCGCAATGCAATGATGCAGCCAGCCAGCCCACTTCGCAATTCCAATTCGTCGCGTCGGCCCCGAAGTCCGAAAAACGAAAAAGAGAAAGGACAGCATCAAATATCATAACTTAGTACGGTACAGCAATGTGGATGTAATGGTTTCTCTAGATCTGTCGTACGGACTCGGAGCTCGACCTTGGGTGGGAACCAACCATAAATCGCCGCACGCTCTCTCTCAATCTCCTCGGACACCTCTGCAAAAATCGATAGAAGTTGAACTAGTCCATGAATCACCAATCATATCCTGGTATGATGTCTTACGACTGGGCTTGTACCGTACTTTTACCGCCATCGGGAAAACATCATGTTTACTCTACAGACTTTACGTACCTTTAGTACTTATTAACAAAAAAAAAACGAAAGGGTGTGAAAAAGGAACCCCTTTCAGTAGCTTAGCCCAAATACTGTAGTTGGTCCAGTCGGTGATGTCGCACACAAAAAGTAGAGTACAATTCCAAAGGGACGAAAAAGGTACCTAAAAAGTATGGAAAAGTACAAATTTCTTTTCCAAGTAGGAATTACTTCCTGGGAAAGAAAAGGCTCAAAAAGATGTTACGTTTTTCTGATGACGAGTCGAGTCAAGTCGTGCTCGAGTGGAGCCACATATGTTTGTGTCTCCTGTGGACCTGAAACCTGAAAAGCCCCCATTTTGCTCCTCCCTAACACACGCATCTTCCGATCCCATCACAAAGCTCTAGACTACTCCACAATCCACGATCCGTGTCCACACGCGATACCCACACCCATTCAAAACCGGCTCCACACTCACACAAAACACAATAAACGAATCACGACTCGAGCAATTGGAATTTTTGCCCAAAGGGGTTTATGACCACTAAAAAAAACCCCGACAAGGCAGACTAAGACAAAAAAAATCCCCCCGACAGTCCCAAGACCAAGGCCCAATACTGTTTCTTGGCAGTCGGCATTGAAAGAGTAGCGTTTCCCCACTTTGCTTTCCGGTCCACAAATTTGTTAGACTAAGAAAAAAAACAATGTGTGGCGCGGTTATCATACCACCCGGGCATTTTAATTAACTTTTGTTTTTTTGTTTTTACCATAGACAAGACAGATTAAAAAAAGATAAACTGATAAACTAATGATAAGCCCCTTGCGACCCCACACGCATGTTAGAGTATCGTCAAATACCAAATTTCGAACTTCTCTACTGGGAGTCCTGCATCAAAAATATCGATCGCTAGTCCTTCAAGAGGAAATCTTTCTTTGTATATGCGGGTCGATCCCATTTTCAAACCGAGAACCAAAAAAGTGATAATGACATTTTTGTTAGTCTGTGTTGTCTGATCTAAGTTAAGTCCTCGTCCGGTCGCGATTGCACGAATGGCTGCTAGGACTGCAGTGGTAAGGGTCCGTTGCGCGACGCGACTGCTCCGCGGACTGGGTGCTCGTAATCACCATTGTGTAACGTAGTAATGCCGGAAATGAACTCCCCCGGATGAGGTCGAAACCGAGGGGCTGCGAGGGGTACAAACGGCGGTTCTCATCCAGGCCAAGAAGAGGTCGAGACCATGCCTTCCAAGGCTTCCCAAGCTTCCCAAGGACGGGGCCCCTGTCGCAAGGGACGAACAAAGTCCAAAAGTCCAGATGGCCTCCAGACTCTAGACAATTCTCGCTTCTCGTCTCTCTCAACCCTCAACTTTTTTTTTCATCATCAGAACCTTCGGTCTTCCGATTTATTTGATAAAACTACTTCGAAGGTGTATACGTACAACGGGCCCCGAGCCTTTCCCCTTCTCTCCCCTCCTTCCCCTTTCTCTCTCGCTCACACACAACCCTGGCGGGAAATGGCGTCTGTGCCGGTGATAGGATAGGTAGCGCATCATAGGAAAAAGGAAACGTAAAGGAAAGATGGGAGGGCAAGATGATGATATCAGTAGACGTCAATAAGGGGTGGATGGAGACCCGCCAGGAGTGGATCGTATGGTCATAATCATCGTCCTAATGACACGGGGGCATCGTAGGTTAAGAGACGGCGGGAATAAGGGGACGTAAGGAAAAAAAGTTGAGCAAGAGGTCGGTATCAGTACTACTAAGACAGCGAAGACGAGATGTAATAAATAGAGGCACACGAAGGATAGTGACGTACAGCGTGGGGATGCGATGTTGGTACAGTGACAACGTGTCCGCCAGGTGGAAAAGAAGCAAGACCGAGTCACATGAGGAAAGAATTTTTGTGTGGCATGGGCTCATCCAGGGACACATAGCGCCAAGGAGAAAATCATGAGACTTCCATTCCCTCCTCTTTGACGCGTATGTCTTCACCAAGACCTGGAACTGCGCCCGTGCGGTGCCTTTGGCGACCCCGCTCAGCCGTTGCACCATTATCTGCTTCCATATCGACATCATCGCTCTCGCTTTCAGCCAAGGCAGTGAGCGCGTGCCCCCACTTGCCTGATTCGACGTGTAATTCGTCGTGTAAAATAAGTTCCTCGGGCACGGTTCCATTGCGGCTGAGAGACGTATGTGTTCCGTTGCGATGGACAGACGAGGGGGACCCGTCTGTGCGCAGCGCTCCGATCTGAGCTTCCAGCTCGCGGTTGCGGTTTGCTTGTGCCATAACGAGCTGTTGCAAATATCTACGTGACATTTGCGTAAGAACGATCGATTGAATGAAGACCTGGGGAACCGCACCGGATATAATCCACACTCTTGCGTAAAATCATGCCCTTGTTCGCCTTGACAATTGCCTCTCCGGCGCCTTCACTTTTACCCGAGTCCTCGCCACCCGCGGCCTGAGATGCGCCTTCTGGAACCAGATTACCCAGTAAGACGTCATCGGGTGTTGGCGAGGTCGGTGTTTGGGAAGGCGCTGGGTTAGAACCTGAATGATAAGCTTTATCAGCCGGAAAAAACCGCAAAATAGGACAAGGCGCGCACCGCTCGGGTCAAGCATACACTCTGGAATCAGGGTCGCGAGCTCGCTTATCTTCTCATTGATATTGTCCCGGCGGCGTCGCTCGACTGCGTTGTGACTCTCACGGCGGCGTCGGCGCTTTTCGCTTGCGATGATCGCCCTAGGCAACGCACTGTCGTCACTCATCTTGCACGAAGCACATGAAACGCGGAAACGACGACTCACTGTTTAGCAGCAGCATCTTGTCCTGGGTCCGCTCCGATATCCTTGGGGCTGATTCCACCAGCTCCTGGTGTACCGTAACTACCAAAGGCTCCTGTACCGAGGCTGTCAGGTGTCGGGAGGGAGAACTCCTGGTGCCAGGTGCTGGAGGAGTGCATGGAGAGGGGGGAGACGGGCAGGCCCGAGGTGGACTGGCGGTGAGGCGGTATGAGGATTGCATGTGGATGGGCGCCATGCCGTGGAGGGGAGGCAGAGCTTACGCTGCCCCGTTTGGGACGAGCTGTGCGTGCGGGACCGCCGTGGGTGGAGGGTGGCTCCGGGGCGGTGGGAGGTCGAGAGCGAGAACGGGATCGAGCATCAACGGATTCAGAGCGTGAATAGTCGACGGGGTGGTGGTATGCAGATGGTGGGGCCTCACGTGGATCGTATCTAAGGGATGATGAAAGGGTAGGGAGACCGTTGCTGTTGTAGTGTGTCGCTGGATGGGCAGAGGAAGTCTGATCCGAGTTATTATAAGCACCATGGAACGGTGTAGAAAGAGGGGGTAGTTGGGTGGGTAGAGAGAAGTGTTGGGGCTGCTGTTGTTGCTGCTGGTACGACGAGTGGGGGGCAGAGATGTCGAAGATGTTGTGGCGATACTGCTGTGGGTGCTGTGATTGATTATGGGGAGATCGGTCGGAAGCATCGGGAGACTGAGTGGAGCGCTCATGAGATTGGTGATGATGAGGGTGGTGCTGGTGCTGAGGAGGGGGTTGGGGCGAGTTGGCCATGAGAGATGCGAGTTCGTCGGTAAAGTCCATGGATGGCTGAGAAGAGTCTGGGTGGGACTTGCGGAAGGATTCGGGGAGGAAGTGGGGCATGAACATGCTGTTTGGGTCAAACTGAGACTGGGGTGGGGGGGACGGTACGGATGGAGGAGGGGACGGGAGATGAAATCCCTCTTGCCTGATCTGAGGTTTATAGGACGAAGCAGGGTAAAAGGCCATTAAAGATGTTTATAGTTGTTTTTATTTATTTTTTCGAGGAAGGATATGGGGAAGTATGAGGGAGGAAGAGAGGCGAGGGAAAAGAGGGAGATGTCAAGGGATATGGAGAGAGAGAGAGATTGTGTGGGCGCGAGAGAAAACTGGTCGGGGCTGATTATATTTCGACCCAATTCATTTCGCCTTTCTCAACCCGGTCCGCGACTCCATCCGGGGTCCCTCGCCGTGCCCCAGCACCTTGGCCCGGATCATCTTCCCCTCCGTCTCTCTCTTCCAACTTTGGCTTTTCCCCTTCACCGACGCCACCCCGCTCTCTCTCCCCCTCCCAACATCTCTCTCTTTCTCTCCACTTGCCACTTATCAATCCTATTTTATCCTCGGACCCTCGTCACCCCAATCTTCCTCTCCCTCTAAATCATTGTACCCTCTTTCCCTTCCCCACCTTATTCTCGACTTCAGTCCTTTCCGCCCGCGCTTGTCCTCTCTTGCCATACCCTAATCAAAACGCTCAACGCGGCTCCCTTGCGGCGAGGGCTCCCGTTGATCGTCTCTATCCTTCCCCACGAAACACTTTGGTGCCACAACAAACAACTGATCGGACTACAGAGCCGAACTTACGGCTTATTACTTGACCGGCTCATTAAATATTTTTTTATGGTCTCAGCCGAGAGTCGTGCGTGTATCACGGCCTATGTGTGTATGTGTGTGGCTGTATGCATGCAAATTGCGTCGCCCTCGCCAAGAAATTCTCACCCCGTTGCATGTAGGGGATAGAAGAGGAGATCCTCGCTCGCCCATGCCTCATCACTCAATGACGTCGCCATATGCCACACCCTGTTGGCTGTGGGTATAATCCCTCCAACTCCAGCTCCAGATCAAGCCGACTAGAATGGCGATTGCCATATCCAGCTGCTGCATTCGGTCACCATCGATCCAATAGACGCAACCCTACCCTTGAACCCAACAAGGAAAAGAATGGAGAGGCTGTGTTCCTTGTTTTCCTTGCGTGGTGGGATCCGTTTCATTTTTGCGGTTAACCCGTCGAACAAATTTTTTCGACATGTACTTGTCCCAGTGTCATTCTATAGTATGGTCTAGGAACGTGGAATGACGTTGGGTCGCCGTAGTCTCAAAAGAGGAGACAGGCATCATGCCATCTTGCCCCAATCACATCCGACTATCCCATGCCACCTTGTAATCGATGCCATGCCAATGCGCGCTTGTGGCCAAGCCGCTCGGCCGATGACCACTCCGACCTCCCAATACAGAAATGTCTCAATCACGCGCGCGACAAAATCAGTGCCACATTCTCCTTCAGAAAATAGGATGGAGGGGTGTTAGAAACAGATCTGAAAACAGACGGGCATGAGATACTCAAGGGAAGAGGGGAGGCAACGTGTGAGAATGTAGGACATGACAAGCGCACATACGATGGAAAAGAACGTGTGGCCGACGGAGCTTTCGGATACCGCTCTCGTCATGTCCTCGGAAGTTCGGAGGAACGGACAAATAAAAAATCAACCCACGAAAGAGAAGTGAGGGGATGTGAATGAGTCATTCACCAACGCGCCTACAGTACATCGCCGATGCAGGCTGGCAGGGTGAGGTGCCTGTTGTCCTTCCAAAGTCTAGGCACGCCATCCGCCACACAAACTCACACGCCAACCCTGACCCCCTGCCCTCCCATGGGAAGCACAAGATAAAAAATAAACAACGCACGTGTGTCCCTACTACAGTAGTACGTGGGCCGCACGAGCATGCTGCATGGGCGCACGAGATGACAAAAATGGCAAGTCGGATTCCCGGTCCGGCGACCGGGCACAACGATAAGATACCAGGCCCACGTTAGAACCACCCTTGTGTACGTGTTGAGGGAGCGGGTCGATAACTCGGTCCCAGAAGGGGAGAGTGGAAAAGGAGGCAAGGGAACGAGGGGAGAGAGCCGAGGCTCGGGAGGTGGAAAGGCTCATTCTTGGGCCGTGGGTAGCATTCAGAACGAAAAGTAACTGTTTTTTCCCAAGAGGGAGGAAACCGGGACGTCCCACGAGCCGTCGTGATCAGAAAAGAGGCGTCCCTCCACGGCTCCGAGAGGCAAATAATTCCTGCGAAAGATGGTACGAAGGGATCTCATCGCGCGGGCGCCGAGTTGTGGAGTTATGTGGTGCGCTGGTAGTGGTAGAAACCAGTGCAAAGCGCATGTTGTCATGCGCTTGCCCTCGTTTGTCCTTGTGATTGTCACTTCGCTACGCCTCATCGGGAAACATCCTGCAAATTTTTTTCTCTCCATTCCACTCGTTCGCTTGTGCACCTGGTACGAACCATACTCACTTATCGTGCCTTCCACTGATGGGTGCCTCGGTCCACACTCGAATCCCCGATTCCGAGCTGGACGTCTCGATCCCCAAAACGGTGCAGTTGCGGCTCGGAGAAAAACATACGCGCCTCCATTTGATTGAGACCAGACGCCCAGCAGAAGGCAGCCGAAGACGCGAAGCTGGGAAGTACTGGGAAAGCGCCGTACAGTAATAAAGTATACTCAGATTATTTTTTGCCATAAAGAGACACGAGTAGGCATCAGTGGGACGAGTCAGCGTGCGGTCGGGCGCCAAGTGAAATGGTATCGACACAAGCTGAAATTCTCACGGTGAACGACCTGTTATCAGAAGGCCGAGTTATGCGCCTCCGTGCCTTCCTAGTGGATGCTAGATAATGAGTCGCCGTGAGCGCTTTGCACGTGCTAGGAACAAGGATGGAAAGGTGGCGATCGGGTGAGCCGACAGGTGGTGAAGATCGAACCCCCGAAGGAAAGGACAACGCATATTATCCCCATGCTGTATCACAGTCAGCGCGATGGTAGCCGGGCGTTTACTCTGTCACACCCGACATACAAACAGGCAATTCTACAGACAGTCAGAAGTGCTCCAAGAAAGCTTAAGCTGTGTGGCAAAGTAGCTGTCCTTTGCGGCGTTAGGTGTCTGCAAAGGTGGGGCAGAACTGGGGTCTGATATGCCATATACCAAGTGACGTGCGAATAGCACCACCTCGGAACGATTCGGCCTTACCGGTGGCGAAGGTGGCGCGAGTCCCGAGTCAAATGCAGACGTTGAGCGTGTTATCTAGCGCCGATAAGTCCAGAACTATGAGCGGAGTTGGTGGGCGGGTAGAGATGAAATGTCCACGCGCGTTCAGGGGAGCGAGTTAAGTCTAGGTGGATCGGAGCAAGCTCTAGTTGGGTGATGGTAGAAGAATCGACAAAGCTTCTGCATAGCCAAAACGAGTCATGACCAAGTGAAGCAGCAAGCACACCACATGCGCCTCGGCCCTACACTGTGGCGTTGGAGTCGGCGCATCAAACAACACAACAATAGTCGGCCTCCTGAGCTCTGAGCATTGTCCAATCAAACAGTGGGAGGTGGCGACCGCTCGAAAATTAGCTCCTGCCACCCCGACTTGCGCGCACCGCCGAGACCCAGCGGATGCATACATGTCCTCGGATCTGCTCTGCATGAATGCGATCTCGGCCGTGACGGCCGGAGGGGAGGGGTTGCATACCCTTGCCCTAGGGTGAATCTTATTTCCGAGGGCGGAAACTTCATCGAGTCTATGTAGCCAACGAGGAAGCGCCAACGCGGGGTGTGGAGCTGGCGAGCCAGCGCCGGGCGCGGGCGAGAACATTATCAGTGCGGGGTGAACATCCAAATTTACCACACGCTAATTGAAAGCAGCAACGGCATCAGTTCGAGATTGAAGATTGATCGAATTGGTTGTTTTGGGGCCCCACACCAACACACAGCCTTGCAACCGGCCGGAAGCATCAATGAGCCGAAGGGGCGGAGAGAGGGGCCCCGGACACTCGCATAGAGCGTTGACTGGTTCTGCGTGTTGGGCGGATGAGACCTCATTTTGATTTGAAGATCCTCCGTCAATATCCAAATCCAAAAAAAGTAGAACACAAACCTCACCTCTTCGCCTAATGGGGACCTTCTTCCCTTCCCAAAGTAAAGTTTTGTCTCGCGACACCCACCCAGGAAAGACCCGTCTGGGGTTGGAGGGGCTGGAGTGCGAAAGAATGTGGTTACGTGACTCACGAAGATCCGCAATGAGATTGGGGAGCAAACTACTCGGGGAGGGAAGGGTAGGGATATATGCGTCACGGAGAACCAAGGCCTATCCGATCGATTCACGCTTGGGGGTCCTTATTGTGGAGGGAAAGTAAAGGGTAGTCACGAATGGGGGCGCTATGCGAGAGAAACGCTGCTGGTGGGATGTTAATTTTGGCATATCGGACCCGGAGCCCTAAGGGAAGGGCCTGTCCTGAGTTGGGAACGATTTTGTGAACAGGAAGACGACAGGATATGACTAGAATGGGACCACGGGAAGCTTCTAAGGTAAAGAGAGATATAAGCAGCTTGCGGGAGAGGGTTGCTGGATGTGGCAGTGGCGGAGGATGGGGGAAGGAGGAAAGGGAGAGGGAATGTACATGATACGGGGCACCCAAACACCAGTCGCAAGTGGGTGCCATCGTCCTTTCCACAACACGAAAGCTCGGTTCATAAATAATGGAAAGGATTCATCTCCACCCGCGTCCGTGCCCACCTGATAGGTCATCTGCCCTCACACGCGCCTGCGTGACTCTGACTAAATTCTACTTCCGCCCCGCGAAATCACGACCTTTCAACTCTTAGCCACAATGAACGACGTGATAGCATTCATTGCTGAAGAGAGCGATGCATCTGACAACCATGGCTCACCGTTCTTTCGCCTTAAAACAGTCGCTCACGCCCACAATTGCATCGACGTGTCGAAGTTCGAGTCGGCCTGTTGCGGGCGTCGCGTGGATACTTTTGTATTATCGGGGCACCAACAGGAGTCGGCGTGATTCACGGCTAGGTCACCTGCATGGGTCATCCGTCATGTTGCCTCGGATGTCTCTTTCTTGGTATTAGCTTCGAAGTGACTGCTCCTGAAGAGGAGAGGAATCCCATTGTGGCTTGGCGATGAAATGGATTGTTGCTGCTCCGAGTCCGGGCGTTGGTGGTCAGCTGGTGGCTTCGTATCACGGAATCTGCACCAGGGCTTGAGCCTAACAAGCGCTCTGGTTCTTCTCAAGTGAGGGAGGCCAACTGGCGATCATTTGGACACGCTGGCAATGCGAGCATTACAAATATCCTCGGCAAATATTTACACTAATACAAGTCTCGACTAGTGCAGGTAAGGAAGGGAGGATCCGGTTTGACAACTGCCGGGATCACAATCATGTGCGTCGTGCGGCGTCAAGGCTGTGATTTCTAGCGCCACTCCTCCCTCTCGTTTCTGTTCTAGGATGTCAGCACAGGGATTACGGTATCGAATCATTAGCACTGTACTAGTATGTCTTGAGCGCATCCGTTGACCCATGCCTGTGGCGGTGGCGTCTTGGCCGCCGCCGGCGTGGGCAAACAGTGAGCGCAGTGAGCGATGGTTTACTTGGACTTCTCGGCATCCACTAACCTCAAGCTGTGCTCACACTCACACGTCTAACTAGATTTATAACCTCAATCTTACCAGTGGCTGAGCCTTGGTTAAAATTAACTGCGATCGCGCCGTGTATCTGAGCCGCGAGCGTGCCGTTGATGGATGGCTGCTTACTTGTCCACGACTTGGCCCCGGTTTCGAGTTCTTCCACGCCACATAACTTTGGACGTCACTGTTCACAAGCAAACAGGCGCTTTCTTCTTCGATGGGGTCCTGATCCACCCCAGAATCAAAGCGGGGCAAAAGTTTTTTCTGCGCTTGCATACCGGTACCAAACACCTGGCGCCGCTCTCGATCTTGATGTGTGGATGATATCTGCAGAACACTACCGTACCTTCATAAGCCCTTTCTTGGTAACTGCACCGTTACTCCTTTACGACTTCCATGGATCCCCATGGCGTAATTAGTGGGATTGGTGGTTTCTATGGGACTGTTATATTTCACTCCTCACTCAGTTCCGGTTCAAGGCACGGCCAAGGTACGGCCATTCAACTAGGAACGAGTGTCGTGGACGAATGTACCTCTGAGACGCCACTACTCCACACTTTCGCCCCCGCCTTTGCTGGTGGGTAGCTCCCCATATGACCATTGTCTGGTCTCAACCTCTCAGTAAGTCAGGGGATTGTGATAATGTAGAGACGATCACCCGTTGGTCTTATCCCGCGGGCCTGGAACACAACCCCAATACCAATCATAATAATGGAACTGGACCCTGCAGGCACGTACCGCCCATTCCGCATCTCTTGGCCCTGCTCTTTTGCGGATGCACTGTAGGATCTCGGAAAACACAACCGAACACCCGTCATCATCATAGCGTAATATCAAAGCGCCTTTGGTGCCGCTGCGCAGCATTTCATTTGGCATGGGCGTACAGCCCATATCCTTGCATGGTGACGGAAGCAATAATTTCGGACGATTTCTCTCTGGCGCATTTTTGACCACTCTTTCAGAAGAGAAAATGGTAAAAGTGGTATTTTATGTACTTTGTGGTTATGTCGTACTGTAGTCTTGCCGTCTATGAAGTTGCCTTGGATCCATTTTCACGTTGACACCTTTCCCGATGTGGGGATCTGTATCGTTCATATCTTTCACATTGATCTGGACTGAGGTGGTGTGGGTTCTTTATATGAATGGTAACGCAAAAATCTATGACAGTAGATTTTTCCGAGTTTTTCGCCGTCGGTTCTACATCTTCCGAGTCTTTCCCTCACACGACCACACCGACTCATACCACATACACTCTCGAGTTCTCGTTTTGCCCAATGTGTAAGGTACATGACTGCCAGTACGGCCGGCGGAAAACGCCGGAAAGTGAAGAAAGAACACGACGCCTTTTCGGTATTCCTGCAGAAAAAACACCAGTATGCAACGAAACCAATGAGAGGCACTACCAGCAGCGCCCAGACCGCTGCTAGGGGCTCCAGAAATTTTGCAACAGGAGGTTCCGGTAATGGCTCAGTCACCAAGCGATCCATCATTTCAATTTCGATTTCGATTCCGAGTCGCTACGCGCATACGGTTAAATTTACAAGTTGTCAAGGCTAACAAGTGCCACCAAGGTGGGCCATCTTATCATCTCACAGACGTCTAATGGAAGGAATGTAGCCGTCCGAGTGCCACGTATCTGGACACCTCAATGGTGAGCAGTAGCAGTGACGGGCGCCTGAAGTGTATAGGTTCGACTTCGATCCGTGATGATATTTCAAAAGTTGGGCCATCAAGGCTCCCACGTGCAAGTGTCATTGCTCGCCACCTTCCTGCGATTAGACAAGAGGCCAGAGCTGCTGCTATGATCCCAACTCTCCTTGCCCGATGTAGGACAGCCGTAATCGCAGCTCTTGGTCCAAGTCCTTCGCATAGTCCATCAGAGTTGATATCAACGACAACGCCACAACCGTGTCTTCCGAGTCAATCCGTCGACGCGCTGCTCGAGGAGTCATCCTTGCTAGCGCTGGCAGAGGCCATCGCTCGGAAGATATCACACGATCGAGCGACCATCGGACAGGATAGGCTTCTAGACGCCGTCGTCTCCCAAGAAGTGTGTCGTTTCACAATCTTTGAAACTTCTGAACTCCACGGCTTAAAGTGACCTCGCAAAAGTTGCTGGCCACCGAGGCAGTACTTTTGCCAGCGTTTCACGCCTTCTCGGAGATCTTATCGCCGTTACGGCCTGTGAATAGCGTTCCCCGAGAAGTCCTGTGTAGAATCTTTGCCCTCGTCGGGTCGGGGGCAGACGTTGTCCCTCTGCCACATGTGTGTCTCCGATGGCGACATATCGCGCTGCATTCCCCTAGGCTCTGGACGACCTTCGGGAATCGCGATCTTACGCGTATGCTCCCCGCGTTCATCGAAAGATCTCAGGGAGCCCCCCTTGATGTCTCCGTGTGCATCGATTCTAACGATATCCAATGTCTAGGGCGCCTCGCGGATCTTCAATCCGTCTCTTCGCGCCTGCGATCATTCGACGTGACAATATCCGGCGTTTGGACGGATAAACTCAAGGATGTTTTCTCTCGCTTTCGAAGCCCTGCGCCGCTATTGACCACCCTTTCGATTCGATTCGATCACGATGTGAAGGTGCCTGGTCCCGAATCTTCAGACGAGGACGATGCGTTCAGTCCTCTTTTTGGAAAAGAGCACCCAGCTCTCTCTTCTCTCTCTCTCAAGTCCTTGCGTCCGTGGGCGCCCCCTCTATCTGAAACGTTGACAGCCCTCACGCTGGCATCGCTCTACCTGTCGGCCAATGACCTCTATCCTTGCCTCAAAGCCGTACCCAATCTCACATTCCTCGCTCTCCTCAACGTCATTTCCTCCCTCTCGGACGACTACACGGGATCGTCGGACCCCATACCTCTAGATCGGCTGAGTACCCTATACATCCATCAACCCGGCGGCCCATACAAACACTTCGGACACCTAATGTCCCACCTCCAAATCCCGCGGCCGAGTCTCGCATGCATTTTGATGGGGGAGTGCGACACCCTGGACGATGACTTCACGTCCAACTTGACGCAGCCGACCAGGCTCATCTGCGCGCTCACAAGATTGGTCCTGCAGCTAGACGGCGAGCCCGCATCCAAGTTCTACCTACACGGCGTGCACGACGACGAGACCTTCATCCTCTCCCTCTGTCTCCCGACCGCCGAAGTGCCGCAGATCTTCGGCGGCGTTGGTGGTGGTGGTGACAACGCCGCGGCGCCGGCACCTGTAGCACCGGGGGTTACCGATCCAATATCCTTCGGCGCGTTGTCCGCCGACACCTCCCGCACGACCGAGTTCATCCTCCGCGCAGACGGCGAAAATCAGACGATCTCGATGGAAAACCTGACGCACGTCTTCCGCCGTCTCCCAGCGATCGAGACGCTCGTCGTGACAGGCATGCCCCTCGACAACATCGTCGGCGCGCTGGCAGCGCTGCGCGACGAGCTGCAGACACCGGTTCTCCCCAGGCTGCGGAACCTATATGTCCGCGGCATCGGCGCCGACGCGCTCGCGCTCATGCGTTACATGGGCCAGAGACTGGAGCCGGGTCTGCCCGACCCTCGTGTCATCTGCCCCGCTTCTTTAAAGAGCTCGCTCGGATCACGCTTCGGAGAAGTCGAGGCCATCGAAGACATGAGTGCCTCAGATTTCCCCAGGCCGTTAACGGTGCCCGGAGTAATGGAGGAATTCTTAAAGGCAAACTTGGAAAGAGTGAGTGCGCATGCGAAGCTCATAGCGGACATTTGGCTGACGGCGATCGCTTTCGCTCAGAATGAGTGGGATTGGCTTATGGAGAGGAACCGTTGGAATTGGAACTGATACCCCGAGGCATTGTTCATGCCCTCATTTCGCACCACTCCTTGCCAGCCCGTGCTCAGGGTAGGGCGAGGGATCAGGGATGTCCACTGCTCTCTATCTCTGGACAAGACGACATTACGAATATTTAGGCGAGGGGGTATGGTCCTCTCCAAACGATGTTCATGATTATGTATGAGTACAAGGGGGAAATGGTGAAGATAAGACGTTCCAATATTTGCAAGACTGTAGATTGGAACGAACGTGCGCGTTCTCTGTACCATCGTTCGAAAATCATACCCCTCATTGATGCGAAGAACGATGGGTGACTACGAATGATAGAAAGATGGGCTTACTGTAATGATACATGATTGCGAAAAGCATGTGGTAGTGTATAAGCTACACATAGATCGTTAGTCATGTCCAGTTACGTCGCTTGAGTATCCAGTCCATCTGACTCTGAATTGTGCTCGTTAAAGGCAGCAACCCACAAAGACGAGGGAGAGGACGTACTGGTTCCAGATTCATCTTGAGAAACTTCTGCATAGGCTCTGGAACAGAGAATGGTTTCGGAAATTCTCCAGGTTTGAGGTCTTCGATAGCCCTGACATCTCCGTACCGGGTGCCAACGGAGTTCTTCAGCGATGCAGGGCACACTACCTGCGGGACTGGAAGTTCCGGTTCTAGCCTTTGACCCAGGAAGCGCGTCAAGGGTAGAGCGTTTTCTCCGATGCCACGGGTGAACAGATAACGCAACCGTTGGAGGACGGGCCCCTGGGAGTCGTCCCGTAGCCGATTCAAAGCGGCAACGACGTTGTCCAAGGGCATCCCCGTGACGACGAGGGTTTCCAACTCTGGTAAACACCGAAAAACGTGGAAAAGGTTGTCCGCTGAGACGCTAGAATTACTGTCATCCCCGCGCAGGATGAACTGGGACACCTGAGATACATTGGCAGAGATAGTCCCCAAGGTGAGGCCCGAAGTGTTGAAAATGCGCGGCAGCGTGGCTGTTGGAAGACAAAAGGAGAATGCGAGGTTGTCTTCGTGAACTCCGTACAAGTAGAATTGAGACTCTGGGAGACTATCCAGGTGCATGACCAACTCGGTAACTGTTCTGAATATCCTGTACGACTGTTCCGGGCTCTCGGGGATATCATCGTCCACCACGGCGCTATCTGACATGAAGACGCAGGCCAAATCGAGGCGCGGGATGGTAATATGATTGAAGAGATGGTTCAGATGTTTGAGAGCGCCACGTGGCTGATGGATGTACATGACCCGAAGACGATCGAGTGCAATGGGCGTATCTGATCCGGAGAAGTTCTCTGAAAGAAGTGATATGGTGTTCAAAAGGGCAAGGGTCTCAATGTTGGGGACGGATCGTAGGGCGGAGTAAAGCTCGTCTGCCGAAATGAAGATGGAGGTCAGCGTCAGCGACTTGAGCCGTTCGGAGAGTAAGGGCGGCCAAGGGTGTAGATTCCTGAGGAAGAGGTTGGAGACTGCTGGTGCTTCCTGATCGAAAAGCATAGCGAAACAGTTATTCTCGTCGAAAGGAATTGGCTGGGGGATTGACGCGTCGAAATCGAACCGAAGCGATAATTCATTCAGTACAGGTGCGTGGCTGCGGCAACGGGAGAATATACCCTTGGCCTCATCGGTGAATGGGCCTGTCACAGCGACGTCTAACGAGCGTAGCCGTGGGAAGGGAAATTCTAACAGTCGTTCAAGTCGCCAGATCTCTTCACAGCTGGCGTGTAAGGAGACATCTAGAAGGTGGTCTCCGGAACGCTGCAAAGCCACGGGCAGCATGGGGGTGAAATCGTCGGGTTCGAAAGAAGACCAAAGCTCGGGTGTCTTGAGGGCCACGTCTCTCCATCGGCGGCAGACGTGCGAGACGGGAAGTATTCTCTTTCCTGATCCGACAAGTGCGAAGATTTGCATCAATATTTCGCGTGGCAAACGATGTGCCGGTCGAATGGGATTGAGCATCTCCAGAAAGGCGTGGTGTGCGGGTGTAAGGATACTCTCTATTTCCCGCAGCTGGATTGTCCATTGAGAGCAGCCCGGATGTACATCAAAGACCTGCTCACCTCGCGAATCGTCTCTGGGTCATTGATCTTCTCTGCGATCATGGCTCTCTCCCGCTCTATCCTCCGTGCAAAGGTTTCTGCCAGCTGAAGTAACGACACATTCTCGTCTAAACTCCGATGGCTGGTCCACTTCGGAAACCAAGAGGAATTGAGAATTGAGGGGAACCGCCATATGAGTGCAAAGATGGCGGCAAGAAGGCCCAACAACACGTCGACGATCATTATGAGCACGAAGAGGAGAATGGGGACTACTCGGACTCCCCACGCGGGCTGGGGTAGCGCCAGCGCAAGTTCAATATTCAATGCGTTCGGTGGAAAGTGGAGAGGGACATAGGGCGACGACAACCGCTGACCGTGGCCTCCACGTGACAGCCATCCGTATTAGGGACCACCTTCAAGTCTTTTTCGCCACAATTGTTTCCCCCCGCATTTAAACGATATTCGGGTCTAGTGTCCGCCTTGTAAACAGTGCCCTTACACCCAGACACGTAGGAACTCGGCGTATCTGTTGAACAGCTAATATGGTTATAACCCTAGGAACTCACGTTCTTCCTATCGATCCGAGTACAACGGTCAGTCTGAAGTCATACCGAAGCTGTATCTTTCTCAGACGGAGAACATGGCTATTGACAATTCAAGGCAAAGGATAGTTGTTAGTACTTGGGAACCAAAATTTCCAAAGGGCTCTGCCGAAATTATTCTTTACTCGAGGCTCTCTCTGGCTCTATTTTTCTCCGCAACAACTGTTTCTTTCCTCCATGGTCACCCGCCGAGAATGGGATACCCACACCGGTACATTTGACTCTTGCTTAGTTAGTCTTCTTTCAAACCCGCACACAACTCCTCTCGTTACTGTGATTCAGCGGTCTGACAATTCCCATTTATTACTCACCTTGCGGAATGGGTAAAGCGTCGAGATCTTTCGTGAGGTTTGTCCACCGGATGGTCGAGCGTGCCTTCGTACTTTCGGCAATGGTGTTTGTACGCACCTAGCGGCTCACGGCTACTACAGCGAGGCCCCTGTAAAGTACAAGTCGGTTCTTGCGCTTATTCGAGAAGGCATCCAAGCTGTGGTTGTTTTCCACACACCCCTGTAACTAGGCGATGCCAGTGGCGCAGCAGGCAGACACGAAGACGGTCGTTTAGGGGCGATCGAACTGCGGAAAACGCGCGGTTTAGTTTGGGTGCCCTTATGTTTGAATTGACCTCGGGCAGCTTAGCATACCCATCGGCGCGGTATATTCTCCGGCGGGACCTACCTACGTTTGGTGCCCTAGCCACTCGCATTCGCTCTAGACTCGATCATCTCAGGCACCAGGCCACACTTTACTTATCAGTTGTGGTGTCATGTCACTGCCATGTCGCGCACTACTGAACACACACATATACATACAAACCACAAAGCCCACCAGAGGAAACTGAACTCAGAGACGGGACTAACGGCACATATGTGAGAGCGCAAACTCTCACAGTGCTAATTTTATGTTATTTATTTCACAACCAGATCAAAAAATCTCTGCAATCATAAATGACGGCCCAAGCGGGCGTTCCAAACCGATTGCAAACAAAAGGCGCCAACGCGCACATCAACACAAGAATTGATGATAAAGATCGGAAGGGTTTGGGCGTCGAGCGCTTCAGATCGCGGTGGTGGCCAAGCCAATGGTCAATCCTCACATCAACCGCATGTACGCTAACTAGGCGTTAACCTGGTACTAATGCAATTATTAACGCCTGGTCCTAGGGCAAAATTTCCCGAGTTTGGAAAGCAGAAAGGGCAGAAATGCCCACGGACCCTCTATTTCGCCGCAAAAAAGCGGGCATGTCTGGACACACCGTGATGATGATCGGCACGGCGTGAGCGGCCTGGGATAGGCCAAGAGACGGGAGACGAGGACCGTTTGCTATGCACGGTCACGTGGGGCCACTCAACAAATTCTACTTGGGTTGACACGTGCAAATCCACACCGGATCTAAGCCTAGGTGCCCGAGTCAATACATGCCGATACCGATAGCAAGAAGTGCCGACGCTGTGACCATATGCTTTCCGCAGACCTCGAGGTCAACCCACAAACTCCCCGACGCCCGGCCGCAGCCTATCCCCGGTAAGACAACTGTCAGTCACCAGTGATAATAAAATAGCCGAGGGCACTGAAACCCGGGCCACCTTTGCCTTTGCAGCTTTAGTCCCCAAACACAACGTTACAATATGCAACGCGCAAAACATGTCTAACAATATAGTGCAATCGCCGGTGACTTATCTCAGTCAGAAGATAGACGCGCGGCCCGACGGACTCGGAAGAAGGGAAGGGGTGGAATGTGGCAGGTTCTCAGACACAGGCAAGGGGGGCCAGTCCCCTCCTTCCCCTCCACACACTCCCATCAATCAATCAATAACCATATATCAAGCAAAACATCGTATGGTGGCGTATTGCTTCCAAGCTTTTTCCAAAATTTCGCCCACTTCCGAGTCGCAGCAGGTTGTCTCCTCTCACGCACGTACATGGCCGCGCCGCTCGTGCATGTTTCTACTGTACGCGACGCCGTAAACGTCTACTGTATAGTTATGTCATTTGAGGGCTTTGCCGCTTAGGCTTTTTGATTAATGTGGTACCCACACACATTGTCAGAGTCTAGCCGAGATCATGAGAGAAATTCAAAAACGAATTCAGCCTCGGCTATGCCATGACTCGTCGTGATCGGGGCTGGCCGGGATTGACACTGCATTGAGGCAGGAGGAAGGGAATATGTCCCCGCTTTCCAGGGGCAAGAATTATTTTTGATCCGGGCCAAATTTATCGCGCCGAGCATGCATGATGATGGGCCCCAACAGCATTCCCCTGGTGTTGCGATACAAATCGCCAAGAGAAACAGTAAGAGAATGATGTGATTGTGAGAGTCAACCCTGCAATCGAGGTAAGCGGTAATCGTCATGTATCAAAACCTCACCCTCAAGGTGTGAGCCTGTTGTAATGGTTGGTGGTGGACCCAGATAAACGTGAGATGCGCAGCAAGTGAGTGGAAAAGCAAGAAAGGTGAGTTATGAAGTAATAACCGGGTACACCATATGAATCAAATATAATCTTTCTTTCTTTCTCGACGTCATTAACCAAGAGTACGAATGAAGATAAGGAAAGTTCAGAGAGGACGTGAAATACAAACAAAGTCTTAAACTCGAACAAAACTCTGAAGGACGGACATAAGTGGAAGGCATAAAACGACTTCAGCCCGGCCAGCAGACTGCCTGAATCACACCACCATCAGCACCACTGAATGAAAAGATGAGTACAAAATGAGGGCACATACGGCGTCGCGGCTGTGCCTAATTATGAACAACGGGTGGCAGATCAGGCATCATAACATGCATCGGACGCATCGCTCCGAAGCTGTTCTGGTGTCGCAAGACTTGGGCATCGCCCAGGTTACCACCACCGTTATTAGTCCCAAGCGAAGAGCTCGGGGTCGTCTGCGAGGAAATATTGCGTTCACGCTCCGCTTCAGCTTCGGCAGCGTCATCATAGCGGGGCGCAGGCTTGCGGCGAGGACCGCTACTGCCGCCGCCTGTAGGCGTACGCTCCAATGTGACTGCCCCTGGAGTATTGTACGTGGCGGAACGGCTGAGCGGTGGTTCTGATGGAGGGTGGCCGTAATTCTGATTTGAATGCGTACGCTCCAATGGGATCGCTTCTCCCTGCTGGGCTTTATACGAAGGGGTACGGCGGACCGGGGATTCTGTGTGGATTGCGGCGTTGCTAGAACTAGCGTTTGTTTGAGTAGAACCACGCTGAGATCGGGTGCGGACGGGATGGAAGGAAGACGGAGGAATGGCAGCAGCGATTGCCTTTTCGTGAGCAATCGTACTGAGTTCCTCGTCTGTCCCGACGAACGTCTGAGTTGCATCAAGTGGCGGCACATTCGAATGATACTTCTGTATCGAAGACCTGGCGTCACCGCCAGAACGCAATTTCCTGAACGACAGTTGGGACCACCGCTGGCCACTGCCGTATTCATCCTGAAGACGGGTACGCGAAGATCGCCGGCGGAGGCAAAAATAGAGGAAAGCAACAAAGGCAGCAGCGAGGACTACAATCCCGCCGATTACACCCCCTGCAATTGCACCTGCATTGGAACGGCTCGGGGATTCCGCGACCGCGGTGGAACCAGCAGCAGACGATGACGACGATGGGTTGGAGGCGGGTGTAGAGACCGTAGCGAATTGCTGGATGCAATCGGTGCTCGAACCATTGGCGACGAAAAACTCAGGCGAGGAGGTTTGAGGGACACCCTGGACATTGGCCAATATCTGATACCAACCCTGGGGAACGATAACCGAGTCCCATTGCAAGACGTCCAAGGATGCGTTAAGTCCAGTAGCGAGGGCGAAATTGATTGGCGGTAGGTAGGAGCCGCCATAACCATTGTATTGTCGCTTGGTCAAAGCGGCCGTCGTCGACGTTGACGTTGGTGGAGACGACGAGTTCGTCGTGGAACTCGTGGCCGCGGGCGAGGGGGTCACCGGAGGCTGTTGTGCGACGTTGATGTTCGAGATGTTGAGACTTAAAGAGGCCGAGGGACCCGTGTACGTCCAATGGATCAGCGTTACACCGCACGTGAACATCTCACCAGCCTGTGGGAAGACAATGGATGGTGAAGAGCTAGCAGCCGCAGAGCTACTCGTCGATGCTAGAGTAGCCGTCGTCGAAGGAGTGGTGGTGGACATGATGGAAGATGGGGGAGGGAGCGCTGAATGAAACTGCTGCAAAACAAAACAAAAACAATAAACAAAATAATGATATAATGAGCACACGAATGATTGAAAACTGGGCTGCGCGTCACCCTCCAGAGGGTGGGGGGGGAAATAAGGGGCTAGAGGATAGGAGGAAACCTCACAGTTCAAAAGCGGTAGGATAGGATAGCCCCAACGACCGTGATACTCGCCCTTAGATGGATGGTACGAGCGGGAATCGAGATCAAATGCGGGGGGGACGGGGGGCAATGCGATGCGGTGCGATAAACGTAAAGGGAGTCCGCGCGCAACGTCGAGGCCTAAATGTGATTGATGCCCAGGGCTATCAAGCAACGATGTGAACAGCAAATTGTTCAGCGTCGCAGATAGGGAGAAAGGAAGGAAAGGTTCTCCTTGGAGAGGAGGAGGAGGGGGACGAGGCGAGCGCCGAAAGAGATGGTGATGGATGGAGGCGAAATGGCCTTCCGGCGCAAGAGGAGATACCTGCTAGGGGATGGTTCAGTCAGCAGTGAGTGTACTAAGCCCGAAACTGCGCACAGCTTGTCATATCAACTTGGAGAGCAACCCCCGCCTCAGCCACATCGGCAGATCCGAACCAGGTCATCTTGTCCCATCTTGGTATCGGTGTCCCCGGCCGACCTGCCCCCACGTCCTCCGACCCGGGCCGAAGCGCTGCGCCCCATTTACACTTCTGGCCACACAATTGTGAGACTGGAAAATTGAAACAAAAAACAAGGCGTTAGGTAATTGTGTTTTTTTACCGCTCGTGTGTCAAGAAGTTTTTTGGTGGGCATGGAAATGGTGGCTATGGTGGGCCCCGTTAATATATGAAGAGTGCGAAAGAGACGCACCCTGCGCCACGTCCTCAAGAGTGGAGGGGTTTGTGTGCGCTTCGTCTTCCTATACCGTAACACAGTATTTCTTCGCCCGTGGCAAATTGATCCCGGTTACGACACCGCGAGACCCAAGGGTGCACACGACTTCATATGCCTACCTCTCCTTCGACTCTCACTGGTCGGGTAGCTCTGTCAACGGCCGCAGAAGCATATAACCTTACTAAACGAGGAAAGGTTACAAGATCACCTCGATACTGTAGCCCCAACATAACCTGAGGGTAACCGCAATGCCAACATGGACCAGGTTACACCAGCAACCTCGGGTGGTGTTGGGCAACCCGCGGGCCTCTCGGCTTTACGGTATCAACGTGATCATCCTTGTAATTCGCAAAGAACCTTGAAGTTCGTTCTTCATTTTCATGGGGTAAAGAGCTCATACGCGCGGGGCGCGGGGGGGAACACCTGTTCACTCTCGCGGGCAGGGTTTCCAACAAACAACCCCTCCATCTGATAACTTTCACTTTGGGGGTCCCTTCATGTTTGGATCCATCCCCCCGATAGAGACCCATCTCCCCACTGATCTTAAAACCCAAAAAAAGAAAAGTAAAAAGTAAAAGAAGACACCAAAACCACGAACCACGCTACCCTTCACGCGGTGGAACCAAAAAAATATTGCTTCCTCATTCAGAGCGATCCGGTCCTCAATACTCAACACGCGCAACTTTTGACACTGCATTACTCTTCCCGTTTGCAGGGGGCGTAACATGTTGCTGTATATGCTCTAAGCCTTCCTGCTGTTCGGAGCTTTTCCCTCTCAGCTTGTCACGGTCTTTCCGGGCGCATCCTCTCAGGAACTGTGGCGCTCAATGTGCGGGTGACACCGCGGAAGGCCGGAAGGTCCAGCCTGTTTCTGTTCTCATCACGTCCATCTCCTTGCGTGGCTACATATTATTGGATCCGAAGGCCTGCCTGCTTTGTCGTCGTACCCGCTTCATCTTTAGACCTAACCATTAGCTAATAATCAGCACACGTTACCCATTCGGAGGGGTAAAAGAGCCAGCGTGACCTCTGACGCAATGTGAAATAGTGGTCGTCGTCATAATCCACGGGCAACTATGCTTGCTGCATTGCATGTTGGAGTATAAATATGGCTGGTCGTACACGTGTGGTGATGTCTAAATTAGTCGCGAAATAAGTGTCTAAGTGAAGATATCATGGCCAAATTTCCGGACGCCTTTGGCGAACAGGATGTGGGAGTCCGCCAGCGCTTTTCCTCCCGTTGGATGCCGAAAGGCCAACATTTTGGATCTTTGCCAACCTGAACATCGGGTCAGCGGAAGTAAAGGATCGGTCGGGTAGCATCAGGAAACAGACCTTCGAAGACCGGCCCATGCAACGAGAAACGCGATGACGGTGGATGCCACAGACATCCCCGCAAAGGCGTACGGATGCTCTTCCATATGGCTCGTAAGCTGTGGGGAGGTCAATGAGAAGGCGGGTACGCTGGTAGGGAAGAGAAGAGAATGGGGCGCACATTCATGCCAAACAACCCTGCAATCAGAGCCCCCGTTCCAATTCCCATAGTACCAATGGAGACCTACGAAGAGGGTAGAGGGGGGGGGGGTTGATGTTCAGAAGTAGGGTAGGTAGGGAGGCGATTTCTTTTACCTTCAGATCAAGAGCCAGGAGCGCATTCCGATTCGAGTCGAGTATAAGCTCGACTATCTCTTGGGTCGACTGGACATTACCCTTTGGTGACAGACACGTGCGTCGGTTGGGGTATATCGATAAAGGTCAAAGGGTACCACGAACGTGGATATTTTCGGCTTCATTCACCAACTCCTCGACTTGTTTTGAGAATGTTTCGAAAAGAAGTTCGAGCTCTTCGTGATCGCTGAGTTGGCGCAGAACGTCGTTCTTCCTATCGGTCAAATACATCGCGGCCAAATCTTCATCTATTCACGAACGGCGAAACTCTGCATGAGGCCCAAACTTAGATTAACAGCCGAAATGACTCACCTTGTTCCAAAACTTCCTCAAGGGCCGCTTGGACCTGTTCCAAAGAATGTTAACGGCAGCTTGAAGGGGACTAAAGGCGGGGAAAAAGAGGAGGCTACCAATTTCACACGATTCTGGAAGCTTGTCAGTCGTCGGGAGTAATGCAAGAGGCGTTTAAATTTGTCGTGATTAATGTCATCTTCAAGTTCTGCGAGCAATCCACCGACGAGGTTTCGAATGAACACCATCTCAGCCTCCAGGGCGCTCACAACGGAGATGAATATAGATTCCAGCGCGCTGGAGGGTTGACAATTGGGCGAAAACTAGCCTGATCTTGTGACTACGCCACTTACCGAAACTCGTACGGCAGACCGCAGCCCTTCGTCTTGAGGTTATGCTGAATGTGGAACGCGTTAATAATACAACGACATTACCGGAGAGCAGGTGGACAAACTTCTAGATGGTAAAGGAACACAGAATGGAGTCGAGAGTCGGTCGATCCGTAAGTGTCGAACAATATCACGGCATCCGCTTTGACGAGCGCTCGGATGTGTAGTACATTTACCTTACGTGGGTTAATGAATAGTCGATCAGCTGGTGGGGGGCATGGCAGTGCGAAAAAGAACGTTTACAAGGATGGCTTCTCGCCGCGGAAGGATGGTGGGGACGAGGTTCGGAATCCTAGAATCGATCTTGCGTAAATCTCGTGGCTGTCGAGATGTTAAAGGTCACCTGAGTTGATGCATGCATTCGCAGGGGGAGGCGTCCTTACGTTAAGACGATGTTCTGTACACAAATCCGACCTCTTGAATTGGCCCGAGATTGTTTTCAAACTTCCTAGCGAAGGGCCGCACACGTAAGCGACGTCTAACACGAGCAACGTGAAAGAGTGGCGAAGATGCCATCTGTTTCAGACGTTTGCCGCAGAGGGGGGGGGGCGCCAGTCTGGAAGGGCGGCTGCGTGGTTCGCAAGGAGTGCGTAAAAGAACTCGAGGCGACGTCGTCATCGAGAGCGAAGCGCGCCGTGTAAACGCGAAACTCATAGAACCCAACGCATGGATTTAACACGCCCGGAATGGACGATGGTATGAAGGTGTATGGATCATGAGAGCGTGATCGGATGGCGTACCCTCTGCGTCAAGAACGGTGCCTATGTGTGGGAGATGAAAAGAAAAATGGTGAGCGAGTTTGCGAAACGGCAATGTGACCGGGTCTGACTTGATCTGACTCACAGCGCAACATGAGGTCGGTCTGCTGGCGGCCTTTGATCGCTTCCAGCAAAGCCGCCTGGGCCGTTTCCTCGTGTGTGCCCGCATCGTTGAGAGAACCGGAAGAAGGTCGAAGATTAAACTTTGCAGCCCACGACGCTGCGCGAAGGTTGGTGGGATGGGCATGGTACGCGTATGCGCGAATTGGATATGTCGGAAAAAAATGGTGGGCCGATGACGCATGACGACATGTTGGGTGTGCGTAAGTCGAGGTGGTGGTGGTGGTGTTAGTGGTATTAGTGGTGGTGAATGATGATGCAGCAGGTGGTGATGATGATCGGATGGCATGACTGCCTCTGCCGTACACGGAGCGCGATGTGAGGTTGATGAATTGTGCCCCATTGGATATGCATAACGAAGCAAGTCCCATGTGCACAAGTACGGGACCTGTTATTTTTATTTTGTCTTGTTTTTCTTTTCTTTTTTTGTGTCCGGGGAGAGAAGGAGGGCGCAGTAGAACCGGGCAGGTGAGATGAAAAAAAAAGTTGTGGGGAAGGACAGACAGTGTTTGTAGGGATGTACAGCGCCCACGGGGTTGCCTATTATGGTCATGTGACCGGATGTGGCACTCACACGTTCCCACTTTGCTTGACCGCAAGGACGTTTGGGTCCCCCCCTTACGAGACCCCATCTCATCATGCCGGGCGGGGAAATACGCAATTTCTTGATCCCATGCTGATCTTTTCAGGCACGCATGCATCCCGCCTCCACCACGCACGCCAGAGCGAAATTAACCTTTGGCCCATTGGCCATAGCCGTGCTCGACATGTGACCCCCCCCCCGGGGCCCCATCGAACGGGGGTCTCCTGGACATATGAGGCGTCTCATCTTTCATACGTGTACAAACTCCACCTTTCGGGACAGTCCGTCCCGGCATCTCTCGACAAGATGAAATTTCCATTTGGCTGGCCTGGGCTGTGCATTTTGTCGCATATTTTTTTTTCCCGCGTTAAGGTGGTGCAGAAACCTGCACCACGAATTCACCGTGCATTCCCGGGGCTTCTCGATAGAGTTGGCGCCTTTCCACACATACATGCACGCCCCCCCACCTTGCCTTTTTTTCTCCATATCATGACTCGCAACCATAAACTTGCCTACCCCTTTCCCCGCAATGCCTGAGACGCGAAGACTCTTGGAAGCCGCCAGCGCCCTTTCTCATGCACTTCGAGCTCACGGCGTACCCCACGCTTTCCACGGGAGCCTCTTCGTCGCCGTGCTCGCGAACAGTCCGCAGGCCGACGTAAGACCTTTTATATATGCTTTTCCCCGCGTCGTTCTTCCTCGGATTGACCGCGTTTGGTGACCTCATCGCTGTTCAGGAAATTTTTTGCATCGTCGAAGGCGGCACAGCGCATCCGTTTCGTCGTGTCAGGCAAGCACTGACCGGCAACGCGGACCTGTTCATTACACCCTCTCCCTGGAGTAATCGGTACACTCTAATGCGCTTCCGTCTCAAGCGTAATACGATCTCGCTGAAACGATGCGTTTGCGTAGGTTGCACGTAAAATACCAGCGCAGCATACCTCCGATAGAGGTATTACCCCCTCCATTTTTCCGTGTGATAGCTAGAGCGTTATCACTGACAAAACCTCCCGTCCTCCCTTTCCCGTTCCGTTTAGATTGAAATCCTGGCCGCCGGAGAATCTGGACCGCGGCGCCTTGATGCGCTCACGGTGGCAGCCGTCAGTCGTGTACCATTCTTGACCGCTTCCGAATTCGTACGGGCTAAACTGAACTCATGGATGATGTGCGTTCCGTGTTTCACGTGCCTTCTCCTCATGCTCTACTTTCTGACTCATTTTGAATCTTGGCGTCATCCCATGAATGTAGTCGAGGTGCAGAGCGCGACGCGCAAGACATCGTCTTCATAATGTGCCGATATTGGAACAGCATCGATGTCAATCGCATCCCGGAGCACGACATGGATCGTTTTGTGGAGGTGGTGGGTGCGGCTGCGCCGGGATGGGCAGCGATAAAACGGAAATATGGTATGTGATCAAAAACCCAACGTGGGACTTGGGATTTCTCCCGAAGTCCAGCCAAAAAGTCCATTTGACAACACACGCATGATCGAGATATACTTACCCTGGGCAGCTACGTTTCGTCTCATCTATCTGTAATACTTCGTATCTGGACGCGTAGGATATGTTTACTAATATGGCTTATTCGGGCCCTCCCCATTCTTATCTAGCATGTATGCATTTAACTATTTCCCCCCTTCCTTCTCGATGTTCGCTTGCTTGCTCGTTCGCTCTCACAGTGATTAGATACGCCCAACTGCCTCGTGGCACGAATCGGCAGCACCGGCGAGTCGCGAGAAGTTCTGGCGCTTCCTAATATTCTCGGCTGACTTTTCCAAACAGCACCCCAAAACCCCGATGCGAGGGTGCTGATCGGTATGTGTGGGCATGGGGGACACACGTCGCGGCGGCTATCTGCGGCAAGGAATCCCTCCGATGCAACGAACCCGATGGAAAGAAGGCTCAAAGTAGTCGATAGAGAGGTGCTTGATGCTTCATTATCGACAGGATCGGCTCATTGGCCCGCGTACGTGGTGCCCCCATCAGAAGGGACGACAGCTATTCCCCCTTCCAAGTTGCGGCCAGCCTTTTTTTTTTTCTTCTTTGACCATGAGGCGGGGCCTAGAGCGCTCCCTCCCCCACGAATAGAAGCATAAAAGGCAGTCGATATCGCGGCTGTCGGACATCGATGCGCACCACAAACATAGGGTTATGATCTTGCTTGGTGAGCACGCAACGCATCACATCCCGTGCAGCAGTGCCTGTCGGCCCGTGAAAACAGAGAGGGCAAAAAGCTAATAGCTTGATGCCCTCGGGGAACTACAGTAAAGCCTTACCGTACTATAAAGAAAGAAAAGACGACGGACGAATCATGATCGCGCGCACACGCGCTCGTTCCTTGCTTCGTATCGCATGTTCTTTTGATATTTGATCTTTTTTTTTCACCGTGCTGTATATGTTTGGGTAGGTCGATTTCGCTATCACGATAAGCGACCCAGACAATTGGATGAGGGGAGGCAGGCAATTCCCGTGACTGACAACGAGGTACAGTATCGCACCTGTAACCGTACCTTCCATTCATTTTTTTTATCATTATAGCATGGGCGTGGAGTGCGCATGCAGACGGTTGTAAAGCCGTGTTGTGGCATTGCATTGCATCCACCATGTATTTGAATTTCTGCGCCACCCGTGTCGCACAGATTTTATGCCAATATATCCAAGGTTGGGTACTCTGTGAACATTCCTGCGACGGAACAAGTGAAAAAGAAGAGGGAGGGGAAGGAGCAAATTTTACTTTAGGCACCATACCTTCATTCAATCCAACCGCTTTTACTTTGGGCCTATCTCCTCTCTTCTCTGCTTTTTGGGATGGATCGCCATCAAAATGAGCGTGTGATAGAGCCTAAGGTTCAGAGGATCGTCGCCCACAGAGTAAGGATACTGTACATAGTCAGCGATGGTGTTTAGAGACAGACCTTGCTTTTGAGGGTGCGAAAGTTAAAACGCCAATTCAATGCAGCTGCCAGCTGCTGTTACGATAAGCGTGACGGTGACCAAAGGGTTATGTCACGAGTGTCACAAGTGTGACGAATGCATACGCGTCGCGTTACTCTCGATTTCCAATTTCAACTTCGAACCAGGTCTCACAAGCCAGCCATTCATAAGACCAGAGAACGATGCCCGTTGCAGTACAAGCACCGACACCGGCTGGTGGAATCAAATCCTATTACCAGACCAAAATCGAAGCGGCCGAGCTTCTCATCAATCAAAAGACGCAGAACCTGCGCCGCTTGGAGGCCCAACGGAATGCCTTGAACGCGCGTGGTGAGTTCCTCATCCCCTCCCTGCAGTCCTTCATCCGCGCGTTGAACGAACTTTTTCCTTTTTTTGTGGGCCTCTTTAGTTCGTCTGTTGAGGGAGGAGCTGCAACTGCTTCACGAGCCCGGAAGCTACGTCGGAGAAGTGGTGAGGATCATGGGAAAGAACAAAGTGCTGGTGAAGGTCCAACCGGAGGGAAAGTACAGTGCGTTTCGCGTCCCCCTCTCTGGCACCTCAGGCGCCTTTTTACACCCATTTCCTCTGTTCTTTTCTGTCGATGCTGATAACGGGACAGTTGTCGACATTGCGGCTGATATCGACATTTCGACGCTAAAGCCGACGCTGCGCGTGGCACTCCGCTCGGACTCGTACACGTTACATAAGATCCTGCCAAACAAGGTCGACCCCCTGGTCTCACTGATGATGGTAGAAAAGGTGCCAGACAGCACCTATGAGATGGTCGGTGGATTGGACAAGCAGATCAAGGAGATCAAGGAGGTGATCGAGCTGCCGGTGAAGCACCCGGAGCTATTCGAAGCACTCGGTATTGCGCAGCCCAAGGGCGTGTTGCTGTACGGACCACCGGGAACGGGAAAGACGCTACTCGCGCGAGCGGTGGCGCACCACACGGACTGCAAGTTCATTCGTGTGTCCGGGTCTGAGCTTGTGCAGAAGTACATCGGCGAGGGCTCGCGGATGGTGCGCGAGCTGTTCGTGATGGCGCGTGAGCACGCGCCGAGCATCATCTTCATGGACGAGATTGACTCCATCGGGAGCTCGCGCGGCGAGAGCGGGTCTGGGGGCGGCGACTCGGAGGTGCAGCGCACGATGTTGGAGCTGCTGAACCAGCTCGATGGATTCGAGTCGACGAAGAACATAAAGGTTATCATGGCGACGAATCGAATAGGTCCGTATGGAAGTGGCGTTGTATACCTACTTTGAACCCGTCGTGACTCACTCTTGTCTCCGCACACACACGGACGCACCACAGATATCCTCGATTCGGCACTGCTGCGTGCAGGACGTATCGACCGCAAGATCGAATTCCCGCCACCGGGACCAGAGGCGCGTGTGGCTATTCTTAGGATCCATTCTCGCAAGGTTTGGACGGCTATATGATCGAAGAAATCAGATTGCTGACGTAGAATCTTCCTAGATGTCCCTCCAGCGTGGCATCAATTTGCGGGCGCTTGCAGAGAAGATGGGCCAGTGTTCTGGTGCGGAGGTACGTGGTATCTGCACGGAAGCCGGTACGTTGTTGCTATTTGTGAGAAAGGTATCACACGCTAATGGTTCTATGTATACATTATCAGGTATGTACGCGTTGCGAGAGCGAAGACAACATGTTACACAAGAGGACTTTGAGTTTGCCGTAGCAAAGGTTCGTACGGCACAGATGTGCCGTGGAAACAGTGCTGACTGTGTGTTTGTTGTGAACAGGTTCTGAAGAAGAACCAAGAAGGAAACACATCTGTGAACAAGCTGTTCTCATAGTCATAATTTACTTGTTGCTTGTTGTACTCTACTTCCCTTTCGGTCTGACTTCGGATCAATCACTATAAATATATGGTAACGAATCCGGCGTTCCTCGCCTAAAATAGCAAGTCTTGTCCCAGGGCGCCGGAGGAAAAGTCCGGAGTGGAGTTGGGCGCAAAGGAATGAGAGCCATTATTGACTGCATTCTTCGACTTTTGACCCGGACATCTCGTCCACTTTGTATCATACAATATGGATTCGCACATTCCTGAAGATGCCCTCGTTTCACCTCCTCTTCATACCACCCAAGATATCCCAACAACAACAGACCCAGAGGAGGCCGATGCGCAGGCTGCAGCTATCGACGTGCCCGATGACACCGGAGAGGGTGGCAAGCTCAGGATGATTGTCCAACTCGTCAAACGGTCCTTTGGCGTAAAGGACCTCGCTGCGATGTGGGCGACCTTCTCTCTCTCTGTCGAGTGTCCTCTTGCCAGAGTAACCCGCACTGCCCTATTCAGCATCACTCACTTAAGACTCTCTTTTTGTTTTTGTGCAGGCGTCTCTCGTTACCTGCGTCGTTACTCGAGCCAATACCCAACCTTGAATATTGGCACTACCTGGACAGACCCGACCTTTTCGTATCGTACGTGTCGCTCTCCCTTCCCCCTCCCACTGTGCTGTGTCCCGTTTACAATGATTGGTAATAGTATTAATGAGCATGAGGATCCTCTCGAGCGCATGCTCGCCGTTCTGCGTTTCGCCTTTTCAAAAGATATTCGACACATCGTACGTCTACTCTTCGCTTCATTCCCGTTTCTTGATGATCGTCCATTTACGGCCCTCTTTCTTTGCTACGTTTAGCGTGGCAAACCCTGCAAGCCATATAACTCTGTCCTCGGCGAGAACTTCCGCATGCATTGGGATACACCCCCAATCTCATTTGACCCCGACGACCGCACACCAATCATCACGACCCATGTCGATGCCCCTTCAAAGCCACATCTCTCCCCCTCCGAAGCTGGTTCCATCAATGTCGTCAAAGGCTCGTACAAATCAGGGCGCGTCGGTGCCTTTGGCAGCCTACTTTCCATGAAAGGCTGGTCCTCGCCCACTTTGACTAGATCACAGCCGACAGCCGTCGAACCGAACGTCTCTGCCCAGCTCTCGAACCTTTCTCTCGCCTCGACGACCCAGACGTCCGAATCTGGCTCAGCCTCCCTCTCGACGACTTCCCCGCCCACGTCCATGTCTACCCCTGGTGGCGCTTCGCTGCGAGTGGCCTACCTGACCGAACAGATTTCTCACCACCCGCCCATCAGTGCGTACGTTGCATCATGTCCGGCGCGGCACATCACCGTCTCTGGCATCGACCAGATTGCCGTCCGGGTACTTCCGTCAGCTAGCCTCCGCGTCGCGTCAGGAGCCATGAACAAGGGTTTGTTTGTTAACATCGACGGTGGGCCCGGTGCGGGCGAGCGCTACCAGATCACCCACCCCGTTGCACATGTTAATGGATTGCTGCGGGGTAGTTTCTACGCTACTGTGCATGAGAGCACCATTGTAACATGCAACGGTGGGCCTGGCATCGGCGATGGAGAGATGCTGCGTGCTATCATCGAGTACAAGGAGGAGGTGCGTACTGTTTCAGTTTGTTTTTATCACCCTGACGAACGAGCTCGACCAGAGTTGGTTGGGCAAGCCGCACTTCTTGGTCGAAGGCGTCGTGCACCGGTACAAGCCGTCCTCGCACGAGCACGAAGAGTGGACCAAGGTGAAGCACGTCCCAGCCGCGCGCGTCGAAGCGCACTTTGAGGGCTGTTGGCACAACGTGGTGCGCTGGCGTCCTGCCTCCTCCGCGGCTGCAACAGCATCGTCGGCGAAGGGAGGAAAGAAAGGGGCGAGCAACAACAACGAGGATGAGGACAAGTGGACGACGCTGATTGACCTGGCACCGCTGCGGGCTGTGCCCAAGACCGTCCGACCGATATCGAAGCAGCACCCGACCGAGAGCAGATGTTTGTGGGAAAGCGTGACGAGCCGGTTGCTGCGCAAGGAGTACGGAGAGGCGACGCGCGCGAAGCACGTTATTGAGCAGCGCCAGCGGGACGAGGCCGCTGAGCGGAAGCGGCGCGGCATAGAGTGCGTCGAATTCCGTCCATGACCTCAGTTTTTTTCTGTGTGCTGACGACGGGGTAGGTTTGTGCCGAGGTACTTTGAGAAAGATATCCAGAGCGGCATGCCGACCCTCACGCAAGCCGGGCGAGATGCGCTTTGCGAGGAGCTCAAATACGAGGATGAGGACGAGGACAAGGACAAGGACACCGATGCGGGTGGGCGTGACGTTGGTAATGATGATAATGATGCCTCACCAACATCGTAAACTCGGGTTTTTTTTTTCTCTACACGATTCGAATTCAGGCATACCCCCCTCATGCATTCTTGACATGTTTTAAGTGTTCTCATGCGTTGTCGTTTTCCTCTTTCCTTTGTCTTAATATGTCATCGGACGTTTAGCACGTTACACTACCAATGCCATGAGCGCATCATCAATCATCATCTGTAGAGTTCGATAACTCCCCAAAAAAAGCTTGCGACGGCTCTGCTTGCGTGACAAAAAAGGTACTGTACAGTAAAGTAGACTGACAACCTTCTATGCTCCTTTTTTTTGGCACTACTTCTGCGCTCCTCCATCGGATGGAGGCGGCGCCGGCGACGACCGCAAAACAGCCTCTTTTAGCGTTGCTACCGCCGCACGCGCAGCCTTGTGCAGCGCACCCTCGCCACCCCGACCGCCAGCAACATCCAGCCCACTTTCGCCTTCGCCCGCTTTGAGCGCTTCCTCCTTATGATCCCGATCCCACGATCCGAGCAGCGGCGCCCTGGTGCCCCTCCCCTCCAAAGGCGGCGCAATGCCGAGTCCGACGTGCTCTGCTGCAGCACGCACGTCCGCGTCGCGACGGAGCGCAGCACCGAGGGCGCGCTCGCGGGCCCAGAATGCCATCGTGCGCGCGCGCAGTTCGGGGATGCGTTGCGTCGCGGATGTGCTGAGGCGCAGGAGGTGCGCGCGGGCGAGCTGCCCGTCGGCGGTTTGCGAGAGGAGCGGGAGGGTGGTTGTTAGTGGCGGTGCGGGGTATTGGGAGGGTGATGGGAGGAGGTGGACGGAGAGGGGGAGGGCGAGGAAGAGGGCGTGGCGGAGGGACCAGAGCGTGTCGTGCCACTGCGTGCGCGTTGGGGTGTGGTTTTTGTGAGTTTGGAGGTGTTGAAGAGGGAGAGGTTTAGATTACTGTACCATGATGATATCGTCCAGAGAATAACCCTGATGCTTTGGTCGAGAGGAGATGCGGACGGGGACGGTGTAGGTCCAGTAGGCTTCCACGAGCGCCGCGACAATGAGGAGCATGAGTCCAATACCGCGTCTCGATTCGCGCGCTGTCCCGCGTACCGTCACGGCGCCCAGCATGGCCGCCGCCAGCGTGTATGACAGCAAGGCAGACGGGAGCGCGTGCAGCGCGTAGTCGGCCTCCGATGTGCAGTGCGTACACGTCTGAATCGCGCGTTGGCCGAAGCTACAATATAGAGACCGACCGATCAATCATGAGAGACGGGCGTCAGGGATCAGGGGAAGGGGAGGGAGGGGGCCGGTGGGAGAGGGAGAGATCAATACATATTTCTGGTTTCGGGGAGGGGTACGGGGAAAACGCACCGAACGAGTATCGTACGAGCGTCAAAGGACGCTAGACGCGCTAGGAGCTTTTCGAGGGCGGGCGGGAGCTCGGGTATCGCGGCGCCGCCGTTAGCCGTTGATGACGTCGTACTCATCGACGATGACATGTAGTTCCATCGCAGGAGCGCGGCGCGGATCGCGGATTGCGGAGCGTTGAGGGGGAGGTGGAGCGTCGTGAAGAGGTTCGGAGGGCGGGCGAACGCGAGAGTGTGGAGCGTGTAGAGTGCATAGAGCGCGAGAAGGGCGGTGATGGGTGCACGGAGCGGGGCGTGTCGGACCAGCGGTTGTTGCGAGGATGGTGGTGTCAGTGATGATGGTTTACGGAACATGGGGAGGATGCGGAGGGCGAAGGGTGCGAGCAATGCGGATATGGTGTGGAGCCATGGGTTGAGTAGGATCGAGAGCAGCGTCATCATATCGTTGAAAAATGCGCCCAACACGCATAAAAGGTGTGATATGGCACTTCAGCGTCATGTGTTTACAAAGAGTTCAATTGATTAGGGTTCAATGGTCTAGTGGTTATGATTTCTGTCTTACACACAGAAGGTCTCCGGTTCGATCCCGGATTGAACCAACTTTTTTTTCTTTCTTGACGTCCTCCTCCCACGCCCACGTGCGGGTGACTACACGTGGAGACAAGGGCTCCGACACATCAGTGATGAAAGGCCCAAAAAATGTCGTGTGAGTGTTGTGAGCATGACAACGGCATCATCATCAGAGACAACTCGAATCATAGGTGCCATTTTCAGTGAGTGACATTTACGTCCTTTGCAAAGCTGTATCAGTATATAGAAGGGATCAAAGACGAGTCCGTGGAATATGGCCTTGGTAGTTGATCAGAACAAAGAACACTCACAGCGGCGTCATTATATCCCAAACGGATTAGAGTGAGCGCGAGGCTGCACAGCTCAACGACGTCAAGATGTCAAAAGACCTTCGTCAAAGGCTAACCAAAACGACGACTGTAGCTCCCCTTAGGCCTGAGGATGCCTCATGGACATGACGACGATCTAATTCTAGGGTCAAATGTTTTTCCTGATCCCAGGACGCGACTTCTTGGCCCGGGAATATGTGGATCTAGTCAAAATGAAGACCCCCGATGTTTCTATATTACCGTGTGCATTCAGTTCAATTCAATTCGTTTTTTGCATCATTTACCCGCACTTTTCGTTGAACCCCCTCGGCGCTCATCGGCGGTTAGATCAAAGCTGACAGGCGCGGTCATCAGTCAATACAGTGCCCTTCCCCACTCACCCCTCACTGCCGCGCTCACCATGGGAACCCACAAAAAAGTTCAAAGTTCAGGACGTGCTGAATGAAAAAACCTTTCTAGAAATGACGCTCTATTAAGCTTTTTTAGAGCAGTGAACCATGTGGATGTCCCGTAACCGAACGAGGCAAAACTGCTTATCTACTGGACGTACTGATCTGTCATTTCTTTTTTTGCGGTGCAGAGCTTTGGGACGGCTCATCACACCTTAAGCTGCTGTTGTGGTTCATTAAGAGCCTCGCAAGGCCCCATCAACCCCCCCTCGCAATATCTTTTCCCATCTCTCTCCCCTCCCCCTACCTCCCCACCTAATCCCCATCCCTCGCCGCCACCCACGACAGGATGGTCCCTCTTACACGGCGGATGAGCAGAGGGCGTTCCTCCAGCGTCCCGAGTACGCCACCACTACCACCACCACCACCGAGCGCTGGTCTTCGCACCAAGTGGCGCAAGCTTAGCTTGGGTGCCCGAAGCGTTTTCTGCATCCGTACACAGAATCGCGCGTCCGAGGACTGCAACGACGGTAGCAACGACGTTCTTCATATACGGCCAATGAGCGATCTGTCTTGGACGTCTTCCCCGCGGGACGACCGCCTTGCGCCACCGGGCAGCACACCACCACCCAACGGAGCGCAGCACACGCACACAGCAGAGAAAGCCTCTGGGAACGGAGCAAAAGAAGCCGCGAATAAGCTCACGACCCAGTCGACGGAACACACGACACGGTCGGAAGCAGCCGCGAGCCTTAATTCACCGTTAATCAATGCCAAAGACGCCCATGGACCTGGAGACGCAACCCCGCTTTGCGACCACGCGTCCTTCCTCTATTTCGATGGTTCTGCGGACCACCACCAGGTCGCGACGAGCGGGGACATTGGTGCGCTGATAGACGCCCTGTTTCAAATCGGGGACTGGGACAGCGTGCTCACTCCGGGCCCGCTTACACCTTTTACCATCACTGATGATACGGACTCGGAGAAGACGATGAAACAAGAAGACGTGGGAGGGGTTCGGAAGGAGGGGGGATGCGCTTGGCGGTGCTGTGGGGCGAAGGAGGATGCAGATGTCACGACGGATGCGCGGCAGGCGTGGGAGGCCATGAAGCGGCGGGTACTGCACATCGAGGAACATGGCGCGCTGCCGGACGATTGGGAAGATAATGAGGCGGCGGCGGCGGCGTGGGGAGTTTATCGCGACGCGGAGGCAGAGCTGGCTTCGCGGGAGCAACGCGCACGGCGGCGGAAGGGCTGGGCGCAGGAGGCACTCACGCACCGTCACGCGGGACAACAACCCAGACGAAGACGAGCGAGCACAAAGAAGAAGGATTCAAAGGCCACAACGACAACGGCGACGACGACGACTCCGGCGGCGAAGAAGGCGAAGAAGGGGAGGCGGCACGGCGGGTGCTGGATCCGTGAGAAGGACGGCGTTTTCGAACGGCTGGTGAGATTCCAACTGCACCCTCTTGCTTCTTTTCCCGCAATGTCGTAAAACGTTGCGTACTGACCTTCCACCCCCCGCCCTTTTCCACAGTGCGCGCATCGGTCGTGAGGGTTTGGGCCCATTGGGTTGGGTCAAAAGCCAAGCAATGAGCACTGGGCCTGGCAACAAGCGACGGGCCCCTCAATTTAGTGAGGTCCGGCGAGAAGAGCAATAGGTGTGGGAACGTTTCTATTGCCTGGGAGGCAAGGGGTCGCCAATAGGTTTTTCCACCACGGGAGAAGAGTCATTTTCGACGTATGGGTTCGAGCTTTGGCTGGTACGAGCCGCGTGGGACAAAGTTTAATGTTGATAAGAGTGGCGGGGTCCACAAGTTGCGGGCAGGTTCGCGCACGTGATCTGTGCAAAATGTATAATATCACTGTACCAATAGTCACTATTCCCTGGACACTGTCGATTACCATTCCATTCCTTTATTTTTATCTATTCTTCGACGTGTACAGCTTCTCACCCTTAGGGTTGTCCAAAAATAAATAAGTTTATTGCACAGCGATATCCCCGATGCTTCCCAAGGTCAATCAAAGAGGGAGGCACCAAAATAAATCAAGCTCTATATACTCTATAGTTCCGGACATGCCACCATTTTGGCCCGCTTCCGTTTCCAGAAAGGAATGAAAATAGGGTCCTGACTACCACACAGCGGGCTTGATTCTCAACTAATAGCAACCCGCCACTTGGATAAAGGGAGAGCTGTAACAGGCCCATTGGGGTCAGCGACTGCGTGGTCGGTGCATACTGGAGGTGCTGCGAACAAACCTTGTAACCTTTTCGCCGTAGGAATGACGTATGCCACGAGGAATATCATTCCAACTCCAAGGCAAATGCTAGTCGTCATGTAATAGCCGTCGCGCTCCATGACACACGTCCCGGCGGCAGCAGAACACGCGGCTTTCCCTTCTTCGGAGACGCACTCTGCACCTGCAAGGCGTACACAATCAGCGAGAATAAGGAACCTCGAATTGAGATCGACGGACCTTTGGCAATCAAAGATGTGTTGTTTCCATCAACTTCACAAGTAGCAATGGTGAAATAGTCTATAGCTGATATGGCGAGTCATCAGATTGTTGCGTAAATAATGGCATGCTTGTTGTACCTTTAAGCACAAAGAATCTCGGCCAAGTACTCCCAAGGTTTGAAACGGTATTGAGGAGCTGCGAGCATTCAACAACAGGCCAAACAAAGAGACAACACGAATGCGAAAAGGATACAGACTGTGATGTACGTCCCACCGATGATGGGGTCTGAAACCCTAGCATGGAATGCACCAATACAGATAAATTGCGTCGTGCTGCGGTATTCGTTTTTTTTTTTTTTTGATCACCGTAGATCTCATAGCACATGGTACCCAGTGAAACAAACAAACCTTGCCATCTCTCCGAGACTTCGGAACAGCACCAGGAATATGAAAAAGCCAGTCGTAATCGGGGGAGGCGGGAAATTCCACAGGACGACTGCGGCGAGGGACGCGAACGTAAAACGCGGCCAATACGCCCAGATCCAAGGACGCAGCGGGCGATCCCCGCGCGACCAACGTGCGATGAAATAGCCGAATACGACCTGGATGGGAAAGTCGGTCAAGACCGCCACCGCGAAATCCTCTTTTCCGAGTCCCTTTTCGACATATTTAAGCGCCGTCGCGGAGTCGTGGGCCGCAAAGCCGATCTTGGAGACGAGATGGAGGAGCAGGAAGGATCGGACACCTATAATAAGTAAGACCCGGTGGGTCAGCGTGCGTGCGTTGATGAGCGGATGAGTCGGGGAAGGGTAGGAACTTTTTAACCGCGAGACCTTCCAAATGCTCTTGTAGACACTCGTAATGCTGGTCTCGTCCTCCGAGAGGGCTTCCTTGCGCTGACGGAGAAGGAGGGGCGTATCGGCCTGTGGGTGAGCGTGCCAAGACTAAACGTCAGAGCCTACCTCTTTCTGGAAGAAGATTAACCACAGCGTAACACCGAAACAGGCAAAGCTCCAAAATCTGAGATATGCGCTCAGCGTCAAGATTGGCGTGCCCCATCTCGCGCTGGGGTTACACGACATCAGCATCGGCATTACTCGATCCTGCGGGAGGTTGGCATTACCTGAACGCCTCGCTGTTGAGGGCGAGGAAGACGGTGAATGACATGAGCCAACCTATGGTTAGACCGACAGTCTGACATGTTGAGGCATAAGGCAGATTTTCTCGCGAAAGCAGGGTGAGCGACCATCCTGTTGACTGAACTTAGCACCTGAAACGGATGGAAAGGCACTCTTGCGAGAGCTCACCGTCTACTGCGATGTCTAGGAAAAAGTAAAATCAAAACTAATGCCCGCCAGAATGGGGGTAATTTTCCTTACCTTGTGTGGCCGCAATGACGACTAGCGATGTGAAAACCACAGTCAACAGGTAGATATGTTCAACAGCCTGTGAGCGCGTGCACATAAACAGCCAAAAAAAGAAGTCAGCCAATGGCGGTCAAGCTCTTCCTGGGGAGTTGGATGGCAAGACTGACGTTGTCCATCCACGCTTGGACGGTGAAGGACATCCACAGCATCAACGAGCCCAAAAGGGTCTGCATAGGGATGATCCACGACCGTCTACGTCCGACAGAGGGAATGAACCGTGCGTCGACGATCGGCGACCAGAGGAGTTTGAGCGAATACGGATAGCTGGACAGTGTGAATACGGCGATCCTCGAATACGAGAGGCGTTCTCGTAGAAGGAACGGTAGCGTTTCTTTTAACATATGAAGAGGAGTTTTCAGTTTAACGCGTAACATGGTACCTCTCTGGCGAGGAGGGCCAAAAGAGGTATACGGATGGATAGATGCGCACGCACCCAGAGCTAAGCCGAGCTTGAAGTAGTAAAGGTAGTCGGTAAGTAAAAGAGGAAGAGCGACCGCCATGCTGGTACGCGCGCACACGACGACGACGTGTATGTGCGGAAGAACAGAACTCACCGGGACGCCCTGGATGATATCTAACAGCAGAAACAAACGCGCGGAATGATGTAACAACGCAGCATTTGGCGGCGGGGGAGAAATCAGCGACGACGACAGGACGGTAGACGCAGACGGGGTGGTGGTGAAACGCCAGAGACGACGAAGACGCACAGAGAACGATCAACAGCGCCATCGCCTTCTTGTCCTCCCTCGTAAGCGGCGCCTTCATCGCTGCCTCGCCCGCCAGGCCATCGCCATGAAAGCCATCATACCCGCCGCGGCGCACCGCCGCCGCCAAACGCACACCTACATCCTCCCCTTCCAAACCGTCCGACCTGTCGCCATCCGCGTCCGCGAAACTCTCCCGGGATGACGACGCGTGCTCGTCATGGGCGAGGAGGCCCATCTCGACTTCCTCTACGGAGCTCGGCACATCACCGTCGTCTTCTTCTGCACCGCCGCCGCCGCCGCCGCCGTGCCGGCTCGCACTGGCAGCTTTTATCATACAAGACGTACAGTAGATCCTCCAGCGGGGTCACAGAAGAAGAAAGAAAAAGGACACTGGTGTGTGACGAAGTGTCGTTTTGGTGGCGAGTTGGTGGGGCTTGACGGCTGAGCGTCGCTTAACGCCTTATGGACGTTGGGCGCCAGATGCCAAATCTCTGCGGTCACCCTTGTACGGTGCCACTGACACTGTTGGCTGTTTCCCCCACTGTTTTCCTTCATATCTCGATATGTAACTTGTATTATATCTATATGGAATCGCAGCTCTTCGAGCGTGGTCCCTCCAACATATAGATTGTTGTAATTTTTTTTTTCTGCACGATGACCTCGATTGATCCCGAATACCGGTAGGGGAAATGATAAACAATATTGATTGGAAGTTTGGGTTCGCTGCCGAGACCTGAAATCAAGTTATAGTGACGTGGCCATAAGTGCATTAAATGTGGGGTCCGATCTCTTTTTCCTGGAAGCGGAGAGTTGGGCAGGCGCTATATCGGGCAACTTAAAGGTCCTTAAGCCATACACGCAGTACAATGCACATGCGACACCACAATGACTTATAGGATCTCCCACAAATTACACGTTTGATGATGATAAATAATGCAAATACGGGTATAGCCCAGTATCATGTATAGACACGCCATTTTGCTACCGGCAGAGCTGTAAAAGGACGAACCATCTCAGCCTCTTTGGGAATGAGGGAAGTTAATCTAGGACGACTCACCCTGCAACTTTCGTGCGGTAGGTAATATGAACGCGACAAGAGTGATGATCCCTAGACCCAAACACAGTCCAGTCGTGATATAGTACCCGTCGCGCTCGGTGATACATGTGCCGCCTATGTCAGAGCACATCGCTTTTCCTTGTTCCGAGACGCATTCCGCAGCTTGGGGGGATGATGTCAGCGGGCTTCGATTGAGGAGAGATGTTGACCATTCACCTTTCACGGTGAGGGAGGAACCAGCTTCGCTGACTTCGCAAGTCGCAATACTGAAGAAGTCAACAGCTTTTGGAACCCATCGTCAGACAACACAGGAAGATTGAACATGTGATCATCCACCTTTGAGCACGAAGTATTTTGGCCACGTTCCTCCAAGATTCGTAAAAGTATTTAGTAGCTGGGAACGGTAAGACAAGGAGTGGTCATCTTTGGAAGCGACATACCGTCATGTAAGTTCCCCCAATTAACGGATCCGATATTTTAGTATGGAAGGCAGTAATCCCAACGAACTGTATTGTACTGAGCAAGGGTACATCTCAGCAGCCGGCGCGTCAAACATGTTCCGTTACTTACCCAGAAAACGAGCTAAAGACCGTCTGCAGCACCAGAAATATGAAAAACCCAGTTGAAATCGGCGGCTTTGGGAACTGCCAGACGATGATGGCACCGAGGAGAGAAAACCCGAGACGGGGCCAAAATGCCCATATCCAAGGACGCAATGGCCGATCCCCACGCGACCAGCGCGCAGCCAAGTACCCACCAAGAATTTGGAAGGGGAAATCGATGAGAACTGTGACAGCAAGGTCTTCCTTGCCGAGGCCCTTCTCGACCATCTTGAGACTGGTAGCTGCGTCATGCGCAGCCCATCCAATTTTGGCCATCAGGTGCAGAAAAAGCATAGATTGGACATCTAGGAAACGGTCAGAAGCAAGTGAGGGCTGAGGGGTACCAGAGTGGCCTACGCTTGAGCTTCAGAATGCTCCAAATCGTTCGGTAGACACCTGTGATGCTTGTGTCCTCATCCCTGAGAATCTCCTTTCGCTGATAGAAGAGTTTGGTCAACTGCGTGGACGTAGACCAGAGGCAAACCCGCACCTCTTTTTGGAAGAACGAGAGCCAGACAGTGACCGAAAAACAGATCACACTCCAGAAACGAAGGTAGGTGCTGAGAGATAGCACTGGGATGCCCCATTTCTGACTGGATACGATCCAGGGCGATCAATGATGAGGGTGGGATAGAAACCGTCGTCACAGAGACATACCTGAAGGCTTCACTATTAAGCGCCAGGAACACGGTGAATGAGGCAAAAAAGCCAGTGTTGAGGCCGATTGTTTGGCAAGTGGAAGCATACGAAAGGTTGTCTTCGGAGAGAAGCGTTAATGCCCAGCCTGTTCGACACGTGTAAGCATGAAAATGCGAAGGTCACGTCTGCAACTGTACCATCGACCGCAATATCTGTAAGGAACACGCGTTAAGTTGCTGTAACCACCTCACGGGAGCCGACTGCTCACCTTGTGTAGCAGCAATAAGAACTAGTGTCGTGAAAATGAATGTCAGTTTGGATACATGTTCGGTTGCCTGCATTCGGTGCATTAATTCAAGCCGAAGCTCAAAGATAATTGGAAAGGGGAGAGGGTACAGACATTGTCCATCAATCCCTGGACGGTAAACGACATCCAAAGCATCATGGAACCGATGACGGTTTGCATCGGGATTATCCATGACTTTCTGCGGCCCACAGAGGGGAAATACACGGCGTCGACGATGGGTGACCACAGTAGCTTAAGAGAGTAAGGGTAACCGGAAAGCGCGAATGTCGCGAGCTGGGAGTACGAGAGATGCTCGCGCAATATGAAGGGAATAGAGCCTGTCAAAATCCCAAACGATCGTTAAACGCAAGATAAAACCACCCAAGAATCAATGCACGCACCCAAAGCCAGGCCAATCTAGATGGCGCAGTCAGACGGAAGGTCAATCTCTCCCAACTAAAGAGGCAAAACGCACGGGGACGCCCTGGATGAGGTCTATGCGGAAGGCCGGCAATGTAGTCGTCTGACGCGAAACAAGTGAAGAAAGCGACGTACAAAGGACACACAATAACGCCATCGCCCTCTTGTCCTCGAGCGAAAGGGGGGCCTTGTGCTTGATCCCTAGATGCCCGTTCCCATCCGCGAACCCAAGGTGTGCGCGGCGACGCTCGTCCTCGCCCAGGAGGTTCATCTCAACCTCCTCCGCATCCACGCCGCCGACAAAGTTGTCTGCGTCTGCGTTTGCATCGTCGAGTCCATAATTGGGACGCACGGCGCGCGGGGTGCGGGGGGTGATTTGTATGCTGTCAAGTGAGGTTGAGATTCCGGGAGAAAGGAGAGGCTGTCTAGGAAGGGGCATGTCGTACGTGGCGTTTTGATTGTGCGGGGGTGGTATTGGGGAACGGGAGTGTCGTTTCCGTGATCGAGGGGCCATAACTGAAAATAAAAGAACGTGAGGGTTTATTTTTAGATTGTCTCAACTGACGTGGAAGTGCCACTGAGAAGTGAGTGCCAACAGACAGGGAAGGCTATCTTTCCAATTCGGTTGCCATATAACCCGACCACGTATACCCAATCACGCACAGCCACAAAATACCCAATTATAAAATATGTCTTATTTTACTTACTGTAACGTTATCCCAATGAACAGTACTGTGCTGTCCCTAGACACCCTGACCGTGATACTTCCTCGTGCGTGCCCTTTTCCTCTGGCTCTGCACTTCCCCGCCAACCCTCTCTACTAGCTCAGCCAATCCTCTCCCACCTGAGTCGTCAGACGACATGCGAGCCAAAAGTGAAGGCCCCTGGTATTCTGGAGCTCCTCCCCAACTGTTCCTCTCTTTGTCCTTATCTCTACCCCCGTCTCCCCGCGGTGCCGAACCCCATCTTGTGCCATGGTTATTACTTTCCTCCGATAGCTGCTGCTGATTACGCCGGCCCCGCGACGAGTGTCCAGTACGCAAAGATGATGATGGCTGCTGCAACTTGAGGTCTCCGAGTGCCGCAACAGGCTTTGGGGGTAGACTTGCGGGTAATGTAAGAGGTTTCCGTGTTGGAGGTGGCACTATGTCACGAGGACGGTCCCATGATGCCGGTATTATCTCTGGTGAGACTTTCCACCGACCCTCTTCGTTCGTGGTAGATATATGTCGCTCCTGCCCCGAATTTTCTGGTTTCGGAAGATTGACACTCGCTGACGCATGAGGGGTCCTGTCAGAGGATTGGGGCGGTGCCTGCTCATGACGCCCTTCTTGTGTCTGACGAGCACGTGGACGTGGCTTATCTTTTATTTGCCGATCTGGGGATGGAGGTTCTTGTCGGTATTTTTCCTGGGGAGGCTGCTGACCGGGCTCGCTCTCAAGATTGATCGAAGTACTCTCATCCTGGGGAGTTGGTCGAGGGTGGACAATAGGATCCCGCGGTGCATCATAAGGACGCGATGGCAGGATTGGTGGAGGCGGTGCACCAGGCAACCGAGTACTCGGGGGTGGAAGACTTGACATGAACTCGGGCTGCCTTGGGATCCATTCACGGGCGGGGGGAGGTGGAGGCGGTGGTGCTGGTGCTGGTGAAACATCTATGTCAGGGGGAGGACCAGAACGGCTCTGGCCAAGAGTTAGAAAGGATCCGCAAAGAGTATTGATCTACTTCACTGACAGGTCGTTCTTGTATTGGACTAAGCATGGAGATGGAGTCACCACTAAGCTGCGATGGGACGTGGTCCAACGCAGTGACGGGCTGAAACCGTTTCCGACTTGAGCGGCGCTAGTATCTTGAACTACAACGGGACTCACCGGAGCTAGACGTTCCCTACGTGGATTAGATCCATCCGACACATGGAATCGCGATTGCTCCTGAACAGATGGAGCAGAATGTCGCTCGGGAGATCGCTGGCAAGGCAATTGAGTAAGACATCGCACCATACGATACCATAACATACGAGGGTGCGAAGTCCTGCAAGATAAAAGATCCATAGTCAGTGGGACACAAGCTATATCTGGGGTATAGGTATTACTTACCTCCTTCAGACATGTCATATCTCCCTGAGGCGGACAAGTTAGACGGGCTTCTCAGCAGCGTGGGAGAATGACCCTAACAACGTAGTCAACCAGCTGGATTCAACTCAACAACGTTAGGCCTACCTCTCTCTCACGGTCAATGCGGCGCTCGCGATGTCGGTGATCTTCAACGAACTGCATATCTTGTGGTGGTCCAGGCTGCATCACCGCCGATGAAGGCTGCATGTTCGTTCGCCGAGGCTCGTGATGGTGATGAGTTCGCGGCGATCGATCACGTGAGCGCCCGCGAGCATTGTCCAAAATCACAGGAGCGGATAACATCGAGTCAGCTGGGACCTTACTCACGCTTTCTCGCCTTCTAGGGTGTGAAGTTGGAGAGATACGTTCACGGCTCATTGCATCATTATGAGAAGATGTGCGATTGGGCACGTCTTGAGAACGCACAGGCTCCTCGTAAATTACCCTAGGCTGGTAAGGCGGGTCAGCTTTCATATGGTCATCCCGATTGAACTTGTCCACGTAAACTGGGTCATGACCCGAGTCACGCGAGCGATCGAATCGTGACATATCCGTATCTGGATGGCGAGATGAGAAGGCCTCTTGGTCTTTCGGGCTCGGAGGATAATGTCGATGGGAGAGCACGCTGAGTATGTCGATGTTGGCAAACAACTTGGATACGTGACATCGACATACCTAGGTTGAGGTTGACGCATTATCCTATTGGGGCCAGAAAGTGGTGGTGGTCGAGAAATCATATCCGACGCTTCTTTGAAACGATGGCTTTGTAGAGGCAGGGGTTCTCTTCGGCGCTGTCCTGGAAATTCCGGATGCGCACGAATGAGACGAGAGTGGCAATGAAAGGCTTATGGGACAAGCTTGACATACGACTGAGGTCATCCGGGGCTCCCGTGGACCGTGGTGACGTTGAGGCCGTAGACGTTTCTTGTGGGATGTACGTATCTGTGCCGACAGGGCCGCGACGGGCGGATAGGAAATTGATATCGCTATCATCCATCTTTCGACGTTTGGGAGCGTAGTCCGGTTCATGTGCATCAGAAATGCCTCGAGGACGACGCTGGGGTAGGTCGGTTGGGGTATCGCGCTGAACTATTCTGTCGGGACCACGAGGCCTCGGTGGTGGGCTATCGACACGACCGCGGTAGGGTGGAAGCCGGGAAGAGTCGGGAGGATACTCCTGATAACGTGGCGGGCTGTGTCGTCGATCGTCACGACGATGGTAAGGGGGTGTCCGGGACCGCGGGCGGGGTGAAGGAGAATTGCGTCCTATAAGATGAAACATGCGGGGGAAATAGTTGTTGAGAACGGGACATGGAATATATCATGGAAACGAAAAGGGAGAAGGCCACAATGAACACCTGAAAGTCGGTCGAGGCGTAGATCCGGGTAGTGCTCAACTCCCAAGGCTTCTCCGGAAATAAAAATATAGGTCCTCCACTTCGGGAGGGGAAAAAGGCGTAGGGCGCGTTGGGCAGAGGACGGCATGATGCAGACAACGTACTTAGAGTCGATGATCTACCTGGACCTTGATTTTGGGTGTGAGAATCCCGCAAGACCACGGAATTGGTGCGTCCATTGAAGGATTCGGGATACCGGGAACGCTCTGCTGCTCCAGCACTGCGACGAGGCGGGTCATCATAGACCCGAGGACCTTTATCAAAAGAATCATAAGGAGAATAATCGTCCCTTCGTTGAAGACGGCGAGAGATGTCATCTCTAGCAGGTGAGATGTCACGGTCCCGAGGATGGGCGCGACGAGGGTCAGTGTCATTAGACTCCCTGTAGCCCGTGCGCGAACGGTCGTCCAGAGATTCGACCTCAGGAGGAAATCTTGCAGATCTCGTGACAGGCCTATCATTGCGGTCTCCGCTTGCGTAATCTTGTCGCTGGTCCCTATCATCGTAGCGGTAACGTGCGTCATAGCATGACTGTGTGCGATGGGGGTTAGGTTCTCGCCCTTCTTCATCAGATGAATAGTGTGCCCGATGATGCGAGGGACGATAGCAGTCATCCTCTCGCCGTAAGGGTGGGCGGCTGTCTCTGTCATCGAAACTCCTTGTTCTGTCTCGGGAAAGAGGTTGTGAGTCTGTAGCACTAGAACTAGGACGCGTCCAGGATGATTCCTTTTCCTCAGTGCGTGGGTCACGTTGGCGGCCATCTCGATCGGCTGTACGCGAGCCCCTAGTCTCTTTATCCGACAGCGGGGGCTCGTCACCCTTCTTGGTCGTGTTTCCGTTGGACCGCCGTTCCTTGCGTGGCAAAGACATTGGGCTGGCAGCTGTCGTTGAAGGCGGGGCACGAACAGAGGAGACCACCGGTTTCGGTGGGAGCGCATGGGTCAGTTTTGGGGTAGGTTGGTGAATTTCTGACTGTGGAGACGGTGGGAGGGGTGCCGGGTGCACTTGGTTAGTCCCTTTCCTAGGAGAGGCGCCAACAGAAGCGCTCCGCCTTCTAGCATCCCTCTTTGAAACATTACTCTGGGATCTGTCAGCGGGGTGTGTGTTCTGCTCGTTGGGACGGGCACCGTAAGCTGCAAAGTCTTCTTCTTCGTCACCTCCTAAAGACACCGCGTCTTCAACATCATCCGCTTCGTCGTCTCCTATCGCATGGCTTGTTCTAACCGAGTTAAAATACGCCCTTGATACCATGGGGTCGTCTTCGTCATTTCCCCAATCGACTTCGTGATCTTCGCTCATGTTGATGACGAGGAGGAGTGTCGAAAGATGATATGAAAGACCAAGGAACGTCGCGACATATTTTGTACACAAATTCAGTCAATGTGATGGTATTTCGGGCGGAGACTATAGATATTGAGCCTCCGAAAGCAGACTTGATGACATAAGCGGCGTAAGGCCAACACCACACTCGCTAAGACCCATACCTGAAACTCAACTGCTGCCCAGTTCGAGCCGCGTATCGATGCGTCTCTCGCGTAGTTAGGCCCATAGAGTCTATCGTCTTTGCTTTCTTGCACACTTACAACCTGTCGATTCCGCGTTTTCGTCGCTTTAGGGTGCATGACGACATGGCCCTTCTTCCCACAACCGCAAGCACAGCACACAGCCCCAGCTCATCTAGAGCACCCCAATCAGTCACGAACAGATTTCCGGTCATGTTTCGGAGGTTACTCAAATTCCAGCAGATGGTATTCCAATGTCCTAATTATTTGTTCAGTTAGCTGACACGTCAGCGTGGTAGGATTTTGAACTTGCTGCCTGGCAACTAAGTTACCTGTGCATCGCGCCAAAGAGAGTGTACGTTCATCATCCATCTGAGCATGTCATGTCATGTATTGACTTGATACAAAGATATCGAAATGTGTATTTTCATAAACGTAGGTATCATATGCCTTATTCTCAGCATTCTATGCGACTCATACGAACGTTCACGAAGAAACAAAAAATACATGGGCTAGAGATGACCCGGCCATTCTGATTTTAATGGCTGGAGGCATGTTCGGTAAATTTCCCGTGCTCCTGATTCCGCCATGCTTCAGTACCTCACATGACTGTAGTCGCGGCCATCGCGTGGTCTGTAGTCTGGTCTTATGGCCTATACGATGCCATTCGACTGGTGTTTCTCATGGTATTTCGGGATTTCCTTCTTGTGGGAGCTCTATGTGCCACCCTGCTGTGGTAAGGTTTATTCCACGATATAGTTTATCCCCTATTGACAATCTTACAGGTTCTTCGCTAATCGTGCCCTCCTTTCTCCTCCTTCTCACGCAACGCCGGCAGATACGGCTGCTGAATGGGCTTATGCTTTCGACGTCCATATCAACGCATTCTTCCCGCTTTATCTTACCCTCTATGTTGCTCAACTTTTCCTCGTCCCCATCATTTTAAAGAGAAACTGGGTGTGTTTATGGGTTGGAAACACGTTTTACCTGGTCGCGTGAGTTTCTCCAGGTTTTACGCTCCATTGTCCGTCCTCAATATGTGCGTTTAAGGTTCGCGCAATATATCTATGGCGTCTATCTCGGGCTCAGCGGTGAGTTTTTACTACCATTACGGGTAAGGGAATTAATCGTTACACCCTTCCACAGCTCTGCCTTTCCTCATACGGACAGAGCTTCTTCTCGCGCCACTACTACCACTGTTTGTAGGATATATAGTATCGCTTCTCGGCTTAAATGTCGGTCGATGGGTGCTTAATGCGTATCTTGGGTTGTGATTACCCATCAAACCTGACACCATGCTCGTGAAAGTAGGATTGTGCGGCCTGGTCCCATAAATTCCGACAAGATAAAATCAAGCGACCCAAGATACCATCGCGTAGGAACCTGTCATACACAAACCAAATCCTGAGGGTGTGCCAAGTCGCACTCAGACTATGCAGATTGGCTTTGACAGTGCTGATGGGCTGTTCCTGGGCCTCGTGCCAACTTCTGTGCACCGTGTCCTGTCCAAATCGGTCGTCGGGAAAGGAGCGGCTGAGTACAGTTGCCCGCAAAGCAATGTGATGCGTCTCCCACAACTGGTCTGAGAATGGAGTGCGACATTTTCAGCAACGTGATTCACACACATTACGTCTTTAAGGCGAATTGGGCTTGGTACAAGCGGCGAACATTCAAGTTGTCGTCGGATTGTCCAGGTATGATCCTTCCACTGGACATGACGTGGTGGAACTATGGCCCTGGCCTGACACCCTGTCAGCCTAGCTCTGTCCCGTTGCTCCCGTCCCCCGGTAGGCACGTTTGGACGTAGGCTTCTGCGCACCCAAATGACCTCTACCGCTCGGAGTTGATTGGCCTGCGCGGGCACCCCGATGAGCGACCAGTGCCTTTTACCGGTCGCGCGTCCACATTGGGCACTTGGCCCTGTGGTGAACCCCCATCTCCTTTCTATTCGCTGGTCGTTGATAGTCCATGATCGGTATCTCTCATCAGGAGAGGATGGATACAGCTGGGCTTTGCCACTGATGACTGTGATGTACTCATTCGATGGCACCTCGCAGAAGCCATCTCATAGCTGTTACCTCCGTGTGATGGGCAACAACTCTTATCGTGTACAAGTGTTCATCTCTCCGAGCGGAGATGGTTGCTAACACACGGATCATATATTCGTCGCTATTTGGGGGGTCGTGTCAAAGCCGACCCTGCACTTGATGGTGGCAGTACTGTACCTCATAACAAGAGGACCCTCCAACAATCATGCATCACGCCTCGGAACAGTACTGGTCCTTGGATGCCGTGGGAAATCGCGAGTTCAAAGCGGCATCCGGCATCCGGTGCTTTGGAGACTGTCAGTCGAACGCGCAGGGTACGCGTCGCTTGACATGACAGGTGTCCTTCTAACATTCCGTTCGGTTCCCAAAAACGCCGTTCGACTCTAGCTAGAATGTTGCGCCGCTTGCGTGGGCCGCCCATCCTGTCTTGATCTTTACGACTCTGCAGCAGCAATATCCGTGCCACGTTGATAGCGTTGCGCACTCGATGTCTGGAAGGAGGAGGACGCTGCAGGCCAGAGGTCCGTGGCAAATTCTGAGGATGGGCGAGACGCGTTGGCACGTGAGACGTGATTGCTTTTAGACAGAAAAGGAAAGGTACACAGTGCAAAGAATTGCTCCAGAGGTAAAACTCAACTGTGCCAACGGTTGGCCTGCGTTCGCAGCTCGTTATCGCGCCGTTATCATTTGTTTCTGAAAAGGATGTGCATACAAAGTACAGTCGACTCCCTCTTAACCCACAGCTCTGATAACCCATACTCCCTAATATCCCATAGATTTTTCTTGTCACTGACTTGGGGTTTCGGCCTTTTAGGCTTTAGTGACATCCTCAAAGCCCATACTACTCCCTGATAACCAATATCTCAAAATCGTGAGAGAGGGGTATGGGTTATGAGGGACTCGGCTGCAGGTGTCAAGGAACCTCGCGGAGTACTGCTGTTGGTCTCGCCTATCAGAACAATGCAGTAAAACAAACACCTTCCATTTCTCAGGATGTCGTCTTGCTCGGCCAAAGCCCGGACGCATACAGTATAAAACGCATTGTCCTCGACCCATTTCTCTTACGGTACCATATGCCCGCCATGCGAACGTTCATAGCAGCTGCCGTAGTCGGCCTGAGCAGCCTCCCGAGCGTGATAGCCTGGGGCCCGGAAGGTACGTTTTGTCTACACCCAGTTTCCGTATCTGCTTCTCTAACCGTCATACAAAAGGCCACAAAATCGTCGCCACCCTCGCCCAGTCGCACCTCGACCCACAAGTCCTGAGCGCCGTCTGCTCCATCCTCGGTTCCGACGGCAATGGTGGCGGCGGCGGCGACGCGCCGTGCCACCTTGCGACGGTCGCCACCTGGGCCGATGAAAACCGCGCTCCCTGGTCCGCCCCACTGCACTTTGCCGAAGGCGTCAGCGACCACCCGCCCGACAACTGCCAATTCCCCGGCGCGGACGGCTGGGTGGGTGGCGAGCGCGTCAACGCCCTCGACGCCATACGGAACGTCAGTTCCATTCTGACCGACTTTGTCAGCGGCTCTTCGCCATCGTCGACCGCGGGTGGACCCGAGGCGGCGGCGGAGGCGCTCAAGTTCCTCATTCACTTTTTGGGAGATATGCATCAGCCGTTGCACCTTTGCGGTCGAGATCGCGGTGGGAACGATTACAAGGTGCTTTGGGACGGAGGAGTGATGAGTGCGTGTGCCCATTTTTCGTCCTTGGCCGTGGTCCTCTACTGACTTTCCGTGCACCTGTAAAAAAAAAACGCTTTTGATCAGGACTCCACGCCGTTTGGGACACTGCGCTCCTCGCTAAGGGCATCCGATTGATACCAGCCAATTACTCGAAACCGATTCGCGCGCCGGCCCTCGAGTCTTCCCTCAGTGACATGAGCTACGACCCCTACATCCGTCGCATATACTGGGAGGGACTCGGTCCCGACCAACGGAGCGGTCGCTGGGGTTCCGAAGCCGACTCGTGGCTCTCGTGCCCGCCTGCTCCTTCCTCCGAGTCCGTACGCATGCAGCAAGGGCAGCCGCCGCAAGAGGTGCTCGTGGGTGCGGCGACGGCGCCAGGGCGCAAGCCCAGTCTGGGGAACGGTCCGCCGGCGACGAGCGACTCGGATACGATCTGCCCGTACGCGTGGGCCGCCCCCATCCATGCGCTCAACTGCGGCGTCGTGTGGCCGCCGGAACGTGACGAGGGATATACCGAGCTCGACACGCCCGAGTATTCTGGGAAAATCGAGAAGGACTGGGTCATCGAGAAGTTGTTGATGCAGGGCGGCATGCGTCTCGCGGGTATTTTGAATGCCATTTTTGCGCCCCAGCAGTAGGTTGTAGTTGTGGGGACCAAAGCCACGGGAGATTTGAGTTTCTTGGAATTATGTGTTTACACTTAACTGATTGCTAAGGTAGGGCTCACAAGGTTTCATCCATTCATGTATATACTGTACATACACTTTTTGAGCTACAATACAAAGGCAAGATACTTTCTGACCCACTTGGAAAGCAAAAAAAAAAAAAGGAGAGGACATGGCTTTTTCATGCCTTTGCTACTTCTTCAAGTGGTGGAAAGCACAAAAGGGCACAAAAAAGGTCGAAAAAGTATGTAGAGGATATGAGGGGTTTTGCTGATTTATCTCTCTTGGCTTTCGATTCCCCTCCTTCCTTTTCCTTTATCCTCCTAAATGGTTTCATCGCTGTTGCGCCTGCCTTCGAAGTTGCACTCGCCGCTTTCTTACCAATACCGGCCTTTGTGTTGGGTAAGGACAAGAACGCGGATCTTGGTCGATCCTCGATGCGAAACAGGCGCTCGTAATCCTCATCCGATATGCGTCTGCGGTGAATGTGGGCAACCATGCAACACTCCTTCAGACTTGACCACACCTCAAGAGGAACGGAAAGGAGATCACGTACGTTTCGTTAAACCACTTGATGGCGTTCTTGATGTCCTCGTCGCGAAGCGAGAGAACACCGAACGGCAGGCCGGATGAGCGTAAGAGGTTTTTGAGTTCCGACCTTTGCTCAGGCTTCACAACACTACATACAAAGGCGAAGGGCGAAGCCGAAAAGGCGAGAAGGGGTAAGGTCAATACGTATCAATTGAAAGAACCACCATCACGCACCGGAATACGGAGAGCATGTACGAAATGCACCTGACTGCGAAGATATTGTTTTGGAGCATCTCAAGGCGCTCCGAGTCGGCTTTGTCGCGGTCTACGGTCATCACACTCAAAGTAGAGCTTTCGATGCTCTCGTTGAGTTCGAGGAAGTCTATGTAGAGCATCGCAGCTAACATGTCCAAGACTAGGGTACCATCAATCGACAACGAACATGATGGCATGAGGCAGGCGCGTGGGCTCACCCTTCTCGCAGATGAACGGTATACTCCAGCTGAATGCGTCCATAAGTTGGGGAAGCCGACATGGACGTTGGCTGCTGCCATGGAAGTTCAGGGCATTCCACGCTTTCCCGTCACACTTGATCACCGCTCCCTTGTTTTTAGAGGCATCGTAATTCGGCGCAGAGAAAACGGTTATGAGGCTGGGTTTGCCCCAGCGCATGCCGTATGTGCGATACCTATACACAATTCGAACCAAAAGGAACTTCGGTGATACGTAGAAGGATTCGACGCACCCAGCGTTCTGCCACTCATGTGAGCGGATGATCGTCTCCAAGCGATTGCGTTTCAGAAAGTTGCGCACTGCCTTGTACGTGTAAAAGTAGGAGCAATCCCGCACGTGGTTGTGCACAAAGTTCTCCTTGCCACGTTTCTGGTCAAAGCCCTCGATAGGGTCCGACCACACTATGTCGCGCATGAGCCCGACCTTTGGCAGCTCGCAGAATCGATTCAGCTGCAAGGTGCATCAGATAAATATAAACGTCCTGGGGGGCCGATGGGAAGAAGAGTGACGATGTGAAAGTAGCTCACCTTGAGAATGTCGTCGATCGTTTGCAGTTCGGGAGATAAACCTCCCTGTGCGCAAAAATACCGCTTGTCCACGATCGCGACGAGGGGCAGCGCGCAGAACGACTCGAGGCAAGCTTCGTACACGCGCTTGGAGTACTTGCGCTCGCACTCCATCTTGAACATGTGCTTTTCGGTCATGCGGCGATACTCATGATGGCCACGGAGGAGGAAGAAAGAATTTGGATACCAGATTTTGAGAGTCCAGAGGTAGAGTAAACACTGCCGACCGATGATGACCCCGGTCAATGAGCGGGAGGAAATGAAATATGTTGGGGGTAATACGCACTTCGATGCTGGAGTAGTTTCGGTTGATGTAGGCTCCGAGGAAGAGGTAGCGGGTAGTGGAGGGATGACCACTGACCCTGAACAACTTCAAGAGATCATACTGAGATACGGAAAATTAGCCGCCACGGGGAGCACGAGTGGCAGAACGAGGACAGGGTGCTCACGTATTGACCGTAGATGTTACCGCAGACTGCAGGAATCGATCAGAAAACACAGACGGATGAAGCGATTGCGGGAGCACCTGTGACTGGACCATCGACGGTCAAGACGTTCGGTTCAGCACGCAGCAGCTGCGTCACCTTGTCGATGATGTGCAGCGCGTGCTCCTCCTTGATCCGACCTTCTCGCAAAAAGTGGTCCTCGAGGAAGTTGACATCGGGCTTGCCCTCCTCCGTCTTTGAGAAGAACATATCGTCCGTCGGAATCGGCGGAATCACTGGTACTTGCACCTATCCCAGCCGACCCACGTCGAATCCTCGCCATAAAAACTGGATGAGGTGAGACGTACCTCCTTGATGATACGCTCTGTACTAATCATGTACCCATCGTCGAGCTGGGATACATTGGCTCCGCACTTGAGCTTATAGATTGCTTGCTCAATCTGGGCTTGGGACAGGGACATACTAGTAGGTGTAAGAAGGGACTGTGCAAGGTCGACAAAGGGCGGTCATAGCCTGGCTGATACTAATAGGACTCTAATAGGGTCCCGTGTTCTTTCTTCTTCGAGTAATGGGCGCTCTCATCCTCACTTCAGGTAAGGCAACAGTCGCGTCGCACATGTCGAACACGCCAAAGGGATACGGGATCGGGAGGCGTTTGAGGGGCAGCGGCTCGCGGATTTTCCGCGTGCATCCAGGTCGTAGGGGCCGTCTCCTCGTTGTAGGCTGCCTTTGGGAGGGTCGTTATTATTTTGGGGATACACAATCCGTAGACAGAGGGTACACGTAGGACACGAACTCACGGAGAGCGCAGTATTTTGAGTGCAGTATCGATCTATAATAACCTCTGATACAAACGAGGCACGGTAATGACGAAAGAAGAGACTAAGATATGGACAATTTCAATGGCCGGATGTCTTACAAGAAAACGTTGCATATTCTATTCGTTACCATAATATAATACTCTGAATCTTCTTTCAACTCGCGTGACTCTTACCTGAGCAAAAGTCTATACTGGTATGCCTGGAAGAACCATTTTTGGTTGTCGAGGCCAGCGAAACTACATCGCTATCGTGATACCCCGAATCTTGTTTCAACCTTGCACCACTCTCGGGAGAAAGGTTAACATTTCCACGTATGCAGGGACTATTTCGGATCGTTGAAAACGAGGATAGCGAAAGTAAGTCAGCCTCCCGAGCAGCACCGTTGGGTTGCCTCGTGATGGTCATCTGCTGCGTCAGTGCTGCCTCCCTAGGACGCGGATTCTCCTCCCACTCCATAGCAGCCAAGCGTTGTCGAGGGTTGCCTTCTTAGGGGTCCATGGCCTCTCCTCTTTCATTTACAGCCTGGGGCATCTTCTGGATATCTGGTTCGCGAATTTGGAGGTCTCTCTCCTTCACCCGTAGCCACTCCGTCGCCGCCTCGAGCTCGTCATCTTCCGGATTCCCTTCGCGTCGCGCAAACTCTCCAGTCCAAGCGCATGCGCCGATCCACTCGAAGGTGCATCCCCATACAGGAACACGTCGAAGAGTCGAGATTTCGCGAGCTTCGGCGCGCGTGGCATAAAGTTTCAGTCCTGGCGAGGCGCAGGCGCCGGCCGAAGGACCCCAGAGCCCCAGCCGTCGATTGAGGAGCAGCTTTGGGAGGGAGAGATGTGGCGCGCAGGGACGCATCGCCTCCTCCATGACATGCATGATAGGTGTCCGTTTACATTCCGTTCGCGCGTTCTAGAATGTTGAGCCGCTTGCGTGGGCATCCTGTCTTGATCTTTACTGTATAGCTCAGCTTTGCGGCAGCAAGATCCGTGCCACATTGATACCCGTTGCGCATTCGATGTATGGAAGGGGGGAGGACGCCACGGGCCAGGGTGAAATAGAGGTTATTATTAGGACGAGGAACAGTGGCAAATTCCGGGGATCATCGAGGACCGGGGCAAAGAAGTGGCAAAGATCATTTCTGGGCGAGACGCTTGGCACACATGACATGACGTTATTCACTTTGAGACAGAAAAGGAAACACGAACGTGCCAACGCCCACATACAGTGCGAAACTCTGCTGTGGCAACGGTTGGCTCGCATTCGCAGCGCGTTATCATTCCTTTTTATTGTGCTTGTTTCTACCGTCATTGTTGCCAGAAAAAACAATAAGTGAAGGATCGGTTTCTAAAAAGGACGTGCATACAAAGTGGATGCCAGCAGGAACCGCGGGGTACTGCTGTCAGTCTCGCCTATCATAACAATACAAACCCCTTCCACCTGTCATCTTGCATATAAGAAGCACTGTCCTCGGCCCATTCCTCTTACAGTTACCCTATGCCCGTTATGCGAACGTTCATAGCAGCTGCCGTAGTCGGCTTGAGCAGCCTCCCAAGCGTGATGGCCTGGGGCGCAGCAGGTACGTTTTGCCCACACTCAGTTTTCCCCCCACCCCACATCTCGCTTATCTATCTATCTATCTCTCTTTAACCGACTGAAACACCTCGTCCAAAAAGGCCACGAAATCGTCGCCACCCTCGCCCAGTCGCACCTCGACCCACGAGCCCTGAGCGCCGTCTGCTCCATCCTCGGTTCAGAAGGCAATGGCATCGGCGGCGGGGAAGAACACACGCGAGTGGACGGCGACGCGCCGTGCTACCTCGCGGCGGTCGCCACCTGGGCCGACAAGAACCGCTTCCGTATGCGCTGGTCCTCCCCGCTGCACTTCGCCGAAGGCGTCAGCGACCACCCGCCCGACAACTGCCAGTTCCCCGGCGCGGATGGCTGGGCCAACGCCGAGCGCGCCAACGTCCTCGACGCCATCCAGAACGTCAGCTCCATCCTGACCGACTTTGCCAGCGGCGGCTCCTTGGTGGATGGGCAAGATGCCGCCGAGGAGGCACTCAAGTTCCTCATTCACTTTGTGGGCGACATGCATCAGCCGCTGCACCTTTGCGGCCGCGCTCGCGGTGGGAACGAGATCAAGGTGCATTGGGACAACCGAGTGATGAGTGCGTTGTGCCGGGTTTTCGTCCTCGGCCGTGGACCTCTACTGCCTTTCCGCGCGCCTGTTAACGCTTTTGATCAGAATTCCACGCTGTTTGGGACAATGCGCTCATCGCAAAGGGCATCCGATTGACACCCGCCAAATACTCGAAACCGATCCGCGCGCCGGCCCTCGAGTCTTCCCTCCGCGGCGCGATCTACGACCCCTACGTCCGTCGCATATACTGGGAGGGACTCGGCCCCGACCAACAGAGCGGTCGCTGGGGTTCCGAAGTCGAGTCGTGGCTCTCGTGCCCGCCTGCTCCCTCCTTCGAGTTCGTGCCCCTGCAGCTGGAGCAGCCACCGTCGCAAGAGGTGCTCATGGGTGCGGCGACGGCGCCGCGCCGCAAGCCTAGTGGCCCGCCGGCGACGAGCGACTCGGATACGCTCTGCCCCTACGCGTGGGCCGCGCCCATCCAGGCGCTCAACTGCGGCGTCGTGTGGCCGGCGGAACTCGACGACCCACAGTTCGCCACGCACGACGCCGACGAGGACGAGGACGAGGACGAGGACGACGCTGCTTTGGCGGCTGGGAGGGCGCCTCGAAAGGAGTATCTCGAGCTCGACACGCCCAAATATGCTGGGCAAATCGAGAAGGACTGGCTGATCGAGAAGTTGTTGATGCAGGGCGGCGTGCGTCTCGCGGCTATTTTGAACGCCATTTTTGCGCCCCCGCAGTAGGTTGTAGCTGTAGTTTCTCAAAGGGGATCAAAGGGCGGGATATTAGGGTTTCTTGGAATTATGTATTTGCTTTTTGATTGCTATTTGGAATGCATGGACTTCCCCTGACCGGTGACTGTCTCCCTGGGATCTTCCAAACATTATTCACCACCCATAAACAGAAGGAGCCCAAAGAGTGTCCATTAAACAATATGAGTAACACAAAAGTACGAGCTAATATCTAGTGTCGGCCTCACCATGTAGGTGGCGGCGTGGATCGTCAAGAGGAGGGAGGGGGGGGGAGGTACTATAACCGCCGCGGCTCGCCCGGCGATCCAGTCGTGGGCGAACTCGAGTGACTCCGCGAAAGCCGCCCCTCCGCGCGGAGCCTCGTCCGTTCCGTCGCCGCCTCGAGCTCGTCATCTTCCGCATCCTCCTCGCGCAAACTCTGCAGTCCGAGCGCGTGCGCCGATCCATTCGGCGGTGCGTCTTCATACTCGAACGCGTCAAAGAGGGGCTGCGCATGTGCGTGCGAGGAGGCGAGATTTCGCGAGCTCCGGCGCGCGTGGCCAAAGTTCAGTCCTGACGAGGCCGAAGTGGCGCCCGCACCGGCGGAGGAGGGACCCCAGCCGTCGATGTCGATCGAGGAGCGGCCTTGGAGGGAGAGGCGCGGGTTGAGGATGCCGTGTTCGAGCGCGTTGTGGCCCGTTACGGCGGGCTTGCGCGAGAGCTCGAGGAGGTGCATGCCGATGAGGATGACGATGAAGCCGACGATGAGGGATATCGTGTTCACGGGATTGTCGGTGTTGATGCCCTGGAAGAGGATGAGGGACGCGATGATGGTGGCCGTCGTAAAGCAGACTTGGTATAGAGGGTTCACTCTAAGATGGTTCTCTGAGCGTCAGCGATGGCAGAGCGGAATGTGGGTGGGGTGGCATACGCACACGTTGGTTGAGAAGGTATCGAGTGCTTTGTTGAAGTAGTTCATTTGGATCATTATACAGAGGGCAACTACTGAGCCGAAGACATATGTGCTGACATATATGAATTGATTATTGCCGGCCAAGGTGAGCTTCACGGCAATGCCGAAGCCCTTGATCGCCATGATAGAGACCGAGCCGACAAGGGAGCATATTGAGATGTATACAAGCGGATTTGAGCGGCCATACGTGGGCGCGACGCCGTAAATCATGGTGAGCGTGAAGACGAGCACGCAAAAGCAGTACATCAAGAAACCTATGCGACGTTTAGCTAAGTATGATGCAGCGCGAACGGGTGACGACGACGACGCACCAGGCTGGACGGCGTATCGTAGGACCTCGTCAACCGTTTGTATATCCTTATCCGCGGGCGCATGAAGCACGATGATTAATGAGCCCAGGAGACAGACGGTGCATCCAAGTCGGCCTAAATGCCCTAGCACTTCCCCTAAAAAGTATGACGCTAGGACTGCGCTGGATACCCGATCAACAGCACGTCGCGGTGAGGACGCCAAGATCGACGCACCCAATGATGACACTCAAGGAACCTAATGGCGTGACCAATATTGGAGGAGCGAAAGAGTATGCGGCAAAGTTTGCCACTAGAGCGAGAGCATAGACGTCAGGGATGTGAAATTAGGAGTGGAACGAAACGCACATTCGCCCATCACCACTGGCAGCCCACATCAGAGACACGTTAGCGGACGTGATGCGTCTGGCATTCCTTGGCACTCACTTATTACCATCCCTGTCCACCATATGGGATTTTTGAGGTATGCGTGATCATCGGATGCTTGAGTATACGCGTTCCCTCTGTCTCCTGCGTCGTTGAGGCCCTATGTGTTAGTCAGAGGCGCAGAGGGTATGAATGGGGTCGTCCGACAGCAATTGAAAGGGCGGAATGTACCATTTTGGTGATTATAAAACTAGATCCGATGGCTACTGTACTTGACAACGCCAGAGCGAGGCCGATATATTTGTCTTCTACCATGAGAAATTATAGGAATGATGATGGGGAGGAAAGGCTGCGTGAGAAGCGTGGCTAGACGTGAGTATAATGGTTGACTATCAATGGGAATGGGATGAGAAGGGACCAGATAACTCTCACGGGGATAATTTACGTGTCCAAAAATACAACAATTACATGGGCAGTGAAAAAAAAGGTCCTCTCGTACGATCATCTAATCTAATCTTTGTCTCAATGTTGAAATAAATACCACGTCGCTTGAACGGACGTTTTTACCTTGTCAGTTTTTCACATTGTGTTTGCGCTGCGCCGGATTTTCTTGTAGTCGTCACTACGATACGGCGTCGGGAGTAGTGATCGGGGTGATCTAATCTTTTTTCTCTATCTGGGCAAAATGCTCTCGACCGCTCTCCGCCTCTTTCAACTCCGTCTCCCAACACGAACACGACCTCCTTACTTCCCAAGATCACATTCCTGTCGAGTATTATTGACCATGGGCGCAATAGGAGCACAAACCGTCAATACGACGGATAGGCTTGCCGCCCTGCGAAGGCTCATGGCGGAGCACAATGTCGACACATACGTCGTGCCGAGTGAGGACCAACGTGAGCGTTCAGGGTCTATCCGATCGAGGATCAACGCAGATCTATTTGTCTTTGCAGATTCCAGCGAGTACCCTGCAGAGTGTGATAAGCGGCGGGCGTTCATTTCCGGTTTCAATGGCTCTGCTGGTTCGTTTTTGTCAGGGCCTAACATTTCTCTCCTAATTATGATCCTCTGCAGGCACTGCGATCGTGACAAAGGACCGGGCGTATCTTTTTACGGATGGACGTTACTTTCTTCAGGCGGAGCAACAGCTCGATAGGTCAGTTGAAATCCTGCCGAGTCGAGACGGACTGTTAGAAACTCAGTTGTGGCCAGAAACTGGACTTTGATGAAACTGGGCCTGCCAGGCGCGTCTCACCAATCACTGTCCTAACTATCTACGTTAACCCTGATTTAGACGTTCCCACTTGGCAAGAGTTCATCACCAAGGCGAGCAAGCTCATTGGTCTACCAGTTTTATCGTTCACACTTCCTTGGCCCATAGAACGTCACCCCTCCCGTTCGTGCGGGGATTGATCCGGAGCTTATCACTGCTTGTACGTGCACACCGACCCCCACGATCTAAGCCTAAAAATATGTGCCCCAGCCGATGCCAAGACTTTGGCTGGGATCGACATCTCTTACACCGAGAACCTCGTCGATCCGGTCTGGGGCTCGGCGCAACCTGCGCAACCTGAGCGCCCGAAGAACCCCGTCTTTGTTCTTGACGTAACGTACGCTGGCAGAGCCCACACGGAAAAACTCGGGCACGTGCGCCAAGAGCTGGAGAAGCAGAAGGCGCGTGCGCTCGTGGTGACGATGTTGGATGAGGTCGCCTGGCTGTTCAACCTGCGCGGGTCGGACATCGACTTTAACCCTGTTTTCTTTGGCTATGCGGTGGTCAGCGCCGATAGTGCGA
>Ga0307512_10000439_pt1 | contig 60991 bp, 59 predicted proteins | sample 14_EM_MG_FD_200267 | JGI IMG/M metagenome (GOLD analysis project Ga0307512, IMG submission 200267) | Populus trichocarpa ectomycorrhiza microbial communities from riparian zone in the Pacific Northwest, United States - 14_EM | ecosystem: Host-associated > Plants > Roots > Unclassified | place... | reverse complement strand
ATTGGAAGCTTTTTTTTCTTTTTTTTTCGCTAGTGTGTGCTTAGTGTTGCTTGTTCGCAGCTGGCCGCTGTCTCCAGAGTCATTATTTGGGACTGATTGGAACGCGAAATCGGTCATTTTCAAATTGCTGTTCGTTGTTCACCTCTCAGTACACAACGCAAACGAAAACGTTTCCCTCCCCAAGCTGTAAAAGACGAGCCAAGATATATGCCAGAGGAAATGGGATCTTGATGGGTGCGTATACTGGCAATAGAGCAGTGGTTTGGCCCCCTCCCCTATAACAAGATAGTCTTATTACGTATCGTTCTCAAATGCCCACTTTCCCCTCAATAACTCAGGACATATCTAGATACAGTAAATCCATGAAGGGCGCACTTGCTAGATGGACTGAAACATACTCCATTATGCCGCCATGTTGGTCCCTACACTTCGCGTGCAAGTGTATGAGTTCTGTCATTGACATTCTGAATGCTCTAGACGAGCTGGCGGGAGATCTCTAGACATCTTGTCTCGCATAGGAGAATTTTGAGGTCTTTCAGCTATTACATGATCTACTATGCGGGACAGCCACTGGATTGTTGTAACGGCAGAAATGATATCCGAGGTCTGACATGTGAAAAGAAGAGCAAACGCCTGTGACCTTTGGTGTTTACGGCACCATAGACTGATCACTGCAGATTTCGACCCGGCGATATTGGTATGTTTAGAGTACCTATTTATTGAGCACGGCAAGTTTCGAACCTGCCGAACTAAAGATATCGTTTCTTGTTATTCGATGATTTTAACAATGACCACGCAGCAATAAACTTGCCATTAAAGCTCCTGGCAGTAATGACAATGCACACAAACTACTGTACCAACTACAGCCTCGCTCTCTCTTCCTCCTCTGGCATATCGACCACAACCTTCCCCCACGTCTTCCTCGTCTCCAAATCCTCCAGTGCCCTCCCCACGTCTGCAAGCCCCTTGTACTTCCCCTCAAACACAGTCCCCCTAAACTTCCCCTGTTCCACCAACCTAAAGATCCCCTCCCACGTACTCGTCACCGTCTCCGGTTCATGTTTCGCAAGCAACCCCCAATGCACTCCAACAACGCTCACATTCTTCAATAGCCTGTCTCCTCGTTAACTTCTTTTCCCTCTCAATGAGGGGTTTGGGGGTAAGTGACATACACCCGATTCATCTTCACCTCCTCAATCCTCCCCCCCGCGAACCCCACCACCAAAACCCTCCCATTCCGCGCAGTACACGACAAACTCCTCCCCACCAACCCCACCGGATCAAAAACCACATCCGCGCCCCTCCCACCCGTCAGTTCATTAACCCTCTCCACCCAGTCGGGTCTGGTATAATCCACCGTCCCATCCGCGCCGAAATCGACACAAACCCTTCTCTTCTCCTCGGACCCAGCACTGGCAAGCACCCTCGCCCCGAGCGCCTTCGCAATCTGTATCGCGGCCAGCCCCACCCCACCCGCCCCGGCATGCACCAACACCGTTTCTCCCGCCCTCACCCCGGCGCGGGTCACCAGCGCCGCATAGCTAGTCGGCGCGGTGACAAACAGTCCTGCGGCGTCGCGGAAACTCCAGCCCTCGGGGATGCGGCGGATGTTGTTTTCCTCGACGCAGATCTTGGTTGCGAAGGCGCCCTGGGACGCGCCGAACACGCGCGTGCCGACGGGGTAGAGACCCCCCCGGGGGCAGGAAAGGACGAGGCCGGAGAATTCGGAGCCCGAGATCCACGGGAAGGGGGGCTGGCGTTGGTATTGGCCGCGGATTTGGAGGGTGTCGTAGAAGTTGCAGGCGGAGGCGTGGATGGAGATTAGGTATTCGGTGGAGGTTGGGACGGGGTCGGGGATGGTTGTGGGTGTGAGTGCCGAGGGGCCCTGGGGGTGTTAGTGCGGCGGGGAAGGCGGGGGAGGGGACGGACTGGGAGGTAGGCGGCGAGTTGGATGGCGCGCATTGTGTGGTGTGAAGAGGAGGTGGAGGTGGAAGGGCGTGCGGTTATCTTGTAAGCTCAATGTGCTCCTGAGATACCTCGGCTGATTAGCAACAGCTAGAAAAAGAAACGCCGGTGAGGGTTAGGGGTGGGGCACCTTATTGTGACCGCGAACGTCAGTGATTGGCAGGATGGAAGGATTGGGTGTAGTGGCTGTAGGAGATGGCTGGGGTGTAGTGAGAAAGACGGTGTTGAAGAAGAAGCGACCGGATGCTAAGCACACGCCATCACTCTTCAGGTATCACAAGAAGTTCAGATATGCTCGTCTCTAGTGCAAGGAAAGCTCAAAGACTAGTATTAAAGTAGCCGGTATCGCTCCCTAAAGTACACTAAAGCTGGCCTCGAATCAGGCTCTCAATGTGTATATGTACTCAGATGGAAGTGGAAGTGATAAAAAGGGAATAGTGTGGCAGGGGTAAAGAAGGTGTGAGAGAGCCTGGAGACATCGCTCCACACAAAGGTTCGTGGGTCAACCGGGTTAAGATCTCATCAATCCGGTGAAAATCTCAATACCAAGGATTTGTACCGGATTTGCAGGGAAAGAAGAGTTTAGAGTGAGGGAAAAAGAGTTTGTATGGGGCTCAAAGCAAGTTGGACAAAACTACATGTGCAAAGTTAAACAGAGTAACTGGGTCAAGCTGGCTACAATCCGGATCAGGTCCGGGTTAAGGCTGCAGTGAGTGCAAATATGGTGGTTTTTTTTAAAAAAAACTCGGCATTGACTCAGGTAGCTGTAAACTAATACCCCCCCCAAAGCTCAGCTCTCTGGAGGTAATTTGAATTTTTGGTGGAGTGAAGTCTCCAGGCCCTCTCACCTCACTTTTTTCATAATCTCAATTTGGATCAGACTCATAATTTCGGTTAGTATGAAATCACGTGAGATCAAGGGCCGGGGTACGAGGCCACACTAAAGCTACGAATCTTAGTTGATGTGTATCAGTAGTAGTACCTCAAGCCTCGTTGAGAACACCAGGCACAACTCCGGGCAGACTCATACGCGAGTGCTATACAGTGCGTCCAGCGAGCAAACCCACCACATGTCTCACGCGTTCGTGGAGTTCCGGTTCAGCAGCAGTCGTGGGCTACATATGAGGAGTTGCGATCGGCCAGTTTCAAACACGACCAATCCATAGACCCACCCGTACCTATCGTCACCCCTCCCAACCAACTCGCTATCTCACAAGCACTTCTATAATTATACATCAGAACTCCTGAAATCATTCACTCCTAGCCCTCCATTCTACAGTCAAGACAGACACCACTGCCACCCAGTGCCGCTTCAATACTCAAGGCGCGAGTCAAGCAGTCTGACAGACGCCAAGGCTTCGGGCCGTGACAGCTCTAGAGGATATCGCATATCCTCACGCAACATTGCCGTCAACCTCCTGCCTCCCACCTGTGATAGAATACAAGTACCTCTAGGAGCGGATTATAGTACAGTATCGACAGATGAATGACGAATGCTACTAGTCATCGGCTGCTCTGGTACGTAGCGTCACTCGCAAACAAGGTCCGGCCATCATGTCATCCTACCGCGTGTCGCTTTGCCAATCTTGCCTCCTTCTCTCATCTTCCACTTACCCCTCCTTCTGTCTCTTCTTCCTGAGATTCCCTGCCAGTAAGGTGAGTTCTGCTAACTCTCACTCACCCATCCAGTCGGGTTCGTTTACAGAAGTCCGTTATTAATGCCCGTTCAGTCATTTTCAAGCCTCTACTTAGTTGTTTATCCTTCAAGCTTGCATTCCGAGTTTCGGACACTGCTCTTCCGTCAAGATAGACCACAATACTGCCACCGCCTTGACACTTAAGCCGAAATAGCAACTTACTGACACCGGCGTATATCAAAATCATTTTACGCTGACTCGCCGTCAACCCCCCTCATCACTTGTGATGGATTACAGGCACCTTCACGAGCGGATTCTGGGCGCGGAGGCCAAGGCCTCATGGTGAAGCCTGCTGACGGGTTCTGCATGCAGGTGTTGTGGTATACATCTGTTCATAAGAACGAGAGAGTGAACTGAGTGAGGAAACAAGTACTGTACTGATGGATGTTTAGTCTCATTTTGAGTGGCAAGCACGGACCGAAGCGCCACTTTCATCTCCGCAACAGATAAAAGACCCTCTAGCGTTTAGAGCAGTTGATGTAGCTTAGATATATATTCGACACCTTCCCCGACTAGCTGATATGCATTGAAGAAGAGATTGACAATTAAACAGCTTCGGAAATGTGGTTATCTTCGGACCAGGATTAGTATAAACAACAGCTACCTATCTAAGCTTCCCGAACGATCTCGGCAAATTACCGCTAATAACTGACAGAGCCAGAAGGCAATCTTCCCACATTTTCGACGGTAAATCACATATACGCGCGCAATGTCGGCTCTTGCGAACATGTGGATCCCTCATGGGTACCGGAGTGTCCCGCTGCGCCAACGGTTCGTATTCAGATGAGGACGTATAGCCCTTGTAGGACAATTTCCGAAACACAAATGACACTGCCATATCCGACAGGCCGGCTGTCATCATCCTTCCCATCACAGCTAATGCTACCGTCAGCGACTCATTCTATCACATGATGAGGCTCTTATCGTACTCGATTCGACTCGGAAGCGGGGACTCCCGCTGCCCGCCCCCGATTTGATCGGCCGCTGGCGCTCCGAATTTCCGTTGGTTTATCCCGCATTGCTTCAGTTACAGCCCCTATCGCCATATCGTTCGTTCGGCTCTTGCGACATGGCACCTGAGTTCCTTCGACGGCACCTGCGCACGGGTTCCATGACGCCGGTAGAGCTTGGGGGCGGGCTTTATTTCTCCTTTGGAGGTGGTGTATCGGTCCCGGTCTCTATTGGCTTTTCTCTTCTGGTGCCTGGCATAATCTCCGCGTGTTGGTATTCGTCATGTCTCTTCGCTATCCTCTTCTTTCTCGGTTGCTGTGTTATATCGCATGTCAATATTTACTTTTTATTTGCCCGGACTGAAGACCGACTTCGCACGGACAACGCGTCCCCGCCCCCACTCCCAATCGTATTTACGGTACCGAGCTATCCTCCCAAGCGGAGGTAGCGAAACTCCCCAACTCCGGAGTCGCCTAGATCCCCCTATAGTTGGGGGCCGCCACTCATTCCCGGCCTTACCTAACCACACCCCCGGAACCGCCGTAGGGGGTATGGGGATAGATCTTGGCAACGGCTTTTTGTGTAACTGGACAGTGAGTGAGTGGCGATGTTGCGGTCGGATCCAGGACTACTCACCGGCCGAATATGCTTCCGGTTGTTGATGTGATGGCGGCTACCGAGCCATTGAACTTAGGAACTTGTTTCTCACCGCGACTACGACCTCTACCTCGGCCCATTGCCCCAGGGAACTTATTTCTCACCACCATTCTTCGCTTCTACATTCCGCCAACGGCGTAGAGTGGTAGAGTAAGCACGGGCGGCGCGGGTGATCTACCGTCTCCAGGAAATGCTTAAGCTTCATCATCCTATGTTAGCCCGCAGCCTCACCGGTACCGGGTATGGGTATGGGTATGGGTAAGCCGTAAGCGCGGGTACCTGGGTGGATAAGCTTGCATAACGGGATCGTGGGTTTTTTTGGAATGCGGGTAGAGGCGGGTGAAGAGATGGCGATTTTGGCGGTTGTATTGGACCTCTGCAAGACCCCGGGTATCCCGTATCAGTCAATGCCATGGGTCCGCAACTACCCCTCACTTCACGGGGATGTGGCTGGCTGGATGGAGAGGTGAAACGCCAATGTATACCATTGACATGATGCAAGGGTACTCATACATACTCATACATCCTACCGTAGCAGCAGCATGCAGTGAATGACCAAAGTATCGAATAGCTCCCTCTTCCCTCTTCCCTCTCACCCTCCTCAACGCAATCCCTTCCTCCTCGCCTCCTCCCCTCTTTCCTGTTGCCCTACCCCTCCACTCCTCATCACATCGCCGGGCATTCACTTAGGTAGTTGGCGTTCACATTCACTCTGAGTACACGGGTACGGGAACCGAAGCACACACACACACACACACACACACAACTTTCATCATGTAGAAACAAACAGGGGGACAGACAGACTTAAGGGACAGACGGGACAGACGGGACAGACTGGATCAGACAGCAAAAAAATTCGCGTGCATAGACAAAACAAACCCCCCGGACCCCTTTCCTTTCTTTCCTCTTTACCTCGCACCAAAAAAAAGGGAGAAAAAATATCCATCAAAAGTAGAAGGGGAGAAAAAAAGGGTAATATCGACGGAAAGAAAAGAAAAAGAAAAAAAATCACGCTCAATACCTACATATACCGCCAATCACAATGCCAACTCAACTCCATCCCTGCAAGACAGATCGCAAAGACGGGTCCACGATGGTGGTGATGATGATTGATGATGATGAAATGCCGTCCCCTGGCCCCTCCCACCCATACTATCACACACACCCTCTCCTTCCGCCATTTCTGCAACTTCATGTCCTTCCTTGTCAAGTTCAGTCAACCCTTCCCGCCTATAGTATCACACAACTCCTCTTCTTCTGCCCATTCGTATGCTTCCGTGTCTTATCCCCCCTCCCCCTCCCGCCAGGACCCATCCCCAAATCCCCCGGATCGCCCGTCCCCGTGTTTCTCCTAGGACCGTTTGCGCCACCAATATTCCTTTGTTTCCTTAGGAGTCTGACGACCTCAAAGAAAGCGCGTTCCACATTGACACAATTTTTTGCGCTAGCCTCGACGAATTCGCATCCGAGCTCCCGTGCGAGTGAGTGGCCCTCCTGCGTGCTGACCTCGCGCTCTGTAACCTTATCGCTCTTATTCCCCACCAGCATGATGGGGACGTTCCCGGCGGCGGGCGGGGCACCGCCGTACAGTGCCGTCGAGTTGTTGTAGTTTGCGAGCGGACTCCCGCCAGTCCCTGCGCTCTCCTTGACGCGAAGGATCTGGTTGTGGAACCGCGGTATACGCGTGAACGAAGACCGCGATGAGATCGAGTATACCAGCACGAACCCCTCGCCGTCGCGGATCCATTGGTCCCGTAGCGCGGTGTATTCTTCTTGTCCGGCGGTGTCGAGGACTTCGAGCATACACGAGAACCCGTCGATTACTACTTGTTTACGATATGAGTCTTCGATTGTAGGGTCGTACGTCTCGACGAAGTGGTTTAGACATAGCTATTGGGGTGTTAGTGGGAGGGACGAAGAGGGGGGGAAAAGAACGGACTTGGATCGTTAATGCGGTCTTGCCGACTCCTCCGTCGCCCAGCACTACCAGCTTGTACAGTGTCATCCGGGCTGCCATGGTGAAGACGCAGGTATTGTTGCCCGAGGGTCCTCGATCCCCTAACCGTTCCGTGCCGTAGAGTGGGTAGGATTCTAGGAGCGAACGTGCAAGGGAGTGGGTTGTTCGTCGACGGAATTAAGCGAGTAGAGGTGACGGTGGCACTGAGCCGATTTGCCGTCGTTTATTCGTTGCCGTCGTCGTTCGCAGGGTAAGAGCGTGCCGGCAGCGCTGACGATGATGGTGATGGCGATGGCGATGATAGTGGTGCTGATATCGACGAGGAAAAGAAGGGCGGAGTGAAGTGGGAGATGGTTGTTGTGCGTTAGTTAGCTTGCACCGGACTCTATTGGTGGCGTAAGCGGCGACGGAGGATGAGCTAGTAGCCAATGGCAGCTCCTCGCCAGCAGTTAAGTCACAGTCCGTTCGCTCGGCTAGGCTGCCGTTTCGTTTCGTTACTCGCTCGCTTCGATCGAAGGCAGCAGGGCGATGGAGAAACAGTGATGCTAATGCTAATGCTGGGTGAGATGAGATGTAAATTGGAGGTGTGTGTGGTGGAGGTAGTTGGTGGTAGTGGTGGTGGAGGGATTCGTCAGTGAAGAATAATTTAATGGCTGAGGCTGCCAGCGTTTCTCGCCTTTTTTGCAATTAGCTGTCCGTGCGGAGAATGTAGCGCGGTGCGGTGGTGTGGGGTGATACGAATTTTTGCGGGTGCCAGTTGAATGAGAGCCGAATTCGATCAGGATAAAGTGAAGGTAGCGAGCGATAGGGCTTTTCTCCTTCCTCTTCTGCAGGTTCGTTTGCGTTCCCTCTTTCTTTCTTCTTCCTGGTCCTAAATTTCTCGACTCTCAGCAACCTCGTCACCTTCGTCAGGTGGATATGCACCAGGTATAGATTGATGGTGGATAGATAGGTATGGATAGGTGAGATGCGCTAGCCTTTGTCCTTTTCGTTCGTTGCGTTGTTCGGCAAGCAAGAGGTACTTTTAGTAGCCACGGGCTAGAAAAGGCAGAATCTCAATGACAGCACACCAATGAGGGGTACATTAGAGAGAACACGGTGAGAATACAAGGCAAGGCAAGGCGGCAAGGCAAGGCAATGGCGAAGGGAGGGAGATGCGATCGGGGAAGGCGGCCAAAAACGATATATGTAAAAGCAGACAGCACAGCAGCACAGATATATGCAGCCGGTGAAACAAGCGAATAAGGAGCACGACTTCTCACGTATTGTCCTGAAGTTATTGGCACTCTAGCTGTGGATAACGAGAAGAAGCAATGATGGAAAAAACAAAATCGCTATGGGATTGGGGTGGAGATGATGACGATGATGGTGAAGTGTATCTATCGAGTACCTTTATGTAGGACGGGGACGAGTGAATAAAAACAGCAAAAAAAAAGTTGGTTCGCCAGCACCGATACAGAATGCCTCTCCTGTTCCGAGAAACCCGACCGAGTTCACCTGCGTGCAAAAGCGATGAACTTCTCGCCACTCTTCCGCGCCGACCGAACTCCGGGACTCGGACTCGACACGGTATGAAACGTCAAGCGCGCCCCGACAAGTTGGCTGGCTGCGCAGGCTGCCTGGGTCTGCCCGGCGATAATAAAAGATCCCACGTGGAACACCAACGACGAGAGGGATGCTCATCCACCATCCATCGTCGCTTTAAATATCTATTGCCACCCCCTACCCTTCGACTGTGCGGAGTCAAGCCTTTGTCCAACCATGTTAAGTAAAAATACGGAGAGCTATAGGTTCCGGTGCGTACCGATCACATACCTCGTACAGCCGGCAGCGCTGAAGTGACAATTAGCAGGCAAAAAACTCGCAATAGGTAGATCCCGATGCCCTCGTAAAACCAGCCGTCTGATTTCCGCCTAAAGTCGGCAAGCTTGTGAGAAAAAACTCAGAAAACCGACAAAACCCTCAAAATCCTCCAGCTGGTCGGCTCCGTCGCTGAATTGGATAAACAGCGCCTGTGGTGTACTCCATGATACTTCACACGATGTAGAACACCGGAAACGCGCCAAAGCCACATTTTCTTCGCTCGTTGAAACCTGGCCTAGAATCGATGCAAGTATATGCGAGATATTCAAATCTACCGCGATACTGTCGGTGCATTCGCTTGCTATGGTATCTACCGAGTGTTGCGACAGCATCAAAGCGACATACGAAGTTGTTAATTATATATATATGCCCGCTAGTTATAGGTTTACTTCCTTCTTCCTCCGATGCCGGGGGCTATCTACACTTCCCCCCTTCCGTGCCATTAAATAACCAGATTCTCCATTCCCATACTGTCGGGACCCAACACGGGAAATGCCGCACTTCCCATCCGTCTACCCTTCTCTTCCCCTCTTTCCCCTCTCCCTGCCCCTGCATCACGGAATTACACGTGAACACGATCCATATCTGTCACGCCTTATTGCATCTTTCCGTACTCGAGTTAGACATCAAGCAGACACTTCATTTCTGGTAATATTTTTGCAAGGTGTTTGACCGGCCAGCCAGGGAAACCCGAGTGACCAAGATCGCGTTTCCCCAAAATACTCGGTGTGGCGTTACCCAGCTCTGGGTTGTCTCCCTGAGACGGGGGTAGGTCGATCTTTGCTGCTTGCCTGACCCGAGTACACAGCTGCCGACCCCGCTCCAACAAAACACTGGGGATTCCCAAAACTACCGTATGTTGCCTTTCTCATGTCGTTACTCTGCCCCACGGTGTATGATGGGATGCACTAATGGCCTACTCGTCACACTGCATGGGGCTTTCTTTTTCCCCCTTTCGTTCTGTACGGTCATTGGTCAAGTGTGGAATGATTTCTGCAAGGATATTTTGACTGGCGGGGCCACGACCTGCATACACCACAACTCCAGAAACCGCGGAGAAAGAAATAGAAGATACAAAGAGCAATGTTCAAACTGTATGATGTAGGGTACGGAAATCGCCATCGTGACAGATAGACGGGGAGCAATTGCGCAATGACTCGGACCGTGGGGGGGTTGCGGGATGTGGGGGTATTGTTATGCTTGAGTATTTCTCGGGTGACATTCCTACCCGGGTTTGGGCGCCCCTCGTTTCCTCTTCGGTCTTGTCCGTGTGGGAATACCAGTCCCAAGGCCACGGGTGGGGGAATAGAGTTGGAGATTCCGGGGCGTCTAACTTTCGGGGTGTACGTGGGGTGCGTGCGTGCGGGCATCTATCACGAAAGACATTAGCACAAGTTCCCCTCTCCCCAACCCAAATATAGAAGGTGAATCCCATCCTCCAACCTCAGATTAGCTCTCAACGTCTCCACGGAATAAACAAAGGTGCAGGCAACCTCGTACCTCACAGCATAGGTTACTCCTGCTACAGAGAACCATATCCTGCGGGGAAGGGCGCGAGTTATGTGTCTCCATCATTGGATTTGGAGGGTGGGCGGGAAACAGAAAATGGAAAAAAGACTGACTCAGAAAGGAACGCATCTGCCGCGCGGTAGCTTCAAAACTCTAACGTCAGCTGCTGCCGTTCGCGGCCCGACCCCTTCCTGGCCCGCAGGAGCTGCTGCGATGTAGCACGTTAAGGCTGATTCACAGCGTGGTCAACTCGGGGTGGCCGAGGTGAAGCAGAGGTACGTAGAGACGGAGCGGTTTACGGTCAAATGTGATATGCGCTCAAGCACGCTCAACAAGGCATCATTTGACGAGGCTGGAGTGGCGATCAAGGCATAATTTGTAACGAAGGGTGAAGGTGATTCTGAATCCCATATCGTAAGAGCTGCTAGCAGAAGAAGATATAGATCTCGGACTTTGAGGGCTGTGTATAATAAAGTGAAGCGAAGTCGATAGAAATAGTCGCGTCGAGAGGACACGAATGCAATTGAGTATATTGGGCCAATAGACTGGGGACATTGCTCGGCTTCTGTCTCGCCTCGGCAAAAAATGTCTGGAACACGCGGATATCTCGTTGAATAATGAGACTGCATCTTGCTGGACGACGCCGAACATTTGTTTTGATACGATCAACAACTTTAACGCGATGCCCAACAAGAGGTCCGTGCGCAACGCAGTTATCACATGAGTGACATTTCATGAGCGTACCCCCACTGAAAACTTCAGTGATAAGATCTTTCAGCACGCGGTTACTAACGCACTGGTTGCGTTATCGACCGAGAACGACACCGTTTCATGTATCGCCGTTATAGAGGCAACAACGGACCTGGCATAGGTAGCTTCAAATTTCGGCAGACACCACATCTGGAAGGACATCGTGTACTCGCACAGAATAGATGAAATCTGAAGTGCTTTAGCGTGAGCGCGGCTAACATCATGGGAACAAATATCAGTACAGATGACAGTGGAGTGGTTTTCACATCTGTTCCTATTAACACCCTCCCCCGCTGATCCAACAACCCTTGCGCTCTCTTCCATATGTACAAGGTACAGAAATGTGGCTGAATGCACTTTTACCGAGTCGGGACCTAATTGCGGCAACGGGATTTAGGATCCTGGGGATGCAAACATATACCATGAATCACAAGCCTGGAACATCAATGGCATGCTTCCCAATGCCCTAAAAGCCTAAAGCTGTTAGAAAACATCACGGGCTACTCGGATACCCCGTCCACTCGGGTGGATCTTGATTGGCTGAAGGCAACAGGTCGTATCTTTATGATTGGCTAAAAATCGATCACTAAGTAGTTACTGTGCCGCCACAATTTTGTGAGGATCTTTGTTTTGGACCTATCAGACACGACAATCTCGGTCCTCTCCGCTTTTTGATTGGTGTCCGAGTGAGTGAGTATCCGAGTGGCCCTATATTTGCAATTGAACTCACCTAATCCGGATCCATGTCTTCCACACTTCTTACTCTAGGCCTTAGCTGTGAGTAATATGACTTTGATATTCTACAGTGCTGGAGGTTTTAACCTACCGTCGGCAAAAATTTCACTACTCTAACGGCCATCTAAACTCTACCGGCGGCCTCGAATGTGGTCTGAAAGCAATTAATTTCGTAAAACTTCATCACTTCGTCCCAGAACCATAATACAAGCAGCAATTCTACGGAAATAGCTTGTTTCACAATCCTATAGAGTCATTCCATTTTAAGAGTTGGGTTGTACTTGGGCCTAGGCGGTTAACGTCCCTCTGTCAAACATCCAGGTTTCAGATCGTCTACACCATAAGCTGTCAAAAGCTTGAAGTCAATTCTTTATATACAAACAGATACGTACGGTGGCCGCAGGTCGATATTCCCTGGCCTGTAAACGAGCTCGTTCCGGCGCTAAGCGCGGTGGAATGAGATCGCTTTTTGTTAGTTACGAGCCAAGGCTTTGACAAAGTGAGTGAATTACAATGTTTGAGTTGGTGAGAGCGGTACTTCTGAGAGAATCGTGGTGGGTGCGACATCTGTCATGAGCCCGTCGTAAAAAATAAACCTATGGGCCTAGCCGCTCCCCTTCTGGGGCGAGCGGATGATAGGAACGGTTTGTAATAGATTACTCCACTATCGGCGCCAGGAACTGTGACGTCAGTCAATCCTCTCACGAAGTGAGTGCATTAGAGAGCTCCCACAAACACGGTTAACACGTCAAATCTCGATCACTTCATGGCATCAGCTGCCTAAATGCAGCAACCTGTGTGTTATGTCGGGGAGCAGCTGGTTACGGACCGGATTGCTGTAGATCTTTCCTTGACTCCTTCGCCACACTCGGGCTCGCTCTCTACTGGACGGATTGTTGGGAGCCTAGTTCCATACCCAAGGTCCAAATCTCCTCATAAATAGGAACTGGTGACTAGCTTAGCTGGCAGTATAAGTGCCGGGTGCTGTAAACGCCAAGTACTACAAACACCAGGTTCGAAACCTGATATTCTTTTTCTCTCTTTGATCGTATAAGAGTGCCCGCGTCAGGGCTGTAGAGTAGTACCTAGGAACGCACCTATTTGAGTAATGTTGTATGATTGAAGGCAAATAAGAGAGCAATCAGATACTCACTCGGGTACCTAGACAACAGATCAGCTTTGGTTTCCAGTAAGTGATGCCTGTGGGATCAATTGCCTTAGAATCCTCTTAGTTTCTTTCGGCTTGCCACTTTCTTATGCAAGGCATGAGCAACGAGTAGCTGTTCCACGACGGACATAAAGAACGATCGCTACAGGTTTCGAACCTTAGTGTTTATAGCACCAGGCGTTTATAGCAACTAGTTGGCGTTCACAGCACTATGAACTGCCAGCTAAGCTAGGCACAAGTTCTTGTTTATCAGAAGATTTGGACCGTGATCATGTAAACAATCTCTGTATGTTTAAAAAGGAAGAGGGTAATAAGTGTGCACCCTTAGACTGTGGCTGCGAATTGCTGTAGATTTCATCTTTATTCTTTCACTCTAACGAAGGCTCGCTTTCTACCAAATAAAGCTCTATTATATGTCTCACCATCCTGTTCGAACCCTTCCAATAACAAGATCAATGCCTAGCTCAACTGGTGCTGTAAACGCCAGGTGCTATAAACACCAAGGTTCGAAACCTGTATCCTATTTCTTTTGGCTGTCTAGACTCGCAGAAGGTTATTTTTTCCTTCAGCACCACGACTTGGGTATGTATCCTCTCGATAGATTCCATCATGTGAATGATAACCTATGATCTAGGCCATGAAGTAGCTGGCGGATGAAGACTTTGCATTCTATTTCCATGTCATCTTCACCATAACGAGGTAGAAAATCTGCATGGTCATGGCTAAATCATCGAAATAACAAGAAGCGATCTATTTACTTAGCTGGCTGAGCATAGCGCTAGAAACACTAGCTGATGCGGGTTCAAAACCTGCAGTGCTCTATAGATGCTATAACAATAAGGTCCCAGGCTAAAATACAGGTGTTATAAACGTCTGGTGGTTTCAAACTTACAGTGCTATAAACACTCACTCAAGTCTCGGGCTCAAAACCTGCAGTTCTTTTGCTCTTTTTACCCTGCTGTAGCACCGCGAGATTCCACCGAAACAAATGATCCTATGGGCTTTGCTCAAATGCTGTGTATTAGACACTTTGCATGTCTACATACAACAACTAAGCGCCCAGCCCAGCTAGTTCTAGAAACATCAAGCACAAGTGTTGTGAGTTCGAAACCTACAGTGCTATAAACACTAAGATCGCAGGATCCAAACCACGAGTGCTGTAAACACTGAGATTCAGGCTCTAAACTTGTAGAGATCATTTTGCTCCTCCGCCTAGCTGTATCTTACATAGTTCTGCCGAAACGAAATTGCCTTGGTCGGAAGCTATTTACATGACCATGGCTTATATCAACGTATACACAACTAATCGCTTAGCTTAGCTAGTGCTAGAAATACCAAGCGTTGTAAACGCCGAGTCCAGGTTCGAAACTTGCAGTGCTATAAACATTAAGGCCACAGGCTTGAAACCTGAGATTACTCTGTTGTTCTCCGCTTGCCTTGGTTGTAACTCTACCGAAATGAATGATTCTATGGGCTCTGCTCGGTAGTTATGTGATAGAAACCTTACATAACCACGGCTGAAATCAACGCATATACAACATACTAACCACTTAGCTTGGTGCTAGAAACACCGGACGCTATAAAGCCGTGTGCGGGTTCGAACCCTGCAGTGCTCTAAACATTACGGTCACAGGCTCGAAACCTGCGATGCTCAACTTGTGTTGTAAACATTCAAAGCGCAGGTGATCTTCGGTGCTGTAAATACCATGACTGCAGGCCTCAAACTTGCAGAGGTCACTCTTTTACTCCTCTTTTGCCCGACCATAACCCAATAATCTCGGTGAGGTTCTGCCGAAGCGAATAGTTCTATGGGCACCGCTCGAACCCAAGTACCACTCTAGAAATTTTACATGACTACGGCTGAAATCATCGCATGCATGTACAACAGCCAAGCTGGCTGAGCATGGTGCTAGAAACACCTAGGTACTGGTGTTGTAAACGCTGGATGCCGGTTCGAAACTGGTGCTGTAAACACTAAGGTCGCGGGCTCAAAACCTACAGAGATTACTGTTTTGCTCTTGAAGACTTTTGACTGGCCGTAACTCATTCGAATTCGCCGAAACGACTATTATGCTAGGACTTTGCTCGGAAGTTATGCTAGGATCTTTCGGTAAACTATCATGGCTGAAATCAAAGCATACAATAACTGAGCGATTAGCTTGACTGGCTGACCATTGTGCTAGAAACACCAAAAGCTAGGTGCAGGTTCGAAACCTGCAGTGCTGTAAACACTCAAAGCGCAGGCTCTAAACTTGCAATGCTCTACTGATGCTGTAAACAATAAGGTAGCTAGCTTAAAACCTGCGGGGTCGCTCTTATGATCTTTTTTCCCGGCAGCTCCAAAACGTACCTTACTCAATCAGAAGTTGTGTATTTGAAACTTTGCATGACTATGGGGAAAGCAACACGTACAATAACATAGCTTATCTAGTGCTAAAAGCACCAGGCGTTGTAAACGCCATGTGTGGGTTCGAAACCTGAAGTGCTGTAAGAACTCGCAGGTATGAAATCTGAAGTGCTGTAAACACCGGGTTACCAGCTTAAAAAAACCTATTCTTTTGTTCTTCCTTTGCCCGGCTGTAACTCGTTTAATCCTAGCGAGGTACCGCCGCTACAGGAACATATACAGTGTTTCATCACCTGTTCTTCACCGTCGTCATCCTGCACAGTAATAGCTGTAAGACGTCTCGGACTCGTGTGCAGGACTACTTTCGAGATAAGCAAAAGAGTGACCACCGCATGTTTCGAGCCTACGACCTTGGCGTTTACAGCACCAGGTGTTTGTAGCACTAGTTAAGCTAGGGTGTTGTTTATCCGACCGTGCTATGGGATCATGGCCCGACCCTCGGAATGACGAACGGTCGGAGATGGCAAATCTATACGAGAATCCTCACGTTTTACAGCAACTGTTGGTAAGCAAAACATGTTCAGTCACCCATTCAATAGATACTAACAAGAAAGGTATCCCAGAACATCACCTAGAGACCTTAAGGAAGTTTGCAGAGGCTTTGGAATTCCGTTAATTGGCAAGACTTAGTGTCATAATCTCCCAAGTTCTAGTCCAAGCACCCAATCTACCTCACATTACCACGGACACCCCCCACCAGCCTGCGTCGAGAATGAAATTACTCTACAGATTCTAGCACTTCCAGCCGTCGGTTCAGAACAAAGCAAAACCTAAGTGCACCATCCCAGCATACCCAGTCTTCAATCACTCAATTCCCACGTTTCCATATCTCCAGCAGATCCTAGATACTATCTCGCTTCCATGATTCATAACGCATCACTCGCCTGTGTAGTATCTTCTCCTGTTGCATAAATAGATCTCAGTCTTCGTATGGCCGGAGATGATGGTTCATATGGGAGGCTGGGAGATGGCTGGGAGATTGGCTGATGGTATTCAGCCGGATCTATACATAGATGAGTACGTACGTATTCGCACTTGTATGACCATATATAAAGCCTCGTGGCCCTCTTAGATAGTACACTATCAAGCTTCTCTATCTCTACTTTTAACATCTCCCAGTTCCGCTCCATCTCGTCTCAATCCCAGAAAACGTGGATTCGCCGAGAGCGAAACCCAACCCGGTACTCGGTACATGATAACACCGGTTCCCCACTTCCTTCAATATCTCCAGGATTTGTATGCATGCAGAACCCGAACCGGTAAAGATTAGATCGGATTACGTAGCCCGGATTGTTTGCTATGCATTTTCCAAGAAATTTCTACTGCGGAATGCTTGTTCTCCAGGATCCGAAACTCGAAGTAGCACGCATCAACCCAATAGCCGGGCCGGTGTGCTCTCCGAGATACGAATCGTCGGTTTCCATGGTTTCCGGGAATGAATCCTGTTGACAATGATTAAGTGAGAGTTGTGTGTAGTTGGATTTGAAATCCCCTTGGCTGGAATTTAGTGCTGAATACGACTACATGCCACTAAGTTGGAGGATAGACGTTCAATCAACCGATAAAATTTACATTTTGGAAGTGTAGCTGATCTAGGTTAAGAGGATAAAACTTAAGAATCATCTCAGCCCTACAAAACGTAGTGGACCTGCATATCATGTGATACAGTAGCAGCGCATACCGCGAAAGCTGTGGAGGAGCTCTGAAGCTACCTAGTGTTTTGAGGTTTGGTCAATACCATCACCACATCGATGTTACATCCAAGGAGAACCAATTCCCACGACTTTAGGTGTTATCTCCCCTTCTCGTGCGCAAAGACACAATGTATCTCTATAAACGCCCTTATATTAATCCTACTCCTACAATCCCCAACGCCATAAAAATTACGTAGTAATTATACATATTTATTCCCTCTTCCTCCTTACCCTCTCAATTATTCCCCGTTGTCCATCTATAATAACGAAAACACAATGCCCAAGCACAGTAGTCCCACAGCAGGCGACTTCACAGCCGCTGCGGCGGCACCCTCAAACATCGTCATATTCCCGTATCCCGCATACGTATTATTCCCGCCAAAGCGCGTGATATTACCATACGACGAGGTATTCGTATTATTTCCCGCTGGATACGGCGGTGCGCTGGGTGTGGGTTTGGGCGTTGCGAATTCGAAGGCGGTTACGGGCGGTAATGTAGTGCTGGAAGTGCATGAAGAACTCGAGGGTAGTGTAGCGTTCGACACTATCTCAACTGTCGCTTGCGAGACTACACACAGCCCTTTCCCCTTGTCACAGAACGGCGCATCACTCGGGCTACAACCTGGTCAGCTTCACTCTTCGACCGCAGAGATGGCGGGTACATACCAGCACCCCTTTGCCTCCCCGGATGCGCCGCTGCACGCCGTACTGTCATAGTCTCGACACTTCTCTACCCAGGTACACTTCTGACCGTCAGGGCAGCATCCGATAGCGCCGTTGATGGTGGTACATTTCATTCCGGGTTCGCACGAGACTACCTTCCGTCAATCCTGCAACACTCCCCAACAAGGTGAAAACCTACCACCCGCAGTTTTATCGCAACATTCACCCTCTGCACATCCATTCCCACATTGCGTTCCAAAGTTACACACCGCTCTCTCCGCGAGCAGGCCGGGGAAGTTCTGGATCGGTGTTCGTGCGTAGTGTAGTTTTGTTGCTGCCGCTGCCGCAATGAGTATGAACAGAACCAAGGTGGAGCGTCTCGGGAGCATTATGTTGAGAAAACTGAAGAATGCGAAAGGAAGCGAACGGTATATATCGAGTGAGAGCGGCGAATCCGGAAAGGTGTGGTTAATAAATCTGAAGCGCACACGTAATATCTATGCCGAAGACACGAGCTGCACTCTACATGCGTCGACCAGGACACACATGCACAAGAGGGAAGCGAAGATTCAAAACAGACACACCGTGATGAATAAACAATCGACCAGCGAGCGAAGAAACGAACGTAGATAGGGGAAGGAAAGAAAGAAAGAAACAGACGACGGCAAAAAGAAGAAGAGAAGGAAAGAAGGAGGAGGTGGTGGTGGGTGGCTAATAGCCACCTCCGGCTTGTAGCGTCGTCAGTTAGATGTCCATCCCAGAAACCAACCTGATACAGACCCAATGCAAGGGTGTGATTGGTCGCATGGAGGAGACCACCATTACAATGCCAACCAGTCGATCGGAAATATTAAGGAACCAGAATGTGTGTTTGTCATTAGAGCATTCGACTGGCCTTATGGGTTATTTGAAACATCCGACCAGGCGGTAAGAACCCTAACCACCAACACTTCCCCGACGCCAAATTACACATTGAAGATCAAGATCGCTAAATATCCGCCCAAATGTACGGTGATTGAACCGGCGCATGAATATTTGAAACACCGAGAAGGGCACGATGCCAAAAGCCGAAACCGACGAACCCTGTAGAGTCCGATCGAGGAATCTGATACATGCACCATGGTACTTCCCATTGAACGCCTTAACGTAAGATACCTGGCATAAAGTACTGAAAGCAATGCGGCGAGTAATCAGTCGTGTTTGTCTCTAGCCGCCAAAATAAGGTATAATTATCTCTCATCGGAACACAACAGTCCTAATAGAAATGTCTAATACAATAATAACATCACATACGCTGAAGAACAAAACACAAAAGAAATAAGCCCCACGCCGGGCTCGAACCGGCAACCTTTAGATTAGAAGTCTAACGCGCTACCATTGCGCCAGCAGGGCTAATTTATATCAAGCAGCTAATAACGCAATGTGTATTTTGCAAAAGGTTGCAGAACATGATTCCTTGCGAACATCCTTCACTAGTACGGTTCAAAATCCGCTGACCCGACTCTCGCTATAAGAATTCTGTCTATAAGAATGCACACTGAAACTGCTCTGTATAAGAATAAGAATTTTGGTCCTAACTAGTAGTATCTATACAAAATCCATTTGCCAATAAGAATAAACACTATAAGAATATTTGTTTTCTCCAGTACACCCGGTACTGAGTGCATTCTTATAGGGAGAGTCGATTGTATCCGTTGATTGAAACCACTGGGGATAAAGCTCCACTCTGCTAGTAATTAATAAGATCTGCATGGCTTTGCCGACGGAAGGTATATCGAGATATAAGTAAGCTTACGGGTGCAAGCTGTTCCTTTATCAGGAGCAGCGTGTTCAGGGAGACAGACAAAAAGTAGCAGGTGCAAAGGCGCAGAGCCGGAGTGTTTTACCGAGAGTCAAGGATTTCGAACATGACAAGTTTTCAATCATCGAATGGGCGATATTACAACAGAATCTCTTTGGACGGGGTTTCTGTGACACGTCATGTCCGAACCTTACACTCGGTGCTCGGTAGGAACGGCTTTTTTTGTTCTTCTGTGTTTTCCTTGATGTAAGCTCCTATATAGCCATGAAAACAAAATTCGGGATGTCTCGTCTTTGTTATTGTATGGCCGTCCCCGGTTTTCGGCACTTCAGTCTCTCAAAACTCTCTAGTTACCACAATCCTACGGTTGACCCATATGTGGACAGATCTTCCACCATGAGGCAAGCTTCCGGCTGCCATTGGCAGAAAGCAGGGCCGGTGGTGAATCGGGGGTTGTGTCGGGGGTTGAGCAGATGGTGAACGAGTAAACCAGAGGTGCTTAGGTTGCGGTGGAAGTGCAAAGAAAAGATAGGAAGTAGCTGTGGTTTGATGGTTGATATGGTTGTCAGAAGATGTAGAGGAAGAAAGGGTGAAAAGCTATGCTGTCGAGTGGCACACAATGTCACAAGGGACAAACATCCGGTACAACAACTCAATACAATAACCGAGTAGGATCTTCCCCTCCGACACTACTTCTAACACATACGCCTCGACTTTTCCTCTTGGATCCACGACTATGTAACAAGATAACTTATAATTTACAAAAGGGAAAGCTCCCAAGCGCAAGGTATCAGCAAGACTGCGCTCTCCTGTTCACCGGCCCGTATGCTCCCAAACCCGAAACTCTAATATAACGGAAACCTTCAATACTTGATTTCCTTAATCCGGGGAAGCCGTTTTGTTTCCCCAGCCACAACAAGGATCCGTTTCTTGTATTGACCAATCCCCTATAGGAACGATCTTCCGCTTACGCTCCGCGCGGCAGGGGTTGGGGATAGGTAGCCGTCGAGCCGCCTTACACGTACACAGGGAACATCTTTCATCACCACCGCCGCCGTCAACGCATCTCCGTCGCCGCCCTCCTCGTCCGTATCGCGGCGCACCTACACATTTCCAGCCTTCAGAAATGCCGACGCGCAGAAAGCCCGACGGACCGACCGTTGCCAAGACCAAGGGGACAACTGGCGTAATAGTGATCGTCACGACGGATCAACTCGGGCGTAAGCGGCCTCCCACATCTCGTCGGAACCACCGTTAACAATCCTAGGGGTTCTCGAGTTCAAAGTTCTCGGTCGCACAGTGTTTGTTAAGCTTGCGACGCGGTGGTGCGCACATCAAAGAGTTCCTATAACCCACGCCAGCTTCTTTTCTAGGGGGAAGCGGCTGGCGTGGGATTTGAGTATAGATGAGGTATGTTACGGGAAGGGATGGATGGGAAGTGGTGCTGATCGGATGATGGTAGTTGTCTCTTGAGTTGGAGGATATTGACGGCCGACCGACGGCCATGGTTGACGTTATCATAAAATAGATGAGAGAGGAGAAAGGCATGATGATGATGATGATTTTACAGCGATTCCGTTAGCACCTCACCAATAATACCCAGTACTCTAACTCCTCTGTCGCTACGATTGTGTTGGTGAACCCACTCCATCTGGAAGTGGATCGAGGTGATTCCTTGTGCGTCAAATGAAGGGCAGGCGACATGTGGATATTGAGGGCCGAATATAAACGCAGTTAACACGAGGTTCTATCGGTATTGTATTTGGTAATAGTATTCGAATGCTTCATTACAATGGTTCTGTGCGGCCGGTGAAAGTCGCGCGCGGCGGGCCTGGGCCTGTCAGGACTTAGGAAAAGCTAGACCTGTAATTAAATGTGTCGTCTAGAGTACTCTAGATTCCGAGTTCCCTCGACCCGGTCCATATCCAGTTGCGGGAAATAGGGGGTGCTGGTGATGAACTACAGACATGTACAAAGCTTTTTCCATCAACAGTCAGCCTTGCATTCGGATAAACAACCCGAAAACTGAACACCAATTTACGGAACTCGTATTCCAAGCCGTTCCTCTCCAAACTCAGATCCCCGACTTCCTGAGAGTCGGGATGGCTCTGCAGAAAATTGAGTCCACCAAGTTTCGGGTTTGATCAGGATCTCGCGATTGTATCTCGAGAACCGACTGGGAGATCAAGAACTTACGACACGAGAACTTACGGGCTTTTCTTTCTGATTAGTCTCGTCTAAACTCGTCCTGTGCTAGCAAAGTATTTCTATAGAAGGAGAATCTACGATTTATACATACAGTTATGTACGAGTACAGAGACGACCACCCTCAATGATAGGGCTAGGAATGGGTCTTGTGTGTGATGAGACAGAGACGTTCTACATGTCTCACAATCTAATCTTTATAAATTTACTAGTGCCGGAGACGGCTTTGCCGCCTTTATGGAATTTAAGGTAAATGAAATACAGAGTCTCCAGCCAGCTCCCAGCCAGAGCTTGAGTTTGAGCTTGAAAGGCAGCAGAAGAAGTAAGGAGCAGGGAAGGGAATATATAAGAGGTGAAGAGCAGCAGGAGTCAGGCAAGTACATCGGCAAAAGTGCAAATCGACTATAGGCTGCGCTACGCGCACACGCGCAGCGTATAGTCATCTATAGTCGATTCATAGAGATATGCGCGTGGGCCTATCGCACTATATACGGCTGCCGGCCAGAGATGGACCAATACCTGTCTTTACTACCTGTAGTCTTCGCTGTTATACCGGTACTATACACACTATCGCTGCAAAGTCCGCATGAGAGCCCGCCGGCGGTTGAAAGCCTGCTCTAGAGCCTGCTTGAAAGCCTGCTTGATAGCCTGCTTGATAGCCTGCTTGAGAGAGCCACATTTGAGAGAGCCGCGCTTCGGGAGGAGTAGAGTTTTCTGCGGGAAGCTTTTGGCCGATGGCAAACTCTGAGTGTGTGGAAGCTTTGGCTAACGGAAGGCTCTAAGTCTGTGGAAGCTTTGATGCTAACATTGACGTAGCCAACCTACTTGTCTAAGTGCTTCTGGTACTATGATCACCATCACCGACACCATCACCATCGCCATTATCACCATCGCCATCATCACCATCAGCCCCGGACCGAATGCGCACACATACGCCCACAATCGGTGGGAAGCGGGCAGCAGATCCCGCTGGAAAATCTGAGTCGGAGATTTGCTCTCCCCAAGATCCAATTGTCTACCTTTCCTGCAGAATCTAAGGCTGCAATTGTCAACACCATGAACATGAGGCATCGTGAGATTTCGTCGAGGTGGCCGCGCTAAAAATAAGGTTCAGACTATGATATCAACCGACGTCATGATTTCGGCCACCATACGCCACCCGCCACCCGCCACCCGTCTCCCGGTGCCTGGCGCCTGCAACTCAGCAAGTCTCTGGATCGAGCACCCAGGAGCATACATGGGAGTATATAGTCAAGTGAGATTGGGAGTGTCTTGCCTCTTGAGAGTGTACTTGGGAGCGTGCTCGGGAGTGTGCTTGAGAGTGTCTTGAGAGCGTCTTGAGAGCTTATTTGGGAGCATACAGTCAAGCAGGCTAGGAGTGTGCCATCGAGTGCAATTAGGAGCGTCCTTGAGAGCATGCTCGGGAGTGTACTTAAGAACTCGGAGGTGTACTTGGGAGCGTACTCGGAGTGTACTTGGGAGCGTCTTGAGAGCTTACTTGGAAGTGTACAATCATGCAGGCTTGCAGTTGGGAGCGTCCTTGAGAGTATGCCCGGGAGTGTACTTGGGAACGTACTTGGAGGTGTACTTGGGAGCGTACTCGGAGTCTACTTGGGAGCGTCTTGAGAGCTTACTTGGGAGAGTAGAGTCAGGCAGGCTGGGAGTGTGTCATCGAGTGCAATTGGGTGCGTCCTTGAGAGCACGCCCGGGAGTGTACTTGAGAAAGTACTCAGAGTGTACTTGAGAGCGTCTTGAGAGCTTACTTGGGAGCGTAAGTCAAGCAGGCTGGGAGTGTACAATCGAGTGCAATCAGGAGTGTGCTTCAGAGCGTACTTGGGAGCGTGCAGTGAAGTGCATATGGCAGTTTGATTTCTTGTTGAATGCAGCATGATGTATAGTATCAAGCGCACATAATCGCATGCGTATCATAGTAATCTAGTCAACGTGCAGGTCCATAGGACCTCATAGTGCCACGCGTCAAATATGCTATGGATTACCGTCCCAAAAACAGCTTCTCTATGAGTTACGCGTCGCGTAAGGTCAATTTTTCGGTGTACCAGTATAAGAGCGAAGACTCCAGGCTGCAACGACAGGTATAGGTCCATCTCCAGCTGCAAACCGTATTTGGGTCCATAGGCCCACATGCACATCTCTATGAATCGACTATAGATGACTATAGACTGGGTGTCAAGCAGGGGTCCACGGGATGCTTGCTATGAGCTGCGCGTGTGCGCGTAGCGCAGCCTATAGTCGATTTGCACTTTTGCCGATGCTACAAATGAGGTATAGTCAATTACTTCGGAATATTGATACAAGACAATGTGGCAGATATCTTTACAAAAGTATTGACCAGACAAAAGTACACAAAGTTCACAAAAGCCATAGACTTATGGTAAATACACTGATTATGAAATTCAAATGCTTATATTTGGATTTCTTATGTATTGGGATGGCTGTTCCATATCACACTACAGACTGCAATCTTTCCCTGCCTACCACAGCTAATTGGAGGAGGGTTTTAATGAGGCACCGGAGATTTCACTTCATGATATTTAGCACAATATTTGTATAGTTTGTTTTCTTGCTGCACAGAGCATAACAAGAGGGGGAAGTATTACAATATGACCTGAAAGGAGGTCACCAATACACTAAGATCACCGAATTAACTTACAGGCTATGGACTCACAGTCATAGACCTATCTACAAGTTTTCACCCGCCACTGCCACTGGTATTTGCAATTGTAAGCTTTTATGGACTTCCATGGTGTTCCAGGCTCTCATGTATATAAAGACAGAGCTTCCCCTTAGATAGTAGAATAGACTTTGTCCGCTTTACATTCGTAACAAGGTGGTCTTCGGAAACTACAGGTGATATTCCATGATCATACTCGGGAGTCAGCTGCATCTTAACCTACTTTGCAGAATAGAACAGAACTAGGGGTCAGAGATTGATCCACTAGGACATTAATGCAGTTATCAAGATGGATACTGAAACCATGACACGATGTAGTGGGATTATCCACACTACGAACAGTTGGGTATGCCATCGGAGAGACCGACCATTGCAAATAACCTTGGATTGACACATAACCTTGGATTGACTTGAAAAAATATAAGTAAATGTAAGCATAATGAAGGAAACGTGCAAAAATAATCAACTCCCTCCTTCTCCACCGCTCCAACATTAGAAAACCGAATCTCGAAATCTCCACCATCCTCAAGAAACACAAAATCCTTCCATATCTGTACCTCTTCACCACACACTCTCACATAACTAAATACCTGTGGCAACATAGAATCTGTCGTCGATCGTAACGGTGCTCTGAAATCTGACCTCGTAATCTAGGACGCAAGCATCGATCGTTGTGCAGGTGTACTGGAAGATGGAATCTCCTGATCCCCCTCGTCTAGATCCTGGCTGCCGCTACTGCCCCCTTTTGGTAATCCTGGCATTGAAGATTTGACGGGTGGAACCAAGCTGGGATTCTTCTCTGCCCATCTCTTAAAGGCTGCTAGACATCTAGAGGTTGTACCTCTGTTACCGCAGGGAATATCAGGGTCGGCTCCAGCTTGCATTATTAAGGTAATCATAGCTTCCGTGGACCAACGACAGGCATTATACAAAGGAGTTCTATTATGGCAGTCTTTAGTGTTGACATCGGCACCCGCCTCCAACAGCAGCTTCACAGTCGAAAGTTCTCCTACCCTTGTATGATGAGATAATACGCTCTTTCCAGTAGGTCGAATATCTGCACCCATCGATATGAGAAAACGAATGGTTTCCTGTATCTTCTGCGTGTCGATGTCGGGTTTAATAAAACTCTCTCCCACGTATTGCAACGGCATATCAGCATTGATATCTGCTCCATAGTCAAGAAGCAGTTGGATGACTTGGTGTTGTGCCACTCCAGCAGCATTTCTGAGGGCGGTGCAGCCACCCTGAATCTTTTGAAGGATCAGCTCGGGGTATTTCGCAAGTAAAATCTTGACAATGGTTTCGTGGCCGGCAACAATGGCCCACATTAAAGGTGTTTTAAAATTGTGTGCCACACTTATGTCTGGGTTAAATTCCAGCAATAACCTTACAAGAGGCTCGAATCCTTCTTTGCATGCCCGCATAAATGGTGTAAATTTGTCACGAGAATCCCAGGAGTCCACTGTCGGGCGACAATCAACCCCTGCACCCCTTTCAAGCAGCCTTTTAGCGACATTCTCTGCGGAGTAGGATACTGCGCTCTGGAGTGCGGTCGTTTTGTAATCACGGTTGGGCAAGGCTTGATCAAGATCTATGCTTTCATCGTGGTCGAGAATGAAGTCAACCATAGTCGTCGATCCGGATTTTATAGCGGCTTTTAGAAGATCACCCTTTGCGTAAGAAGATACCTGAGAACGATATACGCCCAGATTGAATAGCTCCGCCGCCACGCCTTGATCGCCAGCGTGTACTGCATCAGTGAGCATGCGCCAGCGAGATGGACCATCCATATCAGGGGTGATTGTGAAGGTGCCGGCTGAATGTTGTTGAAGAGGGGAATCGGGCGGAGAATCAGGTAAGCAGATATCTTCGTGGCTTTGCAGAGACTGACTGGTTAAGAAACCCATACGAGACATATCACACCGGGGATTGGAGCACTTGAAAGGGCGGTTATGGCGAGTGCGCATGTGCTCATCCCTATCTTGTGATGTCTCAAAACCAAGGCGGAAGCGTTCACAAGCCAGTTTGCTACATTTAAACAGTCTTGTTCCGTAAAATCGACCCAAAGTATCAGCAGTTTGACTGTTTGTTTTGCCGGGAGAAACTAGTGACTCCAAAAGACTGCGGAAGCGGGTTGCAGTAGACGATATCAAGAAGGGGTCTTTGTTGAACCACTCTGGGTCTTTTGAAATTAGAATCATTAGCTTTATATGATTGTGAAGCTTTACATACCGTCATCTAATTGAAGATTGCGTTGGATTTGCCGCTTATGGAACGCCGCTGCACACAAAACATCATACAAATCACTACCACTTGGTTTTAGGCATTCAAACTCCTTATTGAATAATTGTCCAACTGGACAGAAGTGTGGGTTCTTTTGGTCTCCGACAAAAGCCAGTAGAGATATCAACAAGCTGGAATCCACATTGCCGTCGCGGATGCCGTCATGGAGATGTTGAAGCCAGTTATTTCCAGCATAATCATAGAGGGCGTATGCGCCCCTAAGGATTTCCTGCTTCACTTGATCATCATTCAGGTGCCGATCGAAGCAACGTAAATTCAGATACGTAAGGCATATGTTAGCGGCATATGCGTGCGCAGCATTTTTCGTTATGAAAGGACCGCTCTCTTCGTGTGTTAAGTATCTTCAAAGAGAATCAGACCTTCTAACTATTGACCAACATACGAGGCGGAACGTACTCTTTCGCAGTGAAATGCACAAAAACAACAGTATCACCCCGTGTTTCGATAATGGGTCCGCAAATATCCAACCAACTATTTCGAGGTTCGTGATAATCAAGCTCCCTATCTCCAGGCCTGATAAGCAGTGCGTGATGAAGTTCGATCTGTCTGATTGGTTGCTTCGCGCTGCAAAGCCACTGGAATAGTCGTAGAACATGAGACTTCTCGCTTGGCTTCGTAAAATTTATTATTCTCTTCATAATCCTCCCGTAACTGCTTCTGTATCAGTTTTTGACCAAACACTTGACCTGTGGATACTAACGCTTCGCTTAAACCCATAGGCAAATTGTTAGCCTCTGCTTTGACGTCTCTGAGGTAAAATTGGCTCTTTAAGTGCTCCATGACCAACCGCGCATAAAGAAACATTCCTTAAAAGCAATGAGTTAGATAACAGGTAATCGCGTCACCGGAGCTATTTTCCTACCTTCAGAATTGGCTGCAATTTGGTTCAGCATCGTCTTTAGCTCTCTTTCCTGATCCGTTGAATGTCCCACTTTGAAGAGGTCTAATAATGCAACGCTCTGTGCCTCTACATAGGACTCTATGTCCAAATGGTTTTTATTCCCAATTTGGATCACAGCAGTCTTCCTAAGCAGCTTCGATATGTCGGCTTCACTTTGACTGCTGATTAGAATACGTAGGTTTGAACATTTATTCTTCAATTCGAGAAGTGCCGGTAGCAGCTTCCGCCGATCACATTCGCTACATTCGTCCAAGCCATCCACCAGCATATAAACGGTACCAGTATGATCCAATAGTTTCCGAAAAATCGAAAGTGCGTATTCTTGGTTGTCGCGTAGCTTCTGCAGCGAGGCATAGCTTTCAAGAAGTTTAGGTAAAAGTTCCGACTTTTTTAGGACAACCTGATAAATGAACGAGTGGACAGCGCTGAGTAACGGGTTCTTAGGTTGGTCAGAGTAAGTGAAGAGTGCGTAAATGACGGTAGATGCAGCAATATCGATCACGACATCTTGGGATCCATTCTGCAGCCAGGTGATAATTTCCCAGCTCAAGAAGGATTTGCCTGGGAATCATGTGAGATTTTGAAGACGCCAGTGGTGAAGGGAAGAAACCAACTCACCAGCACCAGGAATTCCTGTTAACCAGAGTAGCGATGCCGATTGATCAGTCGGATCTAACCATCTTTTGAAGGATCGTTCGTGTTTTATCCAGCAGCCAGTATCGTCGCATCGATTTTCTTTGATCCTTTCGATTTGGCCTTTGTACAGGTTTGGCGAAAGAAATGACATGAAGTCGTGCGTTTTCTTATCAGTTTCAAACTTGCGAACTTTCTCATAGTGTTCTAAGGCTTCCGTGCGAGCGTGCTGTGCGTCGATGATAACATTGAGAGTAACCTCGTGTGTGAAAAGCTCCTTGTGACGGTTGATATTAGATTGAATCACTTCCAATTTGCCATCTAAATTTGGCCATAGAAGTTCCACCAGCGCCTGCCGAACTGATAAAATCGAGTCAGTCAAAATCATGGATAGCCTCCAAATGCGGACGAATTTAAAGACGTACCGTGACCATTGACAAACTTGTATGTTGCTAAGTAGATGTCCAGAATATCCTCATAGAATAATACAAGGATATGGTGAAGCTCGGTGTTTCCACGAAACCGCTCTGCATACCGACCGAATTGGGGAAGGCAATCCCCAACTCTAGCAAAAACATCCACAAGCTTTTCAAAAGAGCGTATGTATATACTTGACATCTATTAACAGTCAGAAACCTCCCGATCGTCACTTAGAGCGATAAAAACAGCCAACCTTTAGAAGCAGTTTTATCGGACCCTGTTTAATCAGTACTTCTGGTCAGACAGCATTGGACGGCAATCATACCCATATTAAAGCCAATATGCTTGAGTTTACTGCGACAAAGGTCTCCACGACATTCGAGTACTGCTCAAGACAAAGCAAAAAAGGCTGGATCTTTCCCAGATAACGCAGTTTCCGACTTTTGGACTGCTCCTTCTGCAGTCTGTCCGTTTCGTCGTAGACGTCGTCTATGGTTGTAGCCCGTAAGATTTCGTCCCGATGGGCATGGCTTAGTTCTTTGCCATTGAGGAACTTTTTTCGAGCTTTTTCGAACGCTTCTGGAGCCGACATCGCTATTGTCAAAGCATGGCATGTCAAGGTGAGGATTTGAAGCTCTTATCATGGCTTGCAAGGCTGTTATGCGTTGGCAACTGAAGCACTGCCACCAAGGGTGCATCTTACAGGCTACATATGTGCTGAGGGCTGTGTGGTGTGGAGTGTTACACAAAATCTTGATATGCTATGGTTAGTATTACACAGGCGATTGTGCTTGGTGAAAGCTGTCATGAGAACGCCTGCTTCTCCGCCTCACGCAATAATTTCCTTCCACACAAACTTCTTGCACAGCCATGCACCCTTCGTGAATTTGTTGCCTTTGCATATCGAATAGCATAAAGCAAATGCCATAACGAGTCCCAATCTGAGAATTTACGTATACACATGGACTCTTTGTCTGATAGCAACGAAGTTAACGTTTGCTGTCGGTTTCAATAGATACATTGTCGGAAAATTGCACTGAGTACCGGTACGTCATGCAACGACTGCAGGTGTAGAGTACATGTAGAGTATATACATGCAATGTATGGATGCCGCAAGCAGGGATGGAAAGTGAGGCTGTGAGTTGTTCCACAGTACATTACTTCATACAATCCCCTTCCAGCGTCAGTTTCTCTCGCTGCTCATCGACACTCACGCCGCAATGGAGATCAAACACCTGGTTTCCTGCTCTACCGAGGAAACGTTTGGAAAAAAGCGAAGACTATCATCCAGCTGGGACACCAACCGCCCTGCCGTACCTCAACTCGAACCCCCACTCTATTTCCCTGCAAAGCGACCGCGGCAAGACAACTTTTTGCTCCCTAACCCAGATAGCCTACCAGAGACCGTACACAGTTTCGATCCGATAAATACAGACCCTGCATTTCCTGTTGGTCTGCCGGGCATATTCTCGGACGGTCCTGCGGACGATTGGTCGAGGGGATCGCTGCAGGGTTTCGGTGAGCAGTCAGATGCGTATGTAGCGGGGCATTTCAATTATCAACTTTCCGAGACAGACATGCACAGTACACGGACAACTGTTGGCAACTGTATTCAGGAATACACTGATTTTAGCTCTTACCTAAATGGAGAGCGTTCTCATCCCGTCCCTAATTGGAGTCCTTACGATCCTTCGGCTTCATGGATGTCACCGCTGTCTTATAATTCTCTGAGTTTATCCAATACTCCGTTTGGAGATGATAGCGGTACATACAACTTGCAGACCGAGGACAAATTTACAGATCAAAGCCCACACCAGCAAGCTCTCAGTCTAGCACAATCTCCACTAGGTTAAGCGCTTTGGGCAAGTGATAGTGTACGAGGCTGACTGAAGCAAGCAGAAATCAATGTATACGGCGATGTCGACGATGATTTTGTAATGCCAGATGGACCACAAGAAGAGGGCAATGCAGGCCCTTCATATGAGGTTTGCCTAGGAATGGTACGTGAATTGAAAGTCCGTTCATACAGTACCCTAGTCTAAAGTATACTAACTTTCTACAGCTTGAAGAAATTACCATGACTTGTTCCCAGGAATTGACTCTACCGGAAGGACGCACGCGTACGGAGGTTTTATTGGTACCGAATGGGGACTCGGTATTCATCCATCGAAAGGGGGTTGTCCAAGAATACTTGGGCCTCATGTTCAAGCCGTCGGGAAAACTGCTAAGCCAATTATTAAAAAAGTATTCGGTTCATTTCGAAGCTTTCGTTCCGAAGTTGGAGAAAAAACCTTCGGACCAATGTTTTCCAGTGCATGTGGTGGTTTATGGTTTCATGAGAGATCTTGATAACCTTGCGGATGACCTCTATGCTGGCAATATGTATCTACAGCATCCATATTCTTACGACCAGACAGTACCATATCAGAACCCCCAGTACCTTGTAAGACCAGGGGGAACTGTTGAACCTGTCGGCCCAGATGACTCTGAATCAGAGACAGATGAGAAAAAGTGCAGCAGCAAAAGAGAAATTCAAAACTTAATAACAGATATCTTTGAAAGCGCCGAGGGCCCAGAATATTTTGTCAATGTGGAAGTTAGCTCGCGGATAAGAACAACGCTGAAAAGGTATAATCAGTCCATGCCAAAATTCTCGCTGTACGTCATTGATTTGATCCGATGTTGACATCTATGCAGTCATCAAGCAAAGGCGCTGTCGCTGATGATAGAAAAGGAGAGTGGGAGGAGCGAAGGTCCTCAGTTTGGTTCTACCTGGGAATCTATTACATTTGGTCAGAAGAAACGGTATTTTTATTCCACCTATTCCATAGAAGACCTGGATTTTGACTTCGTGCAGGTACCGGAATACCATTACTGGACGTATGCTATCAAAAAAACCGCAGGATCTAAGAGGCGGCCTTCTTGCAGATGAGATGGGACTGGGCAAGACCCTGACGACCTTGTCTCTTATTGTTACTTCGTTGGATAATGTGCAATGTCAGTCTAATGGTCTTGGTTCCGCGCCGAATGTTCAGAGGGATCAAAGTCTCAAAAGCAACACCTGCACACTGATTGTGACTACAAAATCGAGTTAGTTTCCACACTACGATAACATTTGCTTTCATAACATTAACGCTTTATATCACAGTGCTTGATGAATGGGAGGATCAAATACAACGGTCGGTTATTGTACCCTCTCCGCAAGTTTAATCTCTGGCAGCTCTAGTTACATCTTCGGTTTACCTGGTGAGATTCTGACGAGCCCCCACAGTCACCTACATCCAGGACTACGAACATCACGTTTTCACGGTGACAGGAGGGAAAATGATGCCACAAGACTTATTGAGCACGATGTCGTTCTCACCACGTATCATACACTCATGACCGACTATTTTGCTGTTGGCGGTAAGGCTCCACGAAAACAGAACAGCGGACGAATCCTACACTCGATTTCATGGATGCGTATTGTCTTGGATGAAGGTGAGCATTTCATTGCTTCGGAGACGTTCTCCTGAATACATAATTGATTTATGTTGCACCTCCTACAGCCCACATTATCAGAAGCGGCACTGCGAAGCTAGCTCGGGCGGCTTATGCTCTGCAAGCAAAGTATCGTTGGTATAATTATTCTCTATCCCAATCTCTTCCGCCGAGTCTACTTGGGGCGAATCGTTAGTTCATATTCTGAGGATTCGTCTACTTTAGGTGCCTTACTGGAACACCTCTCCAGAATCGTGTTGAAGACTTTGCGTCGTTGTTGTCTTTCCTCCGATTTGACGCCTTCGATAAGTTTGCATCGTTTGACGCGCACATAGCGACCCCTCTCCGGAACGGTAGTAAGGATGCTGTAAAGAAGCTACGTCTGCTTGTCAACGCCGTTACTCTAAGGCGCACAAAGCGAACACTTGGATCGGAACTCCAGCTGCCATCTCGAGAAGACCTGACCTACACCGTGAGCTTTTCAAAGGATGAGGAAGAGATCTACAGGCTATGCCGTGACTACTACTGGGCAGTGGCTGGTGGAGGAACGCAGGAAAGCCGGAAAGGGTGCCATGGTTTGCTCCAGTGTATCCTTAGGCTCCGCCAGATATGTAATCATGGGATTGACCTGCTACCAAAAGCTCTGCGAGAACGACTAGAAAACCATCTTGCCGCGACACGTGGCATGATAGTTGACACCCCTCCATCTTCACAAACCGAAGGGTCAGCCATTTTTGCAGATACAGACATGGAATCAAGTCACCCCTACGTGATTTGCAGGTCTTGTGTATCAAAGGCACCAGACAACCCCGAGAACGACCCAGAAGACGCGCTACAGGGGAATTCAGTCTGTCCTGTATGTCTTGATCCTAGCATTAATGCACGGGGATCTCCAGGCTCAGAAGTGGCATCGCCGGCAAACGATGAAGTCGATGATAATGTTTATATGCCGTCGTCAAAAGTGAAGGCATTGTTGAAGAACCTCGACGAAGAGCGGAAAATTATGGTTAATGGTCAATCAGCGTGTAAAAGGTCAGTCTTATCCTGCGGCAGAAGAAACAGCAAATGTGCTGACGTTTCAGTGTGGTGTTTACGTGCTGGACAGGCATGGTGGACTTGGTCCAACGTGCGCTTAGAACTAATGGTTTCAGTTTTGCTCGTTTGGACGGTTCCATGACTGCAGAAGCCCGCAAAAAATCCTTAACAACCTTCCGGGAAGATCCGGCTTGTACTGTCCTGCTGGCCACAATTGGCAGCGCAGGTGCAGGGTCAGTAAATACCGTCGAATATTCTCAGCCACCAAAAGCTAATTGCCTGCTTTATTTGCAGAATCGATATTACGGTAGCTTCAAGAGCTCATCTCCTCGAACCGCAGTGGAATCCCATGGCAGAAGATCAAGCACTGGACCGCGTTCACCGCATGGGCCAAAAGAACAACGTTGTTACCACTCGGTATATTGTTGCTAATTCAATTGATGAGGTACCAGCCATTTGTGTTTGCTTTCTCTATATATGGTTGCTGACTTCTGCAGGGTATGACGAGATTGCAACGGAAGAAATTGCAGTTGGTGGAGGACGCTCTAGGCAACAGCTCTCAAGACAGGCTTAAGGTTTGTGAACCCGAGTCCCCCTGAATGCTGCGCAGAATCTGATGCGAGAGTTAGCGGTTGGAGGATGCTTTGCTGAAGTGATGTCAACACCGGCGAGACGACTACATGCCGTCTCCCACCATCGGTCCTTCCGGCTCGAGGGACTCCGAGGCAAGAACAAAATACCATTACATACACCATCTGTATAGAATTAGGACTCGCCAGGGCTCGACAGGCAAGTGAGCGAGGTGGCTGGTTTTAGGATATCTGCTGGTCTCAAGCGTGCAAGGTGGCCTGGCTTTCTGCGCTGAGGTGCTGTTTTAAATGTTTATAGATACACAGTGTGGTTGGTGGGATGTGTGTACATATTAGTGGAATTACATGGCATACTCGAGATTCGTTTCTCCATATTCCACCGTAAAACATGACGAGTGATACACAATGCCAAAAAGAATTGCAGATGAATCTAAATACCTCTCACCGCACTACATCCAACACCCACACCCCTCAACCCTACAAAGTTTCCTCTCCCCCCACCTCTCCCTCCCCTCCGCCCTCCCCACCTCCACTTTCCGTCCAAGTACCCACTCCACCACACTCTCCACCATATCCGCAGCCCCCTCAAACCTCGGCCACCCCCAAAACCCCGCCGGAAACCCCTCCTTCACCAGCACCTTCACCTCTCCTCCCGCCCCCCGAATCTTCTCCACCAACCTCTCCCCCTCCCAAAACGCCGGATCAAGTGTACAAAGCAACACCAATGTCCTCGGCCACCCCACCCCAATCTCTCCCAGCAGTGGCGACGCCTCCTCTGGAGCCGCACCATAAGTCTTATACGCTCCCGCCGCATCCACAAGGCCGAGCGGATCTAGTGCCGGTTCCTGCGGCGCCCCGAAGGCGGGATGGAGACACCACGGTGTCAGGAGTATCACTCCCCCCACCCCCGCGGCACCAACACGCTGCAGGAGCGAGAGCACCATGCTTGCGCCGTTGCCCGTGCCGCTAAGGATCAGATCCTCGTGGATACCCGACAGATGCGACAATGCGGCGTGGACATTATTTAGCGGTGCCGGCCACGGGGAGTGTGTGTATTCGAGTGCATAAACCGTGCAGCCGGCGTTACAGAGTCTTCTGCAGTACACTTTTCCCGTCAACGCTGGTCTCCTGAAGGGAGGGGGGAATTACGGTCTTCAGAGTCGAGATCTCCTGTGCCCCAACCGCCGCCGTGGATATGTAGAATTGTGGCGGAGGGGGAGGGGGAGTTGTAAGAACGGAGCTTTACGCCGGAGGGGAGGAGGAGGTCCCGGGTGTCTAGGGTGTCGAGGGAGAGCTCGGAGGCTTGCGCATTGTTTAGGGTCGCGAGGTGGGAGAGGGTTTCGTTGCGGGGGCGGCGAGGGGAGGAGGGGTTGAGGAGGGAGAGCCAGTTTGTGTAGGACTGTGAAGGGACGGACATTGCGGTTTGAGCGGTGACATGGCTGCGGTTGATAGAGGCGGGGAAGAGATGAGGTCGGAGGGAAGATAAGCCGATGTACCTGCGTGATGCACATCCTAGCACGGTGCCTGTCAATAATGATTCTGTGTAGCACAGAAAAATTGTAGATACGACCCTAGCTTTGGCATCAGCTTTGGTATTAGCTATTCACCGGATGCCTGATCATGTCTGAACCGGCAAAAAGGCAAAAGAACAAGCCCCACGCGGGGGTCGAACCCGCAACCTTGAGATTAAGAGTCTCACGCTCTACCGATTGAGCTAGCGAGGCTGTGAATATTAAGGTTCTGCTTATTCAAATATCAACAACCACGTACAAGTCCACCGAGCTCACGATTCAGCCTGATAAACAAGAGGCCCATTCGAGGCTTTTCAAATTCCGGAAAGTATCCCCGGGCTCATCAGGCTGAAGACTATACGCGAAAGTGGAGCCGTTCGGTTCTTTCCCATCCGGATCCGGAACATTTCTAGAATTCCTGATGGACGATTCTGTCGTGACATCCTGACAGCCCACTCTATCTGCAGCAATGGTGACAATATTAACCCACCTTGGTCTCGATCTGGGTTCTCGTCGCTCTTCCTGCCGGCCGTATCCTGCTGCCGTGGCATGCGTCGTTAAAATAAGGTAAGAGTACATGAGGCAAGCAACCAGCCGAACTATTCCGACGGTTCCTGGAGTTAGTAGATATTTGCTGCCATCCACACATGTGGCGGTGCTTTGTTCGGTGGAAAGATTATCCATGCTTTGTACTGGCTCCTCCAAAGCGCTAACTCCGAACCGTTTCAAATCCTGAATTGACGATTTCCGTTCCATCTGAGAGTCCAGAGACATCGCGATCGTTCGAGAGACACGGAATTAAAGGAGAAAACTCGGTTCTACTCTCAGCATTGATGCAAGGGTGGTACATAGAGGGCTCACATGCTGCAATGCAGGTCCAGCCTTCTGCCTCTAATGCAAGGGTACTTGCGGGCTGTACCTACATTAGAGCGGTACATACTAAAAAGTACCTCAACCGGTTGAAGATATTTCATAACACAGTCCGTCTTCGTGAGGGATGCGATGTTTATTCTACCTATTTGTTTATGCCCAGCTTCGCCGTCTACGTAATGCCTCAAACAAAGTTTCTTCACGACGGCGACAAAACGGCTCGGGCGGCTCGCCTATCACGCTGAGAATTAGCTTAATCTTGCTAACGGGAAGTACCGAGTGCAGCAAAAGGGCTCGAGTGAGACCTGACCCACGAACTGATTTGCTGGCTCCACGGGACCAGTTGCAGGTGCAGTTGCAGCAGCAGCAGCAGCAGACGCGTCAAGTAGTGCTATTTCTGCTCTCCAATTTGTCCCTTGTGATTTTTCTGCGGAGGGGAAGGCTAATAGCATACCCGCAACCCTTAAGTTTTCCGTTGGCTTTGAAGTAGCATTGCGCCAAGGGGTGCAGATTCGTCCCCGGTTGCAGTCGCCCGCTACGACTATCTTGACTACTCCAAGCGGTTTTGGGACCCCAGCCCCGAATCGTGGGGAGGGAGGGGAGTGCGAGAGCATAGATATGAAGCCGACATCCTCCTCGTCAAAACTCCTTCCTTTCGAGAGTTTCTTGGATGTTTCTTTTCCCCCGCCTGCTCCTGTTCCTGTTCGCAAAGTCTGCCCGCGAGGCGGAATCGATCTACAACAAACGATAACCCCATCCAATCGCCGAGCGACTGCCACATGATTGATTGACCTGATTGATTGTAACTTCTTAATTGACGACAAACCGCACGACGACAAACCTTCCAGCTTCCTTTATTACAATAATTATAATCAAAGTTCCCCCAGCATTCCGAATACGAACCTTTTTTTCACGGCTATATAATTTGCGTTCTTTTTTCATTTCGGATACCCTGCTGTTGTCACTTTCACAAGCTTCATACGCAACACAACCTAATTTCACAAGCCAAAAACCCGAGAAGCTGCCTGCCACATCTACCCACCTGATCCACTCCATACCTACCTCGCTCGCCTCATCAATATGGATCACCACGACCGCGCACAAACTCCACGTTCATTTATGTCCGTCTCGACCTTCGTTTCCTTCGCGTCTAACGCTCCCCCTCCCGAACAACCATCCGCACAGCCACGAATGGCTTCTTCCGGAGGCCTACCATTCGATGAGCACATTTCGCCAACTGGGGGTGGGTTCCTGGGCGCCGGAAGGAAAACGGATACAATACGCTCGCAGATGAGAACGAGAACACTCAGCAACGTCTCCTGCATCTCGAACTCAACGTGGTGGAGCGCGGTAGCAAGTGTTTCCAGCGAGGCCGAGCAGCACGAGGAGAACAAGAAGGAGATAAAGCCTGGAGCACCGGCGGCGTCGGTAGTTCGGAAGATAGATTCGGCCGTAGCGCTGGAGGAGGTTCAGGAGCGGCGGGAGAGCATTGCGTCGTCGTCCCGGGAGTCTACCTCCCAACGACGGAAGAAGAAAGAGAATGAGCGACCCGGCAGCAGTAGCAAACCAAAGCTTCTCTCGCGGAAATCATCAACCTCGGCATCCACCGTCACCATGGTAAACACCACGCGCTCCTCGCGTCGCCGCTCAACCTCAGTCGGCACCGTCCCCCCCTCCTCCCCCCCAGGCTCCAGCCACCGCAAACTCCGCCCCTCCACCGCCGCCGCGCCCCCAGAGCACACAAACTGGAGCTGGGACACGGCGGAGGCCATTACTGAAGCGCGACGACAGAAGCGACGAGAAATCGAGCAGTCACTGGTACAGAAATATCCGAACGACCGATGCCACGGCGAGTTCCTCCCCTTCAACACAGACTTCAGCCACTCTGCGGACTCCCTCTCGCCCGTGCGCTTCCTCTCCCCCTCCTCCCTCCGCCAAGTCTCCTCGTCCGGCACTATGGTCGCCCCCGCCTCTGCCCCCGTTACCCCGCTCGAGCCAACAACAATCGCCTGGAAGAACCTCGATTCCCTACGCGCCGAATATGCCGCTGCAGACCGCCGGAAGAGATCCGCGTGGGAGTGGATACGGCAGCGGGTACTGTGCGGGGCTGGGATCCTGGGTTGTGGGGGGAAGAAGGAGTTCTGGGAGGATGGAGACGAGGATAAGGGGAGTGTACGGCGATATCGGCTCGAGCTACCGGATCGGGATGAGTGCGCTGTGAAGGCGCTTCCCGTGCGTGTTCGGAGTGTGGATACTAATATAAAGCCCGCCACTATTGCTACGACGACACACTTGGGTGTTGAGGTGGACGAGGATGGGCCGGAGAAGTGGAGTGTGGTCGGCGTGTTGGAGGGGAAGAGGGTGCAGGATGAGGTTGTGGGATTGCCACTCGGGTTCAGGGAGGAGGAAGCCGCAAGCCCGTTTTTGGCTAGCACTGTGAGGGGCGTTGTGTAGATTTTGGCTTTACACTGAGTTTGGAGTCTCATTGATTTCTAGAGTGCGAGTTTTTACTATCCCATTGTAGGGACCGCTTTGATTGATACATGTACGGCATGCATGCTTTTTTGGTGTTGCGGGGTTTTACTTTCTTGAGGGATTGGAGTTTTGAAACTTTGTTTTCGTTTTTCTTTCTTTCTTGCAAGTGTTGTATAGGATGGATGGATGGAAGTGTATATTCGTTGTTGTTGGGTTTGCGTGTATATGATGAAGAGAATGTTTTGTAGCTTATTCCAGCTTTTTTGTCTGGCACTCTGGATCCTAAGTCTAGTCCGTCTTGTGGATCTTGTTCACTCGAAACGCTAGTCGATGAGATACGGACGTTCCGCGGAGGCATGAAGTCAGCTGATGATCGACGTACAGAGATCACGCGGTTGTGTGTTTCGAATCGGAAAGTTCCGTGCACGAATCAACGCCATGGACTTAGCCAAGTGCCGTAGTTAGATAGAACAGAGCCGTGAGTCTCTCATGTGAAGCTTTGAAGAATCCTGGTGTGCATCGGCATGGAGAATCTACCTTCTCTCCAATCGTAAACCCGGGTACGGAGATGGTGGCCATTCCAAACTACAGGCTCAGACGCTACGCCTTGTTTTTCATACCAAGGGTCTGAACACCAACGTTCGAAACCTGACCGCCGTGAATTCTAGATTCTTCTACTAGGCTGGGTGACGATGAGTGCTAGTGCGTATACTTGCACCCCGTCATACCCCATCGCACGGGCATACAAGGCAGTTTTACAACCGTCCAAACGTAAACCCATCTCCCCGGAATGCTGTATAAGATGAAAGATATAGCTAACGTGTTTCCTCCAGGTATTCCAGCTGAACTGGGATGCAAAATCGGCGCGACGAATGATTGGTCATGATCCTAGGGAATGCAAATATGCCAAATGCCATACAATCGCTGTACTGTCGTCTGTAGGTAAATGATACGTGTGTTGCGGACTTCACAATAACTGAGGACTTGGATTTTTGGGGCCACGCAGGTTTGCATTGCGACAAGGCTACGGGCTGACTCTAATAGAGAAAACCCTGGTCTATAGAGTACAGCCTGGCGAGTGAGACAAACGTACACGTAAAAATAAAAAACGTGAGAATATCTGTCCTCAAGAACTCAAAGTCAGTCTAAAAAAGATACCAGTAGACAGAAGCATATCCCCGCCTGCTATCCAGCTTACAGCGTATGGCCATGGTTAGAAACCAAAGGATGAGGTAGGGGTGAGAAACTATAGTTTGCTTCATTTCTTTGGTTATGAAATGTAGTGAGGATGGTTAGGAAAATATATGCCACGGTTAGAAAGTAGGGGCATGGTTCTATCACCAGAGGTAGAGGGTACGAAACCTGCCCTGAATGATCATTCATGATGCCTTAAGCACTGAAGGCCACAGGTTCGAAACCTTTAGGCTGTTCGCAGGCTCAAAACCTGCAGAGATTATTCTTTTGCTCTGCTGTGAAGCATATCTTTTCTAGTACCCGACTACGAAGTGGGATACCCGTAACCGCTATCCCATACACGCTCGGTTTTCTTGGATTTGTTGCATTTTCCAGCCCTGTGCGCTTATTGGTCGATCAATATCAAGGCTGTCGACAAAGTATTGGCAGTTAAGTGTGGGAAGGAGTGTCAGCGGATGTACCATACCTCCTAAGAATAGGCATTAAGAGCGCAGCCCCATTCGCTTGCTGGCATTCGCTTGACACATTGTGTCAAGCTTGCTGTTACCACTTCAGTGGTTCCAGCCGAGTGACAACTCGTGTGGTGCTAGCCGAATGCTTTATCATGAGCCAAGACCCTTGGCGCGCTAACATGATCAAGTAGCGGACTCTTCACGTCAACGCAAGCATTTTCCTTTCCTTTGCGTGACTCTCGAAAGAGTTCCGAGCAAAACAGCGAGCAACAAGCAACGCCATGACTCGACGAGAGTATAGCATCGACAGTTTGATTGAGCAAGCAAGCAGCAATCATGGCAACAAACGTGTTCAGACTCCTCAGCCGGCAAGCCTTATTCAGGGCTGTTCCCAGACCTGTTTTTCATCTCTCCAACGGCGTTCAAGTTGCATCACGCCAGATTCATAGCGTGCAACTCCCGTACGTTGGGCCTCCGAGTTACGATACGATCGCTCGACGCTTCTCTTCGGACGTCGATCCATAGGCCTATTTCATCCGAAGCGCCAGCAAGAAGCTAAGGATCGCGGCGAATATGTCGATATTCATGATATCGGTGGCACGGATCCGGAAGATTACGATGTGTTGATCACGGATATTGATGATGAGAAACTGCGAACTGAAATCGCGGAGATAGTGGGGATACCGTACCATGCGAAGGCAACTACGGAAGATGCAAATAAAGTGGTCGAAATCGGTGATTGTTATATATACGGGCGGAAGTTTCGGACGATATTTCCAGCAGTTGTTGCGAATGGTTCTGGGGCCCATTGGGTTTTTTTCATTGTGAACCCTGGGGCTCTATTAACGTACCTTTCCGCTCAGACGAGCGACCTTTGGGTTTTACAGAAGATAACGGACCGTATTATGTCAATATCGCTGGACGGAGGCCCCAATTTATACGTCACCACTCAACTCGCATTTTCTCGAAGTTAATATCCTTAGGATGGACTTTTTTCATCATTTTAACGTTTCCCAATTGATGACTTCAAGAAGCGCAGAGCAAAGTTGTTGTTCGGTATAGAGTGGCTTAAGAAGTTAAAGCTATAGTTCTGCGGTTGACTCGACTAGGCAAAGACTGGGGGGAGTGAATTGAACGGAAAATATTTCTATGAGGTTTTGGAGATTGATGGGAAGGAATGTTTGTACTTATAAAGCGAAAGGAGTTTCGGAGGAGTGTAAACATAAGAAATAAAAGTAGAGTTACTTTGGTGATTTATTTGAAGTTTTGTTATGGTATGAGATTAGAGAAGATGGTACGGGGACAGAGCCCCTGTATAGCTAAAGGAAATAGGATTTACGAGCGAAGCGAGAGTGTCAGCGACCGTGAGGGGGCGTCTGGATTAGGAGTATGAGGGCGTGTCAGGAATGGCATACAAACTTCAACAAAATCAAATGATTCCGTTGAGGAATTGAGTTGAGTTGAGCACTTCGAATACTTGAAGCGGTATGCCTCGGGAGATACTTGGGATGATTACCACGCAGTCCCCACCATCGATCTTGCTATGGCTTGGTTGGCTGTATCCGCAGGGACAGGACACTTGGCATCCGCAGAGGCACTCTTCTCAATAGCTGCTGCGTTCTCAACCTCCATTCCGAATGATCAATACCTTCGTCTTGGCGGATCAATTGCACTTAACAAGGGCATGGAGTTTATCTTGAAGGAAGTGCTTATCCATGATATTCCGCGGAAGGACGAGTTTCTTGAGGTATTTCGCATTAGGCATTGTCGCGGTGTTGGTATTTTATTAACCATCCCGAAAAGCGCTTCGATGGAACTGGACCAAAGCACTATTCACAGTGGATTGGTTCACCTTTTGGTGGAGTGATAGCGGGAAAGGAGGAAGGGTTACTCCAGAATATCTCCTTCGGATCGCTGCGAACAAGCGGGAATTTCTAGATCGTTCTAGAACCTACAAAGGATCTGAAGTGCAAAACAGAATTACAGCGTGTGCTTTAGGGCTTCAATAGAATACTAGCCATGCAACGATAACTAGTATGGTAATTAGAGTGAATACAGTATGAATAAAACAAAACAAAACAAAACGATAACTAGTAACCGTCACATTGGAATCACACGGTTTCAAGCCATCGCAAGGTCGTCTTGTTGCTAGACGGAGGCTTGAACTAGTCGGTCGACCCCGACGCATGTTGAACCATCACATGAAACCTCAGAAACAATTTCATCTTTGATTCCAGCGCTATCTCCCGAGACCACGCGTGTAATATGATGATTGGAAATGTGTACTTGCCCTTCACATCCCTTGACAATACTTTATCTATTTAACAAATGAATTCTTGTTTATTGGGAGATTCTCGCCCTGTGTATGCAAAACAATGCTTCTGGTCATAGGCTTAGGTAGAAAGTGAGCTTGCAGTCGGGAATGGAGATCTACAGCAATCTAGTCCTAAAATCGCCGTCCAAACCATCTCCTCCAGCTTCATACCCTCCAAAAAGCTGTAGCCACCAGTTGGTATAAGACGAACTCAGGTGATATGATAAGCATGTTGCCTTTTTCTGGGATCGTGCATAGCCTCGATGGTTCGTCTCGGGGCAGTCAACTTTGACAATCAATTCGCAGTGACAGTCAACATTTTAGCCACATAAAAATTACATAATTACTTGATTAAATTGCAGTGGCTGTCAACCTTCTAGTTAATCTTCAAAATTGAGTACTCAATCTGCTGGTTACAATCATTACATCCGTCTCGATGCTCATCCGTGGATTCTCGTTTCAGTGCTCATAGCTTGGCTAATCGCTGGTTCAGCGTGAACCTTATAGAGTTAGAGATATGGTAAGGACGGTGTTGTGGAAGTGCAAAGATGGGGAGAGAGTAAGAGAGCCGGAATGAGGGAGGAGTGAGAGCAAAATTCCGGACCTGGATGAGGTTGTTGACCAGCCCAACAACAATCTTGGTGACGAATCGAGTGACGAGTATAGCTATGAGCATGAGCCTAGTGACTAGCACTAACATGAGCTCAATGATTGTCCAGCAAACTGAGTAATTAATTTAGTAAGATAGCCTCTGCAATTTAATTGAGTAATTAAGAAATTGTTGCATGGCCATAAAGTTGACTGTCGCCGCGATTTGACTCAAAATTGACTGCCCCGAGACAAGCCGTAGCCTCGAATATTATACGTACGAATGACTGGTCATGGTTCTGAGCAAAGCGCGGTTTAATTTTACGTTCACGTACATGAGTTTGCCAATAGAAATTTACATGTTCTTATACATCATCCCACACTGCCTGAATCCATTTGTTACAACAATTAAAACAGTTTTTTACACTTTTGCCTTCCATAGACCATGTCTTCCCGAAGACATAACGAATATGATCTACGCATGGCCATTACCAGCCACAAACACAACCATGACAGCCATATAACTGTTTTTCGTCAGCGCATTTCTCATCCCAAGAGACAGGGCGACCCCACCAAGCACTAGCCGTTAACAGCTCTGATGTCTGTGCTCTCCCAACAAACGACATGGTAAGAATAAAAGCTGCCGCGGTAAACAGTATCACCATGAACCTGATCTTCATGCTGGTGATACAATACAGAACCCCAAGAGGCACCAGGAGCAGCGATACCGCAATCCAGGCTACCAAGGACCTACTCCACACTCGCACTGACGTGCTGGAGAAGATTTGCACGTTCTCGTCGCGGGAGTATCGGTAAGGTGGTTTCTAGTAAAATTTAGAAAAGAATAAAGGGAGGGAAAGAAGAAAAAATCAAATAACCCATACATGGCCGAGAAATTTGTCAAACGCGATCACGAAATCCTCAAGCAAAGGCTCCACGATGGTCACACCGGCATCCTGGATTCCCGAACAGCTCATAAGATCTTGATTGTGTGACAAAAACCGCGTTTCTGTCTTGGAAATCGAGGCATTTCCGTAAACCCAGCTTTTAAGACTCGCGACATCGCGAGCTGTTGGTTTTTCGAAGCTCATCGCTGTGCGGTACCGCTCCATCTGTTCATCTACCATCACATAATTCTCTATGAGCTTTTTTCTTCTCGCCCACCAAGTGTGAACGAACCATATTCGGCCAGTTTTTCTTCGAGACTCTTCATCACTACCTTTCTTTGCTGGTTTTTATCTCTTCTCCGGTTTCCAAGGAAAAGCTCGCATGGCTCTGACTTGTCGATTCGACCGAGTTCTTCTTCAAGCACACAAATCTCGTCTTGTTTATACAGCAACAGCCGCATCCGGGTAACTAAAAATCGCCGGAAGATAGAGAATGATGGATGGCTGGCTGCCAGCGCCGAGAAACGTGGGTAACCTTGTGGATAGCTCTCTACTATATTTGGGATGTGTTAAACCAGGTGTTTGAAAATATCATGACCACGGACATTGTGAGGAGGTATCAACTATAGATGGAGGAGGGTTTTGGGTATCGACAGCCATGAGCCGAGAGCACAGCCATTTGACGCCCAAGAGATTTAGGAGCCTCGTGGCCTTAGTAGTTGTTCGGGGGTTCTGAGTTGTAACCGGAGCGGGCAGTACAGAATCTGAGACAGTTGTCAGTACAGGATCACAAAGCTGAACTCTAGGCGGGACTGTTCATTAAATTACCTCCTACAACTGCCATTTTGATTGAAAGGAGGCGGGTTCTTTGGTGAGCGGAATGGTATGAAGGATCGATTCCTTGACTGACAGACAATCTCCTCTTTGAATTACCGAGGCTCTGACAGATGATCCAATTACGTCGCGGTTGCGTTCGTGCTGGTGCAAGGACGTGGATCCAAAGCAAGGCAGCATGCACGCTCTAAGTACTCTATACACCGCCACAACTGTCAAACAGACGGCAACATTACCAGGCATCAGATTGGCCTCGTACTCCGGCCCTTGATCTCAGGTGATTTTATACTAACCGAAATGGTGAGTCTGATCCAAATTGGGATCATGAAAAAAGTGAGGTGAAAGGGCCTGGAGACATCACTCCACCAAAATTTCAAATTACCTCCAGAGAGCTGAGCTTTTGGGGGTATTAGTTTATATCTACCTGAGTCAATGCCAAGTTTTTTTAAAATTCAACCACATTTGCACTCACTGCAGCCTTAACGCGAAGCTGATCCGGGCTTAATCCAGGCTTAATCCAGGCTTAACCCGGGCTGTGGCCACCTGCTCCCGGTTACTCCTCACCTTTGCACATGTAGTTTTGTCTGGCTTGCTTAGAGCCCCATACAAACTCTTTTTCCCCCACTCTACACTCTTCTTTCCATCCAAATCTGGTACAAACCCATGGTGTTGAGATTTTCACCGGGTTGATGAGATGCTGATCCGGTTGACCTGTGAACTTTTGTGTGGAGCGAAGTCTCCAGGCTCTCTCACACCTTCCTTACCCCTGCTACACTATTCCCTTTTTATCACTTCCACTTTCATCTTAGTGCATGCCACACAAATATACATTTGAGAGCATCAGATATCCTATACGAGGACGCGAACAAGTCATGAAATTTTACCCAGCCGGAATATGGCGAGCTGGCGAACAACACGCCCGAAGGAGCCAGTGGTGAGTTCGGGCCAACATTGACAGAGAACCAGCAGAAGTATGGAAACTTATTTTTCGGGTGGTAGCGTGTGGTTTCCACTGCTCTCGTTCCCAGAATTTTTCGTCGCTCGCAAGCTCGCACCTCAAAATGAGCTTGCGAAGTCAGCTGACGGGTAGTTTTCGAGCGCAGGTTTCTACACGCATGGTTCATTTGTGTTTACAATATCATACATATAAAAACGAACGATCAATCCATAATATAATAAAAGAAAACCCTCCTGTTGAGCACAACTGAAACCCACAATTCAACGCCTACTTGAGGTTTTCGCGACATGTTTCATAACAACTTCGTACACACCACCACCACGAGTTGAAGTTATCTGAGGTGTCCACCCCAATCCTTCCTCGCACGCTGCTGATACTCTACCAGAATCCTCGACCATATCCAAAAGAAACTCAGCCATTCTAACATATCCCCACTTGTAGGCAACAGGAAGTACAGCAATAGCCTCTTCACGCCCAACTTTTAGTCCTCCTTTGATCAAAGTTCGCAATAACTTCACGCTGCCAGCTTCAACGGCATCTTCAAGATATTTCCCCTTGATAACACTAGGATCAGCACCCAATTCAAGTAACTTCTTGACAATAGTCTTCGCCCCGCTCTTAACTGCAGCCTGCAAAGCATTCCGAGAGTCCTTCCCACAATGGATCTTAAAATCTGCACCGTGATCCAATAAGAAAAGGGCAATCGATGGGGTCGCGACTGGTGTCAAGGCAGCCATCAAGGCGGTGTGGTTTCCATATCCACCACAGGCGTCAATATTGACATGGTGTTCTAATACTAGAAGCTCCACCAGCTTGTAATTTTGTTGGTAGACAGCGGCCTGCAAAGCTGTCCAGCGCTGGCCACCCTCGGTATTGACGTTGGCTCCGTGGCTGAGAAGTATCCGCGCAATGTTGACATCACACTGAAGCGCTGCGCACTGCAAAGCTGTATGAAATCGTCCAGCTTCAGCGTTGACATCCGCGCCCTTCGAAACCAGATATCTTACGAGGGGCTCCGAGTCTTTTGGTCCTAGTATCGCAGCCTGCAGAGCGTTTCCGAAGTCGTAATCATCACTCCTTTCTATGGAATTCACATTGGCACCGTATTTCTCTACCAAAAATTCCACTATTTCCAGATCCTGTAAAGATGCCGCTACCGTTAACGGGAAAATATTCGTGTTGTTCATGAGAAGTCCGTGGCCGTGAACATTTGCTCCTTGCTCCAATAAAAAACGTATGAGCTCGATGTTTCCATCGTAACCAATAGCACCGCACAATGTGGTACGCCAAAGACCTGAAGCCGTAGGAAAATATTGGTTGATGTCACTGCCGTGCTCCAAAAGAAATTCCACTCGCTGTATCCGTTTCGTGGAAATCGCGATATTCAATTCACTCCCATAGTGTTTTAATGCGCGGCGTCGAAATTCTCGGACTATATATAATCTATTTTGCTGCACACTCTGACGTTCGTTTTCGCACTGTCTATGCTTCTGCACTGCTGGATGCCGATTAAATTGCATGTCGCTCTCAAAGTACACGCAGTATTCTAATAGATCTAACGCTTCGGTGTGTTCCAAAAGGATACCATCATTGTCTCTCGCTCTAGGCCTTGGGGTAGCTGGAAAGAATTCCCGAACATCAGTCAGATTGAAACCAAGTTCCAGCAATTTATCAATGGCCACGGTATTGTTGGCAAAAACTGCCCACTCCAATGGTGTTCCGGTCGGCCATCGAAAGGGAAAGAAAAATGCTGGGATGTCGGGATTACAGATAGATCTAGCGGGAACATCTTCTTTGGTGTAAAGGGCATCTGCAATATCCGGAATTTCTGTGGGGTCGAAGACAAAAAGCCAATGAAGCGGAAGTGTGCCCAGGTTTTTGCTGGCGATCTCTGGTCTTGCGCCATACCGAAGTAACAGCTTTGTACATTCTGCAGATCCAGCCATACATGCCTTCATAAGCGGAGTCTCGCCTCGTGCGTCTAACTCGTCTGGATATGAACCTTCTTTCTTCAACAAGGTTTCAAGGTCATCCATTCTCCCGAGTGCTGCTGCATGATGTAATGGATAGCGCGTTTCTAACCATTCGAGAGGGTTTGCAAGAAGCCCACATGAGGCGGGTTTGCAGTTCTGAGACATTGTATAATGTGTATTATATCCGCCTTTCTTCCGAAAGCTCCGCCTCGCATCAGTATGCCGCTGCGGGTTGTGTGCTTGGAGGTCCCAGTCTAAAACCAACCCGTAAGACACCGCCGTCCAGGACCACTCAGGATCAAGCAGAGTTTTCTCGGGTAGCACGGACACAAAGTGTCGGATTAGGGCGCCTGCCACAATCGAACCCTTTCGTGCTGAAGACAGCAAACAAAACGCCCGTTGCTGTAGATAGATGTGAGCTGGGACTGGGTAGTCCAAATCCTCAGACGTCCGACTAAATGCCATCGCAAGGATCTCATGGTGGGTGAATTCCGGCCCGACAATTTCGGTGGTGGCTGAGTGGTTGCTGCTTCGAAAGATGCTGTCAATGCCGTCGAGATACGCTTTTACTAGTGTAATACGATCATAGTATTCAAGGTCCGGGAACAGCTCGAAATCGTTATTCCAGGCGATTGTGTCTGTATGCTGATCTTCTGTAGGTGCGCATGACTGCTGAGGTGCTTTCATTCCCAAGCTCCCCACTGAAACTTGGTGGAGACCGTAGTCTTCGTGGATGCGTGCAATAATGCCTCCATGCGTCATAGCATCTGCCGGCTTTTTAAAAAGTTCTTTTGCCCTGTAGCTTCATTAGATTGAAATAATATTAAGTACTACCAGTGGTGAAATATACCAATCTGTATCAATAGAATGTACATCAGTACTATCCAAGCTAAGATTCTTAGAAACATCTTGCAAGTTAGAGTCGCGATCCTGTGGCATTATCTGGAGTAAAGACAATACGACCGCTTTAATTTTTGTCTTAAGATATTCTGGAAGCTCGGACGACTGTAGAAATAAGGTTGCCATGTCCAGTGCATCTTCCGCCCGGGCTCCACCTTTCAGTGGGCATCCGCCATCCGAAGATATCACACTCCACACCAGTAAACCGAGTGAGAAATAGTCGCATCTGGCAAGTTCGTTCACTGGGATGTCACGTCTGAGCTCTGGTGCTTGCCATCCCGGAGTCCCAATGTCACTATCACACCTTGTGGAGCCGCCCTTGGCTTCCTCTTCTTGGATTGACAAACCGAAGTCGGAAATCTTTGCAACGCAGCCAAGTTCGTTGCGTTCAGCAGGAAACACGAGGACATTGTCTGTTTTAATATCGCCGTGAATTATTGCCGAATCATGCAATACAGACACCGCGTTACACACATCGAGACATAACTTCCGGCGAATAGCAATGGGAAGACCTTTTTTCCTGGTCCCCACCACCAGATCTCTCAAAGTGCAGTTGGCGCGCTCGACTATTAAAATTGGACTGATTGGGTTCATGCATGTACCGTTGGGTTGAGGGTCAAAATCCAGGCCCCAGCCTAAAATCTTGATGATATTTCTGTGGTTGCGCAAAGGATTGTGGCATAGAGCAAGAACTTCTAGCCGAAAGTTGTGAAGTTGGTCTGGGCTTCCAAACCCTAGTGGTAGTTTAGTCCTATCGAGATTTTGGTCGGAGACTGGTAGTGTGAACAACGTGCGCTTGACTGCAACATCGATACTTGGGTCCAAATATCTCCGTTTCCACAGTTTCTTCACGTGGTCTAGGTACGGTTGGTCAATAACGTACGAAGTTTTGCCTCCATCTATCCCATGGCACTGTCCGTAAACTTGGAATTGGGCTCCTCTGCCCAAATACTTGCCCTCATGGGCTCGTTTTAGAAAATAGGGACCGGGGACATCAGTACTTTTCATTATACCGATGAAGTTGGATAAGCTTCCAAGAGTAGAAGTGGGCGGGGGAAGAGGAAATGATTCTGAGCCACTAGGACTTAGCGAACCCCCAGACAGGCAGTTCGACGGATCGTAACTGACGGAAGTACATCGAGAGCTGAGATTCGTATGGGAAGAGAATGAGGAAGATCTGTTACGTCTCCTTGAAGCATCGTAGATGGAGGAGATTTGTGGAGTACCCATGCCGAAAGTTGCAAAGTTCTTATGGCCAAATTGGTGTAGTAGGCGTCGTCAATGGGGTTTAATGAGACAAGAGTCAATTGATGCTCTTGCGAGGAAGAGAACAGTCACAAATACACCTAAAAGCACTTCATGCAGTATTCTGCACGTCCCATTCGCCCGCGATGACTGTACAACTTGCAACCTTATCCACACCCTCTGCAGTTTATCATATATCCTGAGCGAGTTTAGCCATTGGGTGGCCCAGAGCGGGGAAGTTTTCATCTTTCAAAAATTTGCTTGTGTCATCTGCTCAGGAAGTGCACCGGTGTCGGGGATACTTAGGCCCTTCGATATATTTGATGATACTCAAGTATGGAAGGTGAAGCTAAAATTTTGAACCATACTCCCATAAAAAGTTTTATGTATCAAACTGAAGCATTTCCCTTTTTTTTTTCCATACCTGAGTGTACATACGTGAAGCTGTCACTTGGATTGTTACCTTGGCCAGCCCTCAGTGCTGATCAGCGTCTCGGTTTAAACCATTCGATTTCCCGAAGCACATCCCTCCATCACCCACAATCTGAAATTAGCCATGGATACCGTTCAGCAACTCGCCAGCACAGCCAATCTTGATGTGAAAGCTGGGCTCATTGAAGAGCTTGAGGGCCGTTTCCCTGTATCCCGCTTTGACTATGATGGCGTATTCGCCCTTGTACTATACTGGGCGGAATCCAACCATGCAGGATTCGAAACAGAAGCACGACAGGTTCATGACCTCTTCGTGAACGATTTTCGCTATCAATCTCAATTACTGGCAATACCCACCGCGAAGAGCCACTCGTCTGTTGAACTGGCAATCACTGCTTTACTACACGAGAACGACCATTCGTCACACTTACTCATTATTTACTACGGCGGACATGGAGACAGAGATGATGGTAGGGACAAAAATGGACAATTACGTGAAAAAAGATCTGTGTGGGCAGGGTGAGTTGTATCTACATATTTGTTGACTTGTTGGTGCAGATTTCCTGACCTTACTCGGAATTTAGCCATCATACAGGAGGAACTACGGTTAGTTGGTATAAAATCCAGCATCGACTGGAAGAAGCCGAGGCAGATGTTCTAATTCTTCTGGATTGTTGCTACGCTGCACAGGCGGGCCGAGGACGCGAGCAGACAGAGCCCAACAGATGCGAACTGCTTGCTGCCTGCGCGATGGGAGTTCCGACACCGGTACCTGGCTCGAAATCTTTCACGACAGCTGTAATCAGAGAGATAAAGGCTATGCTATCCGATTCCGACGAAGTTGTGATAACAGAACTGAATCGTAGGCTCCATAAACGGGAAAGCAAAGTCGCGCAATCGCCGGTGCACATTGACCTAAGGGGAGCATCCCGAAGGCGAAGCATTCGACTACAGCCGCGGATCGAGACGGTAATCGAAGCGATACCACAACAGCACGAACAAGATTATGTCAAGATGAAGATTTCGGCTCATGGACTTGCTGACACTTATCTCGCATTGGCGAAATGGCTTAAGACAGATCCTCCGCGCAATATTTCAGCTATCGAGATAGAGGAAGCCGTTTATGCTCCAAAGAGAATGCACGAACTGTTGTACGACAAAGCGTCGCCGGATGAGGAGCCGATATACAATAGACTCGCGAAGGTTGGAAGGGACGACGTGGACCAATCTTGGAGATCGATGGAAAGCTTCTTCTCAACTATCTATGGGGCTAAGAATGTTATCGGTGCGGCATTGGGGCAGGGTGAGACAGCATTTCGAAATCTAAAAGTTCTAACGTCCACCTTCCGCGGCGCGATATTACGTAGCCTCTCGTCTCTCCCGGAGTTCGATGAAGCCGAACAAATCGAAAAGCTTGTACATAATGAACAAGTCCAGGCCGCCGGCCTCTCAGAACCCCTACAAATTCGGAAGATTATAGTTGCATCTTCACCTCCTTTAGAAGACCTGAAAATAGATTGCGTTGAGCTCAAACCCCAATCTGTCAACAGTATTCTGCCCGATGGAACGGCAGTCTTTATCGAATACAAAGATTATATAAAGGAAGATCGTTTCCGTGATGGTCAGGACCAGGCGTATGTTGCTCGGATTAAAAAATTAGCCAGATTATTGAATGTTCCAACAACTAGGTTCCACACCTTAAAGTGCAGGCACTGGTTTGAAGAGCGGGAAAAATCTCGATTTGGTCTTGTTTTCGAAATTCCCTCCGTCTACGAGAGCAAGCCGAAGAGCCTGAAGGACGTCATCCAAACCGAAAAAGGAGCACTTCGGCCCTCGCTTGGTGAACGCTTCAGAATAGCGTACGAGTTGGGTTTGGCCTTAGAGGAATGGCACTCGGTAAACTGGGTGCATCAAAGCATATGCAGTCCGAAAGTTTTATTTTTGCGGCCGAAAAATCCCAACCCTGACACCGCAAGTTGGGACTATTCGTCACCATTCCTTGGTGGCTTCGAGTACGCACGTCCAAACACCGAGCCTTCTACCCCACGCCGTGTTGAGAACTTCGAAGTCAATGTCTACCGTCACCCTTCAAGACAAGGCATACCCACCGAGCAGTTTCACAAGGAACACGATCTATACTCATATGGAGTCTTGCTCCTAGAAATAGGTCTCTGGCAACTGGCAACCGATCTCTTCAGGCAGAGTCAAGTGAAATCCGAAGTTGGAATAAAACCAAAGAAACTCCAAGAGGATTTGCTCAGAAATTCCAAAACTCGCTTGCCGCTCTACATGGGAAAGGACTATACGGAGGCTGTCTGCATGTGCTTAAGTGGCGAATTCGGCGTTAAGGTGGACGACAAAGCACAAACTCATCTACGAAAGGCGTTTCACGAGAAAGTTATCAACATTTTGGCTGGTGGCCTCAATTTGCGTTAAAGTGCCGCAATTCTATCAATCGACAAAGGTAAGGAAATCTCCAGAAACAACCTCCCCCGAAGACCAAGCAGAGCCATCCTCACTACAAAGCCGATACTGTTCATCACCTAACACTCTAGATATTATGTATAACTCCTGGGTGGAGCTACGCCCGGGAATATATAGCCAAACCTCATCACCGACCGCGAATCGATGGCCCTTCACGGTGTTAGCTCAATGGGTAGTTCACTGCTGATGATTGAATTTCTTAGGATGTGTACGTGCATTGCCATATTCGGTCACCCGGGGCCGATTCTGTGGCTCTATGTCTTGATCGTGGGGATCTTTGGCCGAGTCGTATTGCTTCTAGTTATAGGTCAATATCGTGTAGTGATGAGAGCGCACGTGATGAATAATTGCCATTTGTACAGCATTATCTGAATTCGACTCTTGAGCGTCAGTCTTGTGCCTAAGTGAGCTCGTTAGTTTTGAGGCCCACGAGCCGGGGAATTAGCTACCCTTCGTGTGTCATGCTGAGTTGTTGATTTCTCGAAGATAATAACTAGTATTTTATGCTATCCTTTTTGTAGAAGTAACTGTAGGCTTTGAAATCTCCCAGTTCCCTAGTTTCCTTCCTCGCCCAATCTTTATGTAGCCATCGAGCTGTGCGTGCGTGGCATTGAAACTGGGGTATGAGAGGGGAAGGGAACCAAGTTATGTCACACAAAATGAACAGGATTGATATGTCGCAATACTACTGGAGGGACGGCAACTACTGCATGCTTCCTACAGATGTTTGACTACCGGTGTGTATACAAGTGAGGCAGGAACAACCGAAGAGGTGTTGTCCAGCAGATTCGATGTGTTTCAACGTATTGCATGGCGTTACATTCAGCATTGCTTACAGATGCAGAGATTAATGATCCCTAATCGCTGGTCAAATCAGTTGGAGAACAGCTGCCTAAAGTTTTGCATGAAACGATGCCTAAAGTACTCGGGTATGTTCATGTACGATTTTGAAACGTAAAAAACCCACCTTATTCCTAATACCTAATATAAGCTCACTGTAACCAAGGCTGATGGTACGGCACACAAGTCCCCTATATATATCCCAAGAATCTTGACTGGCAGGATGCCTTCCTAACCAAATTACCCTCTTGGTTAAGGTCTTCTTGGTCGAAGGACATCCTCTTAGCCAAGTGAGAAACTTAGCCGGTGGGTAGAACATATACATGACTTTATATCTTGATGACATTGAACTTTGGTGAAATTGGCTGTTATATTTTTTCTACCATCAAAAGAAATCCTAAACCTAGTATTTGCACTTAAATACCTTTATTTTACAAGGTACGGTGGCCTAGATAGACCGTCTCCAGCCCGGCCAGGTCAGTGATACCACCTCCAGCCGGTTCCCAGTATGTGCATCTCTACCATCTCCAGCCAGCTCCCAGTTGGCTCATATCTATGCTTCCTGGTGTACTTGACTTCAACCCGCTCCAAAAATTCTAAATTGAACAGCATGGCAAATTCATAGACTGAAAATGTGAGAATTTAGAGCTCTCCCGGAGGCTAAGGAAACCACCGGGCCAAACCCTTAGTCAACAGTTCGCAAGCTTTGGTCCAATCACAGTGTTCTACGAAGGACACACACATCATAAACTTAATTAGGCGGGCGATTCCGGGTTGAATTCAAGCTCAGTTTAACGATAAGCATTTGCCAGAGATCAGCCACAGTTAGTAGGTACATACCACCTGTCAACCAATGAGAATGCTTCAAGCTGACAACCATGTGTATAACTATTAGATACAAGGCGTGGTGGCGATGTTGCCGCCATTAGAATGTAAACTTCGCTGAGCTCAGGAGTTAATATGAAGATTTGGTTAGCACACTTGAGTGGTCGACAAAGAAGTTTACAAATCTCAAGTAAAGAAGTAGAAAGGATTGGAGCACGTTTGCTCATCGCTCCAGTTGCTCGGCCGCTGCACAGCCTCACAACCTACGGTGACTCACACACGTGTGGGTTATTCTGACTCTCTTTTCACCTTTTCACTCTCCCTCTAGCTATTATTCTACAGCTATCTCCTCCACTCCCTCATAGCAATGAAATATCACGTGGCAATGACGCGCAAGTTCAAGGAAAATGACGATGGTGGATGTAAACCAACCTCAAACTCCCTCAATCTATAAACCACAGTACGTGTCCTGCTGGAGTCTGTCGTACGAGAGCTCGTCACCGTATGCGTCGTCCACGACATCTTCCGGGCAGCCAGCCCCGGACTCCAATGACCAGCAATTCGTGCGCCATCTCCCGATATGCCTGTTTGTTTAAGCTCATAACCTCATACCCCAAGTACCACTCTCTGGGTCATTGCGGATGCCATGTTTCGCCTGGGCGATGTTAGCATGAAGATAGGGTTTGTTTGTTTAATGAAAGATCCTTAGGTTTCGGGATGTTTGTTTTGTTTTTGTTTTAATCATACTGTATTCACTCTGCTTAGAGTATGACAGCCCCTTAATCCCCTCCGCCTCCGGGCTGGCCGGCTAGATGGCGGAGCTCCACTCCTGCTACCCGTCGTCCCCTTCCGTTTCGGGATGTTGTGTGCGTGAATGTGCCTGGACAGGACTGTAAACTGACTCGCTGCAGCAGCAGCTAGTTGCTCGGAGTGGTAATCTGATAGGTACGACATTGCTTGTGGATGGATACAAGACAGTCTGATTATCTCCGCCAAAGTTTCCTGGCTCAATGCAGCTGTGGCAGCGTGGGTTGCGGGTTCGGGTTCACCAGCTAACCAGCCGTAGAGAAGTGAGTGGAGAAGTGAGAGGAGAGTGATAGGGGGAGTCGTCGTGTAGCTGAGACCCCAAGTCGGAACGAGAACTTGAATCATGATCGCTAGTTTTATCTCCTCCAGCCTTGGCCTTCCCTTTTACTTTCCTTCTACACGGGTATTCTTGCGATTCTGAACCTGGTCATTGTGCCACTCCTTGCTGTCTTGTTTGCTCCTGCCATTCCTCAGTGACTTCGTTCCAGACAGTGATAGCAGTGCGAGGCCTTCTAGTAAATCCCAGATTGTAACTGAAGATAGCCCATGCAAATCGGCCGAAGATGAATTCGGGAGATACGACAGATGTCAAACTTTGGACTTCGCGGTTGTGGTAGATGGGGCCGAGATCCTCCGTGAGAACTAGGAAGTGAACGTGGAGCCTGTAGCCCTTGGGAACTAAGACAAAGAAACGCTGGTCGAAAATGGAGTGCAGGTCCTCCTGGAGTGCGAGAAGGTTGGCAACATCGGCTGTAGGGTTGGTTGGTTGTGGATACAGGGTTGTTCGCGTACTGCACCATGTGACTACTCTCATACTACAGTGTGCGGATTAGCAACGAAGCAGCCGGGAATATGAGGGAGATGGACACCCAAAGGCTTTCCTCCCTTGGTATAAGGTAGGTGCTTTCCAGTGCATCCGCATAGTCTGAGATCTTGCACCGTTTGTCGCATCCCTTCACAGAAGCAGAGGCAGCCGAGGGGGTGAAATTATACTCACGAATCCTTCTTTCAGTGGTACATTTGCGGCAGTTGAATGATTCCAAGGCTCAAGAGTGGGGAAGTGCTCATGCAAGAAAGCCCACAATCGGAAATCTGGACAGATAGGATATCGCAGCTTCGGGTCCTTGTCCCAGTCAAGTGGATAGAACCAGTACCGGTGTTTCGTCAACAGTTAATCAAGATCCAGGGTGAGGCACTCGGGTGGGATTGAAGATGTGCGGCAAACTGAGACTGCGTGAACCACTGCGAAAGCAGGGGATAACCGGCTAAGAGGTACTACCCGGACGCAGTTGCGTACCCCACTTTAATTACCCCGCACGCATCAAAAATACTCGCTACACCCGCCACCACCACAACTATGACACGCGCAAAGCTTCGGCAGACGAAGTACAATAAGATAGAAGGGCAGATTCAACGAACGCTATATAAAAGGGCGAAGTGTATGGCAGGCAAAAGTGGACAAAACTATTATTTTAGTATACGTATAAAAATGTATTTTTTTGGTTTGTGTGGATGACGTGAAAGGGAGACAACTGAAAAAAAAGTACTATACAAACCGAAAAAACTCCAATTAGCACGCGTGTGCGTTTGTTTGCATATGCAAGCATATAGAAGCTATTACTTAACCATTAGTTTTATTTAGCGTTTATCATAGCTCCTCACTCACTTATGACTCCCATGGATTTTACAGCAAGTGACCTCTTATGATATGCACCATCTTTCCACCAAAACACCCCATGGTGGGTATGATTGGATTAGACTGTTGGCTCTCAATAGCGTTTTATTTTTGTCTATTTGATTCCAAGCTCCTGATTCGTAGATAGTCTACGGGCCGAGAGTAAATGGACGGCTGACAGACTTGAGTAATAACTTGACGGAAACCAAAGTCTCGCATAACTCAAACCCAAGTGATACTTCGAGGCTGGTTCCCATCGCTCGCAATCTGCACGCAGGATCCGCTAGTAGAAGCATCTTTTAGAAGCCTAAATCCACTACGTGCTCGTATCCTCGGTGCCCACAGCACAACAACTGGCTTCTCTCAGCCCGCATACCTTACACTAATACTTTTGCACATAATCAAGTACATGAAGAGTAGAGGAAAGTGGTCTCCCTCACCTAACCGGTCATCCGAAGGGAGGGGTGTTAGTAGATACTATCTGGATAGAGTGAATACAGTATAATTAAACAACAACTAGGTACATAGGCGGCGCCGAAAAGAGAGCAAGCGAGACTGAAGCGGATAAATGCGACAAGGAATCTACCAGTTCTCCGACGATTCCTTTGAGTTATATCTTAGAAGCGCATCTAGGTGCTACATACCATATATAGATAGATTTTAAGTAAGATTTGATGCGTGTACTTCTGTGGTCGTGCTAAGAGTGCTTGACATGCCTGTCCATGTTGTCTCTAATAACGCGGATCTTAACTGGAGCTCTCTCTCAAAAAGTACCACTCAAATCGTACAGTTATGATCCTCTGTACCTAGTGATTGACATGAGACGAAATAAGACCATAGTACCATAACGAACGGTCCATGGACTCGGAATCCGTATAACAGCTATCCCGTTGTCTAAGTACCTAAAAGCGATCAGATCTGGGTTATATTTGATGTTTGACACTTAATATCTAGATAGAATCTCACAGGCATTTTTTGTACCGTAGGGTGAAGAGGAGAACCAACACACCACACCTCAAGAGTGAGCGGATGGATTTTTTGGGGAAATCTGAATCTATTAACAAGAGTGATGAGGCGAAAGGTTGACCGTGATTTATCTCTTGCCCAGACTCCAGTATGATGGCCACTCGTACCTCGTCCTCACTCGGCAACGAGGCTAGGGACAAGGCCAGATTATGGTGAGAAACTAAATGCATACTAGAAACTTTACATGACTATGCTGAAATTAATGCATATAGCAACTGAGCCTTAGCTTATCACTCTAGCATAATGCCGGGTTCGAAACCAGCAGTGTGTAAACACTATTGATGTCGCAAGCTCGTAACCTGCAGATATAATTCCGTTTGCCTTTCTCTTTCTCGGCCATTCAATCCACCGAAATGAACAATGCTATGGGCTTTGCTCAGCAGCCGCATATTAAAGTATTACATGAACATAACTGAAATTCAACGCATGTACAACAACTGAACGCCTAGCTTAGCCGGCGGGATGGCGCTAAAAACACCTGGTACGTGTCCGGAATTCGCAGTGCAGTAAACACTCACAGACATGAAACCTGAAGTGTTCAACTGGTGTTGTAAACACGCTTATTGTAGACTCCAAACCCGCAGAGATCACTCTTTTGCTCCTCTACCCACTCATAATTTGGCGAGATTCTGTGGGAAAGGAGAATGCTATGAACTGTTCTTGGAACTTTATACTAAGATGCCTGAAATAAACGCATATACGTTTAGCTTAGCCAGAAATACCAGGCTCTGTAAACGCCAGATGCAGGTTCGAACTGTAAACAAAATATTCCCAGGCTCAAAACCTGCTCTTCCTTGGTTCCTTCCTCGCTTCCTTGATGAACCCAAACCCCTCCCCAACTCCGCCGTTCCTTAGCACAGTTGCTCACTCGATTTAAACTCCGAGTGCTAGTCTGTGATGTTTAGTGAACATCTCTGCCATTTTGGTCTTTGTGGGTGATGACCTCGTATCCGCCCCGGCGACATGAAGCGTGAACAAACCGAGGCAATCGATTACCTTGGCTTTTGCCCCCGTTTCTTGGTCGTACAATTCCATTTCTACCCGAAGTAGTGGTCTGAAGAAGCTTATTACCATGAGTATACTTAGTGGAACTACAGGCGAGAAAAGCAAAAGAAACGAGCCCTCCAGGTTTTGAACCTTAGCGTTTACAGCACCCCTGGCGTTTACAGCATCATGCTCTCTGCTAGCTACGCTAGATATCAGCTCTTGTGATTCGGGGCCCTGATCATGGAAACCAATGTCTCTAACAATCCGTCCGGCGCATTCATTGGCTTCGCCCGTTTGGCTGGGTTCGAACCAATTGCAAGGAGTCACTTTTCCAGTTGACCTCAGCTGCAGCATCGTCATCTTCATACCTTCAAGCAATGAAACTCCCTCCTCAGAAGAGTTCTTTGGTGGATATCTACTGGGTGACATGGACATTGATAATGATAAAGCTAGAATTACCGATAGAATATACACTAACAATACAGCCCTAATATGCTAATAGGCTCTGACACATCGGAAAATCAAGCACACATTCTCGCCGAAATCGAATGTACATTTACAAAACTAGGGTGCAGTATTCATGTCAACGGAACCGAATGTAGGACATTCTTCAATGGAGGATAATTTTCAAGGAATTGAAGTCAGTTCCGAGATGCAACCGGGCCGGGGGCTGAAGCAACATTTTCACCAACAAAAAGCATAGTCACTAGAATGAGAAAGCCTTTAATCGCTTCGGCGCACTTTTAAGAACTTGTCCACCCTAGAGACAGTATTCTCAGGGCCAGCGGATGATTCAGAGCCATAGACCGGTCCAACCGGCATCAGTGGATACTTGCAGATATCCGCCGGTTGGCATGGCCCGAATAAGAATCCAACAATATAAAACTTACTGGAGAGCAAACGCAAATCTGTCAAGATACAGGTGTCTACAGAAACCCGGCCCGAGCACAGAGGAACCCTAGGACGGCACTGTGGCTTGAAAATAATACTACGCTGCTATGCTCGATGCATTCGCCAAGGAAGTCTGGCAGACAGGAAGTGCGCGTCAACAATATGCCAAGGTTCCATTCCTGAGGGGTTCAATGAAGTAGACAGCAAAATACGGCACTAAAGTTTCTTCAGTAAGTATGTGACGTAGTCCGATTTACTAGAAGCGTCAGGAAGTGCACGCTCTATGGGCATTGGCTTGCTTACGAAGTAGAACGTATGAAAGTGGAAAATGGGAAGTTGGGTGAGAAGCCCGCTTATTTTCGGTGTACTCTAATGTAGTGAGTACATATTATTTGGGGCTTATTACTTCATACATGATGGCCAATAAGTACCTTGTATCATGCCCAAATTCCACTGCCACCTCGTTATATCACAGGAGAGCAATGAGAGTCTGGGACGAGGCAAGCCATTCCCCGGAATACAATCCTCAATGGTTGGAGTGAAGCGAAGCGAGGGCTGATACCCCTTACAATACAAAGACGCTCACCTTACTTCACATTCTACTTTACTAATTTTTTTCACCAGCACCAGCGATCATTGATGAATATAGCGAATTATAGCGGGATTAATGCAGCCCTACAGATACCGTACCAAGCCATATGTATGTACAAGCCCCCTATTCTCCACCATCTTAGCTCCCCCCT